>Ga0181604_10003424_pt1 | contig 13344 bp, 10 predicted proteins | sample 041ome_12_FD_148663 | JGI IMG/M metagenome (GOLD analysis project Ga0181604, IMG submission 148663) | Coastal salt marsh microbial communities from the Groves Creek Marsh, Skidaway Island, Georgia - 041410US metaG (spades assembly) | ecosystem: Environmental > Aquatic > Marine > Intertidal zone...
GAGGATGTACCGCATCGCGAGGCGCGACGCGCGATGACGTCGTCGTCGTCGTCGACGCTCGCCGCGCTCGTCGCGACGTGCGGCGTCGAAGCCGACGGCCGGTCGTCGATCAGGGTGTACGACCCCGAGGCGGGACGCGCGACGCTCGCGGCGTCGCGCGCGCTCGAACGACGCGCCGAGGGCGACGCGCGATGCGTCGCGTGGTCGCCCTCGAACGGGGCGCTGTGCGCGGGGACGACCGAGGCGGGGTGCGTGCTGATGAAACCCGACCTGAGCGATCTCGGACGAGTGCCCGAACGCGCGGTGGCGGGCGAGGGAGAGGTGCACGCGGTGGACTTCTCCGCGGGGTCGCGATACTTGGTCGCTGGCGGGACGGGAGAGGCTCGGGTGTGGGATTTGAAGCGGAAACGCGAACATCGCGTGTTCTCGGGACACACGGGTGGGGTGGCGACGGTGAAATATGGCATGTTCGGCCGAGTGGTCGGGAGCGGAGGACACGATGGGACGGTGCTCGTGCGGGACGTCGAGAGCGGGGCGACCAAGGCGAAACTGTCGCCGCCGACGCTGAGCGGAGTGACCTCGATAGATTTCTCCGAGTACTCGCCCCAACACTTGGTGTCGGCGTGTGCGGATGGCACGGTCAGACTGTGGGACGCCGAAGTCGGCGAGCTGCAGTCGACGCTCACGGTTCGAGGGTCTGAGTGTTATCAAGTTGAATTTTCACCCGTGGCTCCGGGCTTGGTCGGATACGTCAAGAGCGATGGGAGAGTGGTGCTTCAAGACGTCGCCTCTCCGACGCCGTCAGGCGCGTTGACATTTCGATCGACGCAAGTGACGTGCATGGCTTGGCATTATTCGGGCTTCGGGCTCGTAGTGGGGACGTCAAACGGTGTCGTGACTTGGCTGGACACGCGAAAGATTAGCGGCGGCGCCGACATCGCCACGTGCAAAATCTACGACGTCAAGGCGCACGAAGGTGCGGTGAATTCGCTCAGTTGGCAAAAGCCCGTTCCGCACTCGTTTCAAGTCGAAAGCACGCCCGCGCGTGGAGACAACCTGCCGGATTCTCCCATGACGCCCGTCGCGGAAAAGTCCAATCGCTTGCTCCACGGTCAACGCGCGCACACACCGCCAGCCGCGGCGTTGGCGCGCGAGGAGTTGAAACTCGTCGGCACAAATCCCATCCCCACCACCGCGGACGTGTCATCTTTGCTCGACGCCGCCGTGGAGAAGTTCGGCGGCGACCTCTCCGCTCGCGTTCGAGACGTCCATCTCGAACTCTTGCGACAGCACCAACTTCAACAAGAGGAAACCGCGCGCATGTTCGCCGACATGCAGCACGCACAGCTGGAGATGGCGGCCGAAATAGCCGCTCTAAGAATTGCATTAGAAAATAGCCGATCAGCCTGACGTTGTAATGTTGCATAAACGCGCGTAATCTTCAATCTTCAGTCTTGAATCTCCCACGCGATGCCTCAGCGCGCGCCTCGCGCCTCATCTAAGACGGACGCATGCCGCGCGAGTCGCTGCGTCACGCCATCCCCTCGTCCTACGACGAAGAGATGGAGCAACTCCGCATCGCGCTCGAGATATCTGCGCGCGCGTCGACCTCACACGACGTTCACGCGTCGTCCTCGGCGCGAAATTCGCTACGACAATCCGCGGCACCACACGTAACGACTTCACCTCGTTTCGTCAACGGGAGCGGCGCGTCGACGCGAACGGCGGGACGAACGGGACGAGTGCTCGTCGATGACGCGCGCGCGCGTCGTCCTGCGCGCGCGCGCGATGATTTCGCGGACGACGACGATGACGCGCGGGCGACGCTCGCGGAGCGGCTCGAGCGGCGGCACGGCGTCTCGGCGCGAGACGCGCAGCGCGTGGTGGACGTGCTCGACGGTGACTACGCGCGCGCGGAGGACGTGTGCTTGATCGTAAAAATGGTACCCACGAGTGTGGATCGAGCGATCGCGCATTTGAGGAACGTGGGATGGGACGTGGATTTGGCGTTGTCGAGGATGTTGGACGCGTCGAAGACGAGCCCGAACGCCGAGACTGAGCGGGAGGAGTTGAAGCGGCGCGCGAGGTCGATGCGACGCCCGGGGGGTGATGGGAAGGCCGACGAAGCGAGGACGGTAAAGCAGAATTTGAACTATACTCCCGGTGCGGGCCATCGCGAGTCAGAGTCGGGATTTTCGTCGGCGTCGTTTCGCGCGTCTCCCGCCTCGCGAGCGCGCGACGAAGAAACGGAGCGGTATCATCGCGAGCGGTGGGAGAGCGAAATTTCCGATCGCGCGGCACAAGCGAACAAAGCGAAGTCAAAATGGGACTCATCTCAACCTACCGCGGCATCGACGCCTCGTACGGCGTCGGGATCGGAGCACGCTCGCGAGACTTTGCGATCCGAACCGCCAAAGCCTTCGCATTCGGCGCCGCGACCCTCTCGCGCGTCCGACCCCCCACTCGCCACCCTCGAGCGCGAAGGTTTGGTACAAGTTCTCACCGCGCTCGGCGTTGAACCGTCGTCGTCTTCTATCACTGCCGTGCGTTCGGCGTACAGAAAAGCTGCCCTTCGTTTCCATCCCGACCGTCTCTCCGCCGCCGGCGCGCTCGAGCGCTCCTACAAATCCGACGTCTGGAAGCTTCTCTCGTCCAAGATGGACGCCTACGCCCCCTAGCGATGATGTTGATTCTAATAGTATCTTTAGCATCTTTAGTGTTCTCGTCTCAACTCCTCAGTGTTCTGGTCTCGAGCCTCCATTCACCGCTCGCCGAGGGCTTCGTTCGCGAAACCTCGCGCGCGCGGCTCTCTCCTCAACGGGCGGTTCCGCGGTTTCGCGCTCGCCTGACCTCGGATCTGCACTCGACGTCGAGCGCGTCGTCGGCGTTCGCGCGAACGACGCGCGTGCGACGAACGCACGACACGCGCGCGCGTCAAACGCACGCGTCCGCGCGTCGTACGTTGCCGTTTACGCGCGCGCGCGCGAGCGCGAACGCGCGATTCGATCGCAACGTTTGGTCGCGATCTGAACAAAGATGTTGACGAAGTTCGAGGTACGACGCGCGATGTGGCGCCGCGACGACGCGTGGATCGCGAGAAGTGATCGTCGAGCGGGACTGACGCGCGCGACGACCGCAGACGAAATCGAACCGGGTGAAAGGGTTGGCGTTTCACCCCAAGCGACCGTGGATTTTGGCGTCGCTGCACAGCGGGGTGATTCAGTTATGGGATTATCGCATGGGAACGCTGATCGATCGATTCGATGAGCACGAGGGTCCAGTGCGGGGGGTACACTTTCACAGTTCGCAGCCGTTATTCGTGTCAGGAGGTGCGTGATGATGGGGCGAGGCGAAGAGGGCGACGCGCGCGATCGACCCGAGACGCGATCGCAAACGCGAGGCGAGGAAAATGCGACGGGGGGAGAAATTGAGACTGACCGCGCGCTATTGCGCTGAAACAGGGGATGATTATAAGATCAAGGTTTGGAGTTACAAGCTCAGACGGTGTATGTTCACGCTTTTGGGTCACTTGGACTACATCAGAACGGTTGAGTTTCACCCAGAGTACCCGTGGATCGTCTCCGCTTCGGATGATCAGACGATTCGGATCTGGAACTGGCAGAGCAGAAGCTCGATTGCGGTTCTCACGGGACATAATCACTACGTTATGTGCGCGAGATTCCATCACAAGGATGACTTGGTGGTTTCGGCGTCATTGGATCAGACGGTGAGAGTTTGGGACATTAGCGGTCTCCGGCGCAAGGCTGTGAGTCCGGCGGATGAGCTCCGCATGCCGCAAATGAACAACGATCTGTTTGGTGGAGGTGACACTGTGGTGAAGTACATCCTAGAAGGTCACGACCGCGGCGTCAATTGGGCGGCTTTCCACCCGACGTTGCCGCTGATTGTGTCCGGTGCGGACGATCGTCAAGTGAAGCTTTGGCGCATGAACGACACGAAGGCTTGGGAAGTTGACTCTCTTCGTGGACACGTCAACAACGTGAGTTGTGTCGCTTTCCATGCCAGGCAGGATGTGATTGTGTCGAACTCAGAGGACAAGTCGATCCGTGTGTGGGACATGTCAAAGCGAGCCGACGCGCAAACCTTCCGACGAGAGAATGATCGGTTCTGGATCTTGGCCGCGCATCCTGAAGTCAATTTGTTAGCCGCAGGCCATGACAGTGGTATGATTGTTTTCAAGCTCGAACGTGAACGTCCGGCGTACACCAGCCACCAAGGTAGCTTGTTCTACGTGAAGGATCGCTACTTGCGCTGCTATGACTTTCAGTCTCAGCGGGATAATCCGTTGGTGTCCATCCGACGCACCGTTGGAGGTCCCAACTCGAGCCCGAGATCCATGTCATACAACCCAGCGGAGAATGCGGTGCTCATTACGTACGATGCCGGTGGTGAAAACTACGAGCTTTTCATGTTACCAAAGGATAGCGGCCGAGGCGAAGTCAGTGGCGACTCACGTCGCGGTAACGGTATTGGCGCGGTCTTCGTGGCCAGAAACCGATTTGCGACACTGGATAAGCAATCGAATAACATCATCATCAAGAACTTGGACAACGAAATGACCAAGAAGTGTGCCTGCCCTACCCCGGGCACTGACATGATCTTCTATGCTGGCACAGGATCGCTCTTGTGCCGCTCCGATGAGAAGATGGTGTTGTTTGATCTCCAACAGCGCGCCGCTATCGCCGAGCTTGCTGCACCACACATCAAGTACGTCGTCTGGGCGTCAGATATGAGCCGTGTTGCTCTGCTGAGTAAGCACGCCATCGTTCTCGCGGATCGCAAGCTTGGTCACTCTGTCACGGTGCACGAAACCATTCGCGTAAAGTCGGGAGCCTGGGACGATCACGGTGTCTTCATCTACACTACGCTCAACCACATCAAATACGCCTTACCAAATGGTGACTCGGGCATTATTCGCACGTTGGATAACCCCGTGTACCTCACCAAGGTGTTTGGCAATGTCATTTTCTGTTTGGATCGTGATGGACGTAACCGTCAGCTTCAGTTTGACCCGTCAGAGTACATGTTCAAGCTCGCGCTCAATGCGAAGAGGTTCGATCAAGTGCTTTCGATGATCAAAAGTGGACAGCTCTGCGGCCAATCGATCATCGCGTACTTGCAGCAAAAGGGTTACCCGGAGATCGCGCTCCACTTCGTTCAGGTGAGTTTCTCGTGCAACTTTTTCGGCGCTTTCTCGACGACCTTTTGGCACACGATGATTATCTACAACCTTACGGATCCTTCCTTGGTGAATGCCGAGAGTCTATGAAGATTTCTTGTTCGCTATTTTTTTGTATGAGTGTTCCAGCGACACTGCATTTGCTGCTCTTTTTTCGCCGACGGCGGCTTGACTAACGTCTCTATTCTTTTCATAAAACAGGATGAACGCACTCGCTTTGAGTTGGCGTTGGAATGCGGTAACATCGAAGTCGCCCTCACTAGCGCTCAAGAGATCGACGACAAAGACACATGGCACAAGCTTGGTGTTGCGGCGTTGAATCAAGGTAACCACCAAATCGTTGAGTTTGCGTACCAAAAGACGAAGAATTTTGAGCGTCTTTCATTCTTGTACCTCATCACCGGTAACCTCGAAAAGTTGAGTAAGATGTTGAAGATCTCGGAAATGCGCGCCGATGTCATGGGACAGTTCCACAACGCACTCTACTTGGGTGACGTAGCCGAGCGAGTCAAGGTGCTTGAGAATGTTGGCCACTACCCGCTCGCGTACTTAACCGCCAAGACACATGGATTGGAAGACGATGCAGCGCGCATAGCAGAAACATTAAACGAGAACGGTGCCGCTATTCCAGACGTGAGTGGCTTAGGAAAGCTGCTTCAACCGCCCGCTCCCTTGTTTAGAGGGGATAACTGGCCGTTGTTGCCGGTGTCCAAGGGATTCTTCGAAGGTGTTCTATCTGGCGAGATCGCTGGCGACGAGTACGCTGAAGATGATGTCATGGGCATGGGTGGTGTTGGTCTTGGATGGGGTGACGCTGACATTGATATCGGTGACGACGAGCGCGTCGATCCGCTCGCCAAGGCTGGTATTGCGCCCGATGTTGAGTTCGACGACGTCGACAATGAAAACGATGGCTGGGGCATGGATGAATTAGAACTACCGGAAGAGTTGATGGGTGGTGCAGTGGATGACACTGGCGCTGAAACGTTTCATAGCGATGTCTTCATCGCACCAACCGCCGGCGTTCCGCCGTCGCGACGATGGACTGAGAAGAGTGCCGTTGCCGGCGAGCACGTGGCTGCGGGCGATTTCGATAGCGCCATGAAATTGCTTAGCCGTCAGTTAGGGATCGTCAATTTCGCTCCACTCAAGCAACATTTCGTGGATTTGGCGTATGCGTCGCATGTGACCCTCGAGGGCATGCCCGCAAGTCCCAAGATACCGATGCCGCTCGGCCGCGGCTGGTCTTCGCGCGCAACGGGTGTTTTGCCGCCTGCGATGATCTGTTCTCCGGAAATTCTCCAGGAACGCCTCAAGTCCGCTTTCAAGTTAACTACTGAAGGCAAGTTTGTGGAAGCTTTGAAAGTGTTTGTCGGTATCATTCACGCGATCACCTTGTTGAGCGTGGAGGATCCGAGCGAAGTTGAGGACGTGGAACAGCTCTTGAAGGTGGCTCGCGAATACGCGTGTGCGCTGAGGATTGAGATTGCTAGAAAGGAAGTCAAGGATGACGCGACTCGACAAGCTGAGCTCGCCGCGTATTTTACGCACTCTGAGATGCAGCCGATTCACCTGTCTCTTTCTCTGCGATCGGCAATGTCAATTTTCTTCAAGCTGAAGAACTATGTCACCGCCGCAACGTTCTGCCGTCGATTACTTGAACTCAACCCGCCTGTCAAGGTGGCTACGCAAGCGAAACAAGTGTTACAAGCGTGCGAACGAGCACCTAAGGATGAGGTCGAGGTCAACTACGATCCTCACAATCCGTTCGCCGTTTGCTCTGCTACCTTTGTTCCAATTTACAAGGGGACGAAGGACTGCGTGTGCCCTACGTGTGGTGCGCACTACGTCGTGGAAGAAGCAGGGAACGTTTGCGGTGTGTGTAACTTAGGCAAAATCGGAGCGGATGCGACGGGACTGGTGTGTTCTGCGGCGCGTTAGGCCTTAGCTTTTGAATGACAAAGTCTGTGCTTAATTGATACACTCGCGGATTGTTGAGGATACGCGCCGTCACTGCGCGCTCAACTCTCCGCCTAATTCTAGTTTGCATTTCGTTTCTACCAAAGAATATCGACGCTTTTGATAATATCAAAGCGGAGAAGAATCCGAACTCATCGACACTAGCCCTTCGACGGAGGGAGTCGGCGTGATCCGACTGCGTAAGCGTTCTGAGCTTGGGTACAAGAAAATAAGAACGACCTGTACGATGGAGAGCACAGAACCGAAAAGATTCGGCGCGGCGATCCACCAGTCGTTCAACGCTATGCCATACGTGGTCCAGCACAGGCCATTGAGTCCGTTGCAAAACACCAGAGGAAAGTGCATGGACTTTGAATCCTTCGTCCTGACGACTTCCGCCATCGTCGACAGCGGCGCCGAGTAGTACACCACCAGAATCAAGTTTGCCAAGATCCCAGCCACCACAAGGCGAGCGCTCTCGCTCGAATTCTTCATCACACAACTCACTACCATCCCTATGAAACTAACCAAGATGATTAATACCGCAACTATGCGTTCCATCGTTCCCCGTATCTTCTCGTCGAGCGCATACGCCACAAAAGAGTAATACGTCCCGCAAAAGTATCCAGTAAAGTTTGGAATATACACCCAATAGTTCCCACTGATACCACCGTAAATCATCCACGCCGCGCAATTCGCCGCCACGAACGGATACGGCAGCGCGTTCAGGTGTCCGAGCGAGCGCTTCGTCTTGCACCGCTCGATTTCCGGGAACGGGCTCAGAAACATGACCTGGGCCAACGCGCTCCCCAACGCCGGCGCGAACCAAAGCATGAGGGCATCTCGCGTGTCGCCCATGACGCGCGACGTGTGACGCACGTACGCTTACGTCGCGCACCTCGTCCTCGTGACCGTGCGAACGCGCTGATGCGCGGCAACGCGGCGCACTTTGACGTCCGACGCGTTTGTCCCGCTCGAGACACTTTTTTGCCCGCACGCTCGGGACACCGCGACGCGCGTGTCGGCGATGCACCCGCCGCTGACGCTGGACAAGCACCCGATCTGCCGCGAAGCCGTCATCGCTCTCAAGCGCTGTCACGCCGAAAACGCCCTGGGCAAGTTCCTCGGGAAGTGCAACGAAGAAAAGTGGACGCTCGACGCGTGCCTGAAGGAGCAAAAGCTGTGGAAGAGTCGAAGAAACTTGAAGCTCGCGCGCGAGTCCAAGGCGCGATTGGCGAAAAAACTCGAGGAAGAGCGAGCGAAGTGAGACCTCGAGCGATGACGAGGGTTCTCATCGGAGTGTCAGGATCCGTGGCGGCGATCAAGTTCGACGAGCTCGCGCGCGAGCGGTGGAGCGCGAGCGGCGAGTGTGAGGTTCGGTTCGTGTTCACAGATAACGCGTTGAAGTTCATCGATGCGGAAGATATCGCACGAGCGGAAGAAAATAACATAAAAACTTTCACCGATCACGACGAGTGGCGTGAATGGGGCGAAAAGGGCGATCCCGTGATGCATATCGAGTTGGTCAAGTGGGCTGACGTCTTCGTCTTGGCGCCACTCAGCGCAAACACCCTGGCTAAAATCGCCAACGGGTTGTGTGATAATCTCCTCACGTGTGTATTTCGCGCGTGGGATTTTAAAGACCCCGCCAAACGCGTGTTCATAGCGCCCGCGATGAACACAAAGATGTGGGAGAGCCCGTTCACCGAGCGACATTTGCGCTCGGCGCGCGAGCTCGGCGTCGTCGTCGTTCCGCCGATCGAGAAGCACCTCGCGTGCGGTGACTTTGGCGTCGGCGCCATGGCGGAGGTCTCCACCATCGCCGAAGTCGTGCGGTCGCCTCCGGCGTAACCCGTCCTAGCTCATCATTGTTTCCCCGCGCGTCGTGTGTTGTGCAATAGAGATAGAAAAAAGCGAAAAAAACCCGACGGCTCGACGTCACCACCATAGCTCGTGCGCCTCGCGACGCCACACCGCGCTCGTCGACGATCGACGTCGCGCCGGACGCGCGCGATGCACAGAACATTCGTCAGGTCGGCCATGCACCGCCGCGTCGTCGCCGCCGCCGCCGCGCGCACGCGCACGACGTCATCCTCGTCCTCGTCCTCGCCGCTCGCCGCGAGCGTCGTCGCGCGACGTTGGACGCCCGGACGTCCCGCGCAGCGCGCGACGCTCGCCACGCGAGCGAGCGCAACGAGCGAAGCGCCCGCGTTGAATGCGTCGGGGGAGACGAACAAGGCGCTGGCGTGGAAGGCGGCGATCGATTTCAAGTTTGTGCGGGACAACGCCGAGTTGGTGCAAAAGAACGCGACGACGAGAAAGGTGGACGTGGATGTGCAGGAAATCATCGCGAAATACGAGGCGTTGAACGCGTTGAACTTTAAGTGCGATGAACTTCGCGAGCGTCGAAACGCGAACGCGAAGAGCATGAAGGGGAAGATGGATAAAGAGGTTCGGGACGGGTTGATTGCCGAGGGCAAGGCGATTAAGGACGAGCTCGCGGCGCTCGAAGGCGATCTCGCCGGACTCGAGAGCGAGTTACAAACCATGGCGCAGAGGTTGCCAAACTTGACACACCCGGATGTGCCGATCGGCAGCGAAGAAAATACGGTGACTCGGGCGACGGTGGGTGAGCAGCGCGCGTTTACGTTTCCAGTGCAAAATCACGTCGACGTCGGCGAAAAGCTTGGGATGTTCGACTTCGAGACTGGAAGCAAGGTGAGTGGTAGTCGTTTCGTCTACCTCACCGGTGTTGGAGCTATGCTTGAGTTAGCTCTGATCAACTGGGCGTTCGCCAAGGTTTTGAGCAAAGGTTTCAAGCCCATGATGGTGCCAGACATGGTGCGTAGCAGCGTGGTGGAGAAGTGCGGATTCCAGCCGCGGGCAGAGAACACGCAAGTGTATAGCATTGAAAACTCCGATCTCTGTATGGCGGGTACGGCTGAACTATTATTGGGTGGAGTATACATGGATGAAGTTGTGGAAGAATCGCAACTCCCTATCAAAATGGCGGCCTTCAGTCATTGTTTCCGCACTGAAGCCGGCGCCGCCGGCGCGCAGACTCGGGGCATGTATCGTTTGCATCAGTTTAGCAAGGTGGAGATGTTCGTCGTGGCCACGCCTGAGCAATCTGACGCACTTCACGAGGAGCTCATCGGCATCGAGACTGAAATGTTTGCAGAGCTCGGCTTCCACTTCAAAGTTTTGGACATGCCCACGGAGGACTTAGGCGCACCGGCATATCGCAAATTCGACGTCGAAGCGTGGATGCCCGCGCTCGAACGGTACGGCGAAATTTCGAGTGCCTCGAACTGCACGGATTATCAAGCGAGGCGGCTGAATATAAAGTACAGACCGAATGCCGTCGATGGCAAGAAGCAGCCGCTTATGCACTGCCACACTCTCAACGCGACGGCGTGCGCGATTCCTCGTATGATCGTCACCATCCTCGAAAATTTCCAGCAAGAAGATGGAAGCGTCGTCGTACCCGAGCCGTTGCGACCGTACCTCGGTGGCATGGATGTTTTGCGTCCGGAAGAGGGGAAATAGGCAGCTGCAGCATATATTTCGTGTGATAATATAAGAGTTATTGATGAATTGACCGATTTACATCGAGCGCGTTGCGATTACTTGTTCTTCCAGTTCTCGATCCACGCTTGTGCCTCATCAGCCTTAGTGGCAGACTTGGTCGGCTTGGCTGGAGCGCTGGCCACGGTTTTCGCCGGGGTGCTAGACACTGTGGTAGTCTTCGTCGCCGCCGTCGATACGGACGGTTGACCCTCTCTGCGGTTTGAGTATGCGAACAGACCGAGACCGAGACCGGTGGCAATGATGGAGAGCGGGTTCACGCGGCTCACCTTCTTCGGGCGCGGAGCCGGCTTGGCCGCCTTCTTCACCGCCGGCTTGGCCGCCTTCTTCACCGCCGGCTTGGCAACCTTCTTCGTGACGGACTTGACCGGTCGGGTAACCTTCTTGGTAGATTTGGTCTTCGCCTTCGCCGCCGCCGGCTTGGTGGTCGTCGCCTTTGCCGCCGCCGGCGTCGTGGTCTTGATCGGCGCCGTCACCGGCTTTGCCGCCGCCGGCTTGGTGGTCGCCGCCTTGGCCGGCTTGGCGGTCGCCGCCGCCTTGGTCGCCGCCGGCGTCTTTGTCGCCGCCGCCTTGGTCGCCGCCGGCGTCTTTGTCGCCGCCGCCTTGGTCGCCGCCGGCGTCTTTGTCGCCGCCGCCTTGGTCGCCGCCGGCGACTTAGTCGCCGGGGCAGCCTTCGGCGCCGGGGCCGTCACAGTCGGGGCCGACTTCTTGGCCGCCGCCGGCTTTTTCGTCGTCGGCTTCTTGGTCGCAGCGCCCGCCGCTGCCGCCGCCTTCGTTTGGGCCGGAGTCTTCGTCTTCTTCACTTCTGCGGCAGACTTAAGTGCAGTTCCCTTCAATCGGTTCGGTTCCGCGCGCTTCGGCGCAACCTTTTGGTATCGCGTCGCAGCCGCTTGCTCCAACTCCTTGCGTTGCTTCGGAGTGAGCGTCGCCTTGGCCGACGTGCGCTTCACCTTGATTTGCACATCCGGCGCAACCTTAGCTTTCGTGGACTTCACCTTTGCCGCAGACTGAACGCCCTCTCTTCGCGCCGCCGGCGACGTCGCCGTCGTGGCCAACGCCGGCTCCACGGACGTCGTCGCGAGCGTCAGCGCGAGCGCCGCCGCGAACGCCTTCCCCGCTGCGCCTTCTTCGCTCGCACTCGCGCGCACGACCACCGCGCTTCGCGCGTTGGAACGTCGAACCTACGCGTGTAATAGTTATCTTCGCCGTCAGTCGTCCGTCTCGCGCGTCTTCGCTCGCGACGCGTCGCAAATCGCCGATAAAGTCGCGACGCGTCCCGATGGATCGTCTTCGCCTCGAAACAACCATCGGCAACGCTCGCGCGCGTTCTCGAGCGCGATGCGGGCGCGCGCGCGCGCGCGTACCTCGACAACCTTCGCGGGCGTCACTCGCGCGGTGAGCGCGTTCATCGAGGCCAACATGATCGTCTGAGCGTCGAGAAATAGCGAAAGCCATGACGTCATGCCGACGTCGGTCCCCAGCCTCGCCGGCGCGCGGGCGCTTTTTGGTCTTTGCGGGACGCTCGCGGGAAGACGGAGCGAGCGATGGAGCATCGGGACGCTCGAATCGAGAAAAGCGAGCGAACGGCGCGCGCGGTGATCGTAGATAGAGGATATGGACAGAATGCGTATTGAGAAAGTACTCTCGAGTTCGCCAGTCGACGAGGCGCCGCGGGCGCTAGCGCCCCGGCGAGTCGAGAGAATTCAGAGCCACATTTGCCATTTATGCACGCGCGATCAAATATCGACAGCGCGCAATTGAGAGATCACACGCGTATAGCTTACTTTCTGCGTTGCGCCGGGGAAGTCGTCTTGGACTTCTTCGCCGCGACGGGGGCAGTCTTGGAGGACTTGCGAACGGTCTTGACCGGCTTGCGCGCGGACTTGACGGTGCGCTTGACGGTCTTGCGCGCGGCCGGGGCGGCGGCGGTGCTCGTCTTGGAGCGAACGCGCTTCGTCGTGCGCTTCGTGGTCGTCGCAGCCGCGGTGGTCTTCTTCGCCTTGTACGCGGTGGCCTTCTTAGCCTTCACCCCCGGGGCCGCCGCCGGAGCCGGCTTCGCCGTCTTCGGGGACACCGCCGCGGCCGAGCTCTTGCCCGATCGTCGCGCCGCCGGGGACGTCGTGGACGTCGCGAACGACGGTTCGACCGACGTCGCGGAGAGCGTCAACGCGAGCGCCGCCGAGAACGCGGCCCGCGCGAAGGACGCGCCTTGAGATTCGCCCTCCTCCTTCGCGGCGCGCACCGTGAAGCTCTTCGCCTGCGTCTTGCGTCCCTGTTCGCGTCGCGTTCGCGTTTCGCCCATCGTCAGTCCTCTCGCGGGTGTTTCTCTCGCGTCTCTCGCGCGTTTCTCTCGCGCGTCCCGTCTCGCTCGCGCGTCCCGTCATCTATCGCGCCTCGTGGATAGGGTCCGCGATGATCGCGCGCTCGCGCGTCGTCCCTCGCCGCGTCTCGCGGTCCGCGCGTCCCGTGGAGACGCGACGCGGTCTCCGGTTCGCGTTCGCGGCGCGCACCTGCGCGGACTTGGTCGCGACGCGCGCCCTGAGCGCCGTCATCGAGGTGGACATGGTGAACATCGTGTTTAGACCGTGCGTGCGTGC
>Ga0181604_10003450_pt1 | contig 13292 bp, 9 predicted proteins | sample 041ome_12_FD_148663 | JGI IMG/M metagenome (GOLD analysis project Ga0181604, IMG submission 148663) | Coastal salt marsh microbial communities from the Groves Creek Marsh, Skidaway Island, Georgia - 041410US metaG (spades assembly) | ecosystem: Environmental > Aquatic > Marine > Intertidal zone...
TGTTCCGCCATTTGTTATTAATGCTTCTGAATTTCCAATGTACCCTGTTTCTGTTCCGCTATTTTTAAATACAGTAACAGGACCATCACTATTTGTTGAGTCCATTACTAAAGCATTTTGGCTTGACGTGGATATACTAATATCACCTGTTACATCTACACTTGTTCCTTCTACTTTAAATACTTCTGAAGTATTGTTTGCATTGTAAATTTTAAAAATTGGGTCTGATCCGGAACTGTTATCTCTTACTCTTAATTGGGTAGCAGTTCCGTTACTGTGGGCTACATCTAAATATGCACCACTAAATTTTAATATTGGGTTTGTTCCTAATCTTAAACTACCATTTACAAATAGTTTTTCATTTGAACTTGTTGAACCGATAGAGACTGTGTCGTTTGCAGAATCTACAAATAGTGTTCCAGAATCTACGTTAAGTTCCGGTAATGTTGATCCGATATTTTTCCAAGTGCCGTCATAGACTTGTAAACTTGAATTAGAACTATCAATGTATATATCACCCGCAGAGATGCCTACACTCGGTATTGTACCAGTGGAAATTTTACTACCTGCACCAGATTTTCCTATTTGAAATTCAGATACGGTAGTTCCTTTGAAATTACCAAATATCGCCATTAATTTACTTCCCGGTTAGTTCAAGGAGTTGTAATAAGGACACCATGCCTTACGAACCCTTGTCTATGCCTTTTGTCGGCACAGTCTTATCCGTTCAATAGTATTTATCTTTTTATGGAATTTAGTATAGTTTAAACTAAAATTTCTACTACACCAGGCATTGCATCTGTTTTAGTTTCTAATGATCTACCAACTATTTGGAGATGATCATCACTGGAGATTAGGATATTTTTTATAAGCATCTATTAAAGCATCACTAAAAGCCTCTGCTCTTTTGGGAGTTTGTATTGCCCAATCACTGTCCAGTGCTTCTTTACTGGCGTCTAAAAATTTACCAGCATCTATCAACTTCATTGTGTTATCAAACAGTTCCCACACTTTATTACCCATTTGGAATTGAACATCTACAAGTGCCTCGAAATCAACATATTGTAAATTAGGATGTTTTTGTATTGCTTTTTCAACATCTTTAATTTTCTGTTCTACATCATGATTAAATAATTCTTCTGCTTGAGCAGGAGAAATAGTGTCCCCTACTTTTAAATGTTTTACAGGAGATGTATTATCTATTAAATGACCTATACCCACTGTGGGTTTTTCTTCACTGTCTAAATAAACTCTGTAGTTACCTTCAGTGTCATACATTTTATAAACTGCAAGTGGATCGTCGCTTAATTTAATATAATCAATTTTGTTTCCGTATTTTTCATGTGCAAATTTTACTTTATGTTCATTACCTTTATAAGGTTTACTTGCTTCATTTTTCCAAATACGCTGTTTAAGTAATTCTTTATTTAATTGTTCACTGTTATCTGCAAAACTGTCTCTTTCTTTAGTGTCTGGTTCATCCATTGTGTGCCACAATATATTATTATTAACAGCATCTTCTATTTCCTCAGCAAAATCTAAAATTTCTTGTTTTGATTTTTGATCTAATTTTTGAAACTCGGGGGTTTTTACTAAATTTTCTAAATCGCTATGTATTTTTTGATATTGATCGATTTGGTTTGGCATTAATTCGTTATAATCATCATAATCTATATCACCGTCACCGTCTTTGTCACTAATCGCCGTCGCCGCCGCGGCACTAATTTTATTTACTAGCATCATCAGTCCAGTAGTAAAAAGTAAAATTCTACCCCATAAAGGTGTTTCTTGTGGATTTGATGCAGGTTTTTGTTCAGCATTAGATATAACATTTGCTACTTTTTGTTTACCTTGAGGAGTTAAAACTTTGTCCTTTTGTAAGACTGCTTTGGCTTTTTGTGCAAAAGGTTGAATTTTTTGATTAATTTTGTCTGTTACATCGGTTGATGTAGCACCACCGGTAGGATAATAACCAGTGATTTCATATATTTTCATTATACTATGATTTCAACAACACCGGGTGCCGCTGAAGTTTTGTGCTCTAATGCTCTACCAATAATTTGTAGGGGACTTAATAATTTAGGATCGCCGGCTACCATGGCATGTCCTGAGGTATCACTGGTAATTAGCACATCACCTTTTTTACATGTACCTGCAACTTTACATGGTATTCTTCCACGTAATGCTACTGCTACCACATGTTCACCTTCACAGTCTACATTCATTAAGTGTGCAGGGTCTGTACTTACAACACCCATTGCTTTGAAACTGCCTGGTTCATCTGTTACAGTGACCTCTTTATCACCGCCTAAAATTAAAACAGTACCTGGTTCGTAATCACTATCTGCTTCGTAATTTTCTGCCAAGTCAGCATATTGTGCCTGAGTTGCTGTTGCTGTGATAGTACCTGCGGCAAAATCACCATTAGTGTCTCTGACTACAGCCTTACTTGCTGTATTTGTACTAGTAAATTTATTTGTATCTGTTAAATCAATAGATAAATTTACACTACCACTTGCCGCTCCACCATCTAATCCGGAACCATTTGCTGTAAGTACAGCAGAAATATCTCCGTATCCTTTGCTTTCAATTAAATCGTTTACTGCCGCTGACGTAAGTATTTTACCATCAGTATCATAAAATCCGTTAGTTGAGAATGATGATGCATCTTGAATACTACCTGAAGCCAATTCACTTAATGTTAAACCGCCAACATTAAATGTTGTACCTGATAAACTTAATCCTGTTCCAGCAGAATATGTTGTATTAGTATCTGTATTAGTGTCAACCCAAGGTACATTAACATACATCTTGCCACTATCTAATTCAACTGGATAGTTTTTACCGTTTTCTGAATAGCCAACTTTTACACCACCAAATGCTGATGATGTTGCTTGTACAACTGATAATGTTTGTGTGTGAGTACCCGTTGTAGTATCTACTGAACCTGTTAAACCATCACCTGCTGTAATATTAACACGACTTATATCACCACTTGGTCCTGTAGAAATACTTGTAACTCTACCGTAAGCATCTAATGTGATTTGATCTATTTTACTATTATCATCTGTAGAGCCATATGTACCAGCACCAGCACCTGCTGTTGCCAAAGCCACACTTATATTTCCTGTACTTCCACCACCTGTTAATCCTGTACTTGCTGTTACGCCTGTGATTGTTCCGAATCCTGCATCATTATCAAACTTGCTTAACCCAATCTCATCTGCACGTTTTCTACGTTGTACTGAATAGTTTAATGTAACACCATCTATATCATAATCATTATCTAATACAACAAATTCATCTTCACCAGCAAATGTTTGTGTCATATCAGTTAATTCTGTTAAATCAACATTTACGGAAGTTGAATTTACATCTATTAAATCCCCTGCACCAACGGCTAGGGAAACAGCACCTGCTGAACCACCGCCTGTTAAACCATTGCCGGCTGAAACTGAAGTAATATCTGCAGAATTAGTATTTGTAATTGTAATTGTTTGACCACTATGTGTAACATTAACACCTGTTCCACCAGTGAATGTAAGAGTTTGTCCTGAACCTATTCCTGCGGCACTATTTGTATCTGTATTAAAGTTCCAACTAGAATAGTTATCTGCTGTTGTACTAAATGTTCCTGTACCATTGTTATATGATATAAGTCCTGTTCCAGAGAATAAACTTCTTACTTCTGAATCTGTTCTTTCTGTAAATGAGAAATTTCCTGTACTACTATTATAACTTAAAGAACCACCTGCACTAAATAATCCCCTTATTGTAGCATCGGTCCTATCAACATCTGTAAAACTAAATTCACCAGTACCAGCATTATAACTAATACTTCCTGTACCACTAAATGCACTTCTGATTGCACTAATATTTGCATCAACTGTTACGACATTACTTGCTTCTGATAATGTTGCGTACGCACCATTACTAATACTTTTTACACCATGAGTATCAACATTTGCAACTGTTTCCTTTCCTGCATATAAGTCAATGTCACCTGAACCAACACTTGCTACTGTTCCTACACTTGCTGTGGGCGTAATTTTCTTTGCTTGTCCACTTATATAAATGTATGCTTCTCCACTTTCTGTATATATTGCATTTGCTGTTGTACTTGACACACCAGGAACAGACAATACACCATCAAATGTTTTTGTACCTGCTATACTTTGATTGCCTGACGTTCTTACAACTGTGCTATCAACTCTGATATTACCGTTGCCTTGTATATAATCTATTCCATCACCACTTTGTAAAGCAGTTCTATAAACACTTGACGTTGGACCTTCATAATGCATCTGACCTGTTGCATCATTGTATTGGAAATCACCGTCGCCTGTATTTGTACCTACACTTAGATGAGCTCTAACCTCAGTAGCACTTGGGCCTGTGTAAGTAATAACACCTGTACTGCTATTATATGCTAATGCACCATCGCCACTTGCATTTGAAATACTGAATAATGCTCTAACTTCTGAATTGTTGGTTTCTATAGTATCAGCATTTACTGTAATACCATATCCTTGTCCAACTGCTATGTCCCCTGAACCGAATGTTAAACCTGCACCGCCTGTAATATCAGAAAGCAATAACATATCATTATATGAGGTACCATTATTACTAAACTGCCATCTATTTGCACTATGATTCCATTTTAAATTTGGGAAATTACCACTGTAATTACCTTCTACAAATATTTGTGCATCTGCGTTAGAACTTGCACCATCTCTAAGTGTTAAACTTGATGCAGTAATAACTGAATTTGTTTCAGTTGTGGCATTAACAGTTGTAACTGTCATTGTACCTGTAACAACTAAGTCACCGTCAACTGTAAATCCTGAAACATCACCTGCTCCACTTAAATCTACATCACCTGTAAATATTTGGTTACCACTAAATGTTTTATTGCCAGATATAGTTTGTGAGCCAGTTGTTCTTACAACTGAGCTGTCTACTGCAAAACTTCTTGAAGATGTGATATCACCACCGCCACTTAAACCATCTCCTGCTGTTAATGTTACAGTACTATGGTCAACATGCTCGTTCGATACAAATCCACTTAAATTATCATGGACAATTTCGCTATCAGTTGTACTAATAACACCTGAACCACTTACTGCAATACCTGTGCCACCACTGATATGTGCTCTTACTTCTGCGGCACTTGGTCCTGTATATGTGAATACACCGTTACTGTATGTTAGACTTCCGTCGCCACCTGTATCGTTAACACTAAAATATCCTTCAACTACAGATTCTAAACTTGTAATTTGAGATGTTGCAATTTGTATTGGTGTAGTTGCGGCTGTTGTTAATTGTCCAAATCCGTTTACTGTAAATGTAGATACCGCTGAAGCACTTCCATAACTTGCGGCAGTTACTCCTGTTGTGTCCATATTTACAACTGGAGTTGCGCCTTCTGAACCGGAGCCCACTACTGTAAGTCCGTTACCACCAGTTAATCCAGCAATATAATCACCTGTTGTATCTGTACCTAATACTACTGAATTTGGTTGTATTGTTGTGGCAATAGAAGCAGTATTTCCTGCTCCTATAAATGTTGCACTACCTGTAACATCTCCTGTCAATGCTACTGTAACTGCACTTGTAAACTTTTCTGCTGAAGCACTTTGACCAATTACATTTCCTGTAAAGTTAGTAGCAGTAATATTTTTATTAAATTGTATAATTCCATTTGTGGTATTATAACTCATAGTGGCTTCATCAGAACCCGTACCGTTTAGTGTTAAGGCGGCCGTTGTTGCATCACCATCTGAATTAATAATAAATTGATCAGTCTCTAATCTATTAATTGTTTCCGTTGTTTCAATCTGAGTAACATTGCCCTCTATCGTCAGGGCGCCTTTTATGACTAATTCTTCGTCACTGTTTATGTACGTCTTTCTTGTTGCCATTTAATATGTTCCTATGGAATTAACTTTCTATAAGACTATTTATCAATATTATGCAAAAGAAAATCCACTCAGAAAAAAGGCACCTTAAAGATGCCTTTTTCTTTATACCTTAAGGATAAAACGGATTGTCTGTTATATACAAAGGTAAATCTGATTTCTTTTCCGGTCTAGTTACAGAGCGGGGAAACATTTTTTCCTGCATAACAGTTTTTCTTTGTTCTCTTCTTAAGGCTAGTTTGACTGCACGTTTAATAAGTGCTGTTTGATTAGTCATGTCATCTCCTTTTACAAAGATGCGTTCCTTCGGTTCTATTACCTACTTCCGTCGTCGCTCTACATTTAGAGTGGCGATGAACGAATGTGGCGTTCCTTCGTCACAATTGACTACTTCCGTTCACTGCTACATTTAGAGTGAATGAACGATGTAATTTGCATTACAAAATTATTTATCAATGTATTGAGAAATACCAGTCAAAAAAAAGGACTCCTAAGAGTCCTTTTTAGTGTTTCGGTTAGAAACTGTTCTAATAAGTCTTTTAAGGCTTACTGGAATGCAACGTTGGCTAAAGTAATAGCATCAACGTAATCTGCCGCGTTACCCAATGAACTTGCAGTATTTGTAAGTTCTTTGTAACCATATCTTGTCATAAATGACACTACTGGTTCAAATGTGCTTGGGTCCATTACTGGGCCTGTGCTCATTAATGGGATATAAGGACAATAGAATGCTGGAGCATCAGTTTCGCTTGATCCTTTGTAACCAACTAGTACTTTAGTACCGTCAGCCGCATAGTTATCTACGAATACTTTGATTGTTCCGTTTAAAGTTCCAACAAACTTAGTGTTTGTAGGTGCTTCAAATGAACCTTCTGTTGTTCTTGCGAATGTTGAAGTTGACGCACTTTGTAGGATTGTCAATGCTTCAGGTGATACAACGATATAGTTACCAGCACCACGTCTTGTTCTAGCCGCGATTCTGTTAGCCGCTCTGTTGATCTCAATAGCCAATATAGCATGTCTGTCACCAACGTATGTAGGTGTTCCAGTTACACTACCTGCTGTAAAGTCAAGTGTTGTACCTGCGCCAGCAAGAGTTCTTAGTGAACCGATAATTTCTTGGTCGATTTCAACTACGATTTCTTGTGCTAGTGCCTGCATAATTTCTGCTTCAACGTCAACGCCGTGCATACTTTCTGCATCTTGAGCCGCCTCAAAAGTCCATCTTGCTGATAACCTTCTGGTTTTCGCTTCAACAGTTTCTTTTAAGATTTGAATGCTCATTTTTCTACCTGGGTTACCCTCAGCCGCCGCTGTAGCGTCTGGAGATCCAGCATATGTAGAAGCAAGTTTGAAAGGACTTAAAGCCTCGTCACCTGCTGTTGCTCCACCACCAGTTTCAGAATATCTGACTCTTAGTGTATGGATTTGCCCTACTGGGCCAGTCATTGGTTGTACACCAACTAGTTCGTTTGCGATTACGGAAGGCATAACCCTTCTAATCAAAGGTAACATAACCTTGTTTAATGTTGCTACTGAACCAGCACCTGTGGCGCCTGCTGTTGCGGCCTCTGACAAATGTCTCTTTGTATTTTCGAGGACGACATCTAAAGAAGATTTTCTGTTTCCAGATAAGCCTTCAAGCAAAGCATCTTTAGTTGCTGACCAGTTGCTTTCAAATAAGTTCGCCATTTTTTAACTCCTAATTTATTTTGAAAGTCCGGCTAGTTTGCGGATCATATCTATTTCTACTACATCATCCGCACTCTTGTCATCGGCTTCTGTTACTACAGTCGCCTTATCGCCAGTGTGTTCACTGACAACGGATTCTGACAATGTCTTTTTCGCTCTTGGTGTTTCGCCGTCTAAAACTGAAGGCAAGTACTTGTTAAAGGACTCTTCCAGTTTCTCAGTTTTAACACTTTCAAGTAAATCTGACATAATTTCTTTCTTCTCTTTACCTAATGGTGCCATAAGTTCATTTAATGTTTCTTTACGATTCATTTGATCTTCAGCAATTCTTAATTTAGATTCAGTTAATTTAACTGCATCTTCTTTCTCAGCAATTACTTGCTTAGATTCTTTAAGTTTTGTTTCCATTTCAGCAATTTGTTTTTGTATTTTCTTGATTTCTTTTGCTTCATTCAAGTGGCTCATGCCAAATTCATTTGCAAATGCTTCAAAAATTCTGCGACCGAAGTCATTTTCACGAGCTTTAGTAATATCATCACGGAAAGATTTAACTTCATTAACAATTACACCATTAACAACGTTTTCAACTTTGTCTGCGGCTTTCTTAATAAAGTCTTTCTTGGCTTCTGCTAATTGCTTCTTGCCTTCTCTTACCATTTTAACTTTTTGTTCTACTAAAGATTTCTTATCTTCGTGGAACTCTGATAGTTCAGTTGCTAATTGCTCTGCTACAAAATTATCTAATTTTGCAACATGCTCACTAGTTCTATCTCTATCTGCTCTAAGTTCTTTAACTTCCTTTGCAACCATTTCAGTTACAAATTTGTCAAGTACTTTAGAGTGCTCACTAATTGCTTTGTGATACTTTACTCGATCACTTGCTAGGGCAGTTTTTTCTTCTGCAATAGCGGAAATTTCTGCTTCAACTTTTTCAGAAATAAAGTTGTCAACTGCTTCTACGATTTGACTTTTGTCATGTTCGTATCGCTGTGCAAACTCTTCTCTAAGTTCCGCAGTAAGTTCTTCTCTTGCTTCAGAAATTTTACCTTCCCAGGCTTCTTGAAGAGCAGACTTAACATCTTCTGTTAATTCCGCGTTCTCAAGTAGTTCTGTAAAATTCACTGTCATAGTAGTCTCCTACTTATATTTTTAATTCATTGATGAAACCAGTGATTGCTTTCATCAAGTGTTTCTCTGCACTTTTATCATGTGTTAATGCAGAAGCAGTCTCAAACATTTGAGCTCCGCCTCGCATATTAAATAAACTCTCATATATAGTTTTTGGATAGGCATCAGGTGCACTTGGTTGTGCCACAATGTCCACTGTTACAATATCAAAGTCGCTGACCTGTCCACTTCCGCCGACATTTCCGCTACCTCTACTGCTTACACCAAGATTTGCTCCTGCAGTTAATAATGCTCTTGCTATATTACCCATCGGTGTATCTATAATTTTAAGTTTTCCAAGACCGTTTGCATCTTCACAATACATGTCAGTAATTATATGACTAACACGGTCTAAATTTATTTGTAGTTCTTCAGGATGATCTAACTCACCCATCACAGTCTCGCCTTTTGCTAAACGAGCCTTTACACTATCAACAGCCTTTTGTATCTCATCCTTGGGATATACTCTACCATTTTGATTTTTTACATCACCTTGAATGAATAAACCAGCCATAAATAAGTCTTTACCATCTTTGGATTCCATTACCTGGACTCCAGATTGCTCAGGACTTAGATATTCGTATAGTTTATTAGCCATTGTTTACTCCTATCAGTAAAAAGACTTACGCCTTTTTAGGTTCAACGTTAATGTTGTCTGATGGTGTGTGATCTTTAGCAGATTCGCCTTTTACGCCATCGCTACCGTCATTTATAACTGGTGCTTTAACGTCGTTACCAACTTTAGTAGGTGCTGGCATTTTCATACCATCTTTAGAATCTTCGTCTCCGCCTTTTGGATCTGCAACTTTATCTGAAAGTTTAGTTGCTTCTTCAACAACTTCTTCAGATTCTGCAATTTCCTCGTCTAGATCATATTCAACTGATTCTAGATCAAGTTCGTCGCCCATATCTTCTGCATCCATTTCTGCTTCTTCGCCGTCTTCCATGTCGCCTTCTTCGTCTGCTAACAATTTTTCGAATTCTGCTTTTAATTCTTCAAGTTCGTCCTCAAGATCGTCGACTTTATCTTCTAAGTCGCCTTCTTCTTTTGGCTCTTCTTCTTCGTCGTCTGCTTCAAAAGTATCTGCTTCGATTTCTTCTTCATCAGCTCTAATTTCATCTTCTAAAGATGCAGTTTGATCGATTTCTTCTTCTACTGCTTCTTCTTCAGTTTCAGCAGTTTCTTCTACTGCTTCTTCTTCTGATTCTTCTGATTCCTCAACTGCTTCTTCTTCTGACTCAGTTGCTTCTTCAACTTCTTCTGCATCTGCTGATGAATCTTCATCTAAAATGTTTTCATATTCAGCTCTTGCTTTTGCAACAACATACTCATGAAGCATTTCTTCTGCTTTTTCATTCTCTTCAGCAAGGAGAAGTTCAAGAATTTCTTCTAATTTGTTTCTTGATTCTGACATTGTGGTCTCCATTTGAAAATTATTTTACAGGTCACAGATGTAGTCATCCGTGATACTGCTTGTTTAGTACTTAGTGGTATGTTGTGTTTTTATGTTAAAAACGGTGTGAATCTGATCATTTTGATCAGAATTGGTGTATTTTACTAATATATTTATTAAATCCTTTAAAAGGATAAACTAGTATAAAACTTTAAATACCTGCCTGTGTAGGGTTAGCATACATTACTTTTTGGAACTTTGCATGTTCCAAATCTTCTGCACGTTTAATTTCTTTTGCTTTTCTTAACTTACCTAATGCTTCTAATGTAAGTTTAGGAGACCTAGAATCTTCTTCGTTTCTCTTAACGAATTCGTCAAATTCAGGATTGTAAAATTCTACTAGTCTCATTATATCTCCGTAGTACCAGGTGGAACTTCTGCTCCAGTGCCAGGTACATCAGTATTTATGCCTAAGTCACCTTCTGGAGCATCTTCTAATCCAGGAACTGCCGCAGGGTCTATCTCAGTATCTAAATTTACCGCCGCATCTGTATCAGGTCTTACTCCAATATTTCTTAAATCCATATTCTTAGAATCATCTACAAATTTTCTATAGTCGTTCTCTTTACGCCATAATGCTTCATTATCTTTCATTTCTTCTTCTGATAAACCGAGATATTTCTTCATTTTAAATTGATTTGCTAAGTGTGGACTAGCGGCCAATGTGTTATATAAATTCGCTCTTTCTGTATCTAACTGTAAATCTCTGTAAGAACTAAAGTTCATTGGTTTATTAAATGTAATAAAGAACTCTGAGGAATCTATTTCAATACCTCTGTGTTTTAAAAACATTTTAAACTCTGTATCCATATCTTCTTGTATTTGCTTTTGCAGTCTTTCAACATACCTAGCAAATCTATATTCTTGAATATATGCAATACCAACTTTACCGTCATTATAAACACTACTTCCATCTTCTGGTCCAGTTGGTAAGTAAGAACTTGGAACTCTTAGTCCTCTTAATAGTTTATTGTTAAAGTATCTTAAATCGTCTATTTGTCCTAAGTTTTCACCGCCTGGTAAAGTATCAACTTTTGAACCTCTACCGTCTGCCGTTTGTGCAAAGAAGTAGTCTTCCAACATACTCATAGGGTTATAGGCCGAATCTGCAACACTAGTTCCGTCTGACTTCTTATTAGGCACACGTTTTTGTTGCACTTCATATTTAACTTGTTCTAAATACTGTCTTGCTTTGTGAGGTGGCATATTACCAACATCAATCATAAACACACGTCTTTCAGGTGCTCTATGTACCCTATATATAATAATAGAGTCTTCTAATAATTCTTTTTGTTTAAATACTTTAAATATAGGCTCTAGAATACTAATTCCAAAAGGCCAACTATGGTCCATGCCCTCTGTTAAACTTACATGTACAACGTGTTCTGCATCTACAGGAACACCTTGATCAACACCATCTATTGCTCCAGTCATATAATTTCCTGCTTGACTGTTTACTGAGCTCATTGCCGCATTTAATCCTTGGCCGCCTCCATAAGGCCTACTATGTAGAGCCGCTGGATTAGTTGCTATAAGTTCTTCAAAATTAGGTGCTAGTTGTTTAACAAAATATGTTTCAATTTTTTTGCCATCAGATTCGTTAACAACAACTTTCTCGATGTTTGCAGGATCTGTCCAGTATAATTTAAATGTTTCAGGGTCTCTAATAAAGAATTGATCACCGTATTTTATAGTGCTACGGAATATTCTAAATGCTCTTTTATGCAGTTCGTTGAGTCTACACCATTGAGTTAATGTTTTACTTAATATCTTTTGTTCTGTATCAGTTGGATCAGTTGTATAGTTTAATTCAAACGGTAATCCACCGTAATCATCTTCTTGTGTACCAAATTCTGCAATAGTATCAAGAGCGGCATTAATTTCTAAATCGTTATCCATTTGATCGTACTGGATATATCGCATAAGTCTATTAGGACTTCCTGCATATACTTCAGGTAGCCAACTGGCATATCTGCTGGTTGCGGCACCGACACCACGTTCGGAATTGTTGCTTTGAACATTAAGTGGTAGTCCACTATTATCAACAGATGTAAAGTATTTTTTCCAACTCATTTATTAATTTCCTTAATAGTATATTACACTATTTATCAGGAGTTGTCAACTATTTTGTGGGATATTGAATTAGACTACTGTCTTAGTCTTAAGACCAGTAGTAATTATTTCTGTTATTTGTCTATTAAGTCTTTTATTTTCTGCTAAGATAAGAGTTAATGCTTTAGTTTCTGGAGATTCTTTGTCCAGTTTGTTGATTTCAGATACACTTAATGAACTACTGTTACCATTTGGATTAGTCATTTGATCCAAGTATCGTACATTTAAACTATCTGATGTTGGGCCTGCTAAATTAGGTGATGTGATATTAGCAACCCTTTGTGAGTTCTCAGTTTTTTCCTTATCTCTACGACTTCCTATTGCACCACCGGCTAAGTTTCCTACTGCGGCACCTATTCCTGCACCTATTAATGTACCTATTCCAGGAATAATAGACCCTATTGCGGCTCCTAAGGCGGCACCACCTAGTCCACCTGTTAGTCCACCAATGTTACTGCCTGTCGCACCACCGTCTGTACCAGCAACTACATCAAATCCATCTTTTAATACCATGGCTCCTGCAAGATATGGTGTGGCACGAGCCGCCATACTACCGGCACTTCTAAGGAATCCTTTTCCTTTTCCGCCAGGCATTGGACCAACAAATCCTCCTCCTCTACTCATAGCCGCCGCCGCAACGAATGCCTGACCTGCGGCAAAGGCCGCCGCCTGAAAGAATCCTGTTATTGCGGATGTCACAACTAAAAAAGAACCAAGAATAGCCGTAATTGGTATTAATACACTCCAAGGAGCATTGGTTAATGCCATCCACACACCATTAAAGAATAAGCCTATGAATTCTCCTATAAACGAGCTTATTGCTCCACCTATATCTAATTCTCCATCTTTACTTAAAGCACTTATTATATTTTGAACTTTCCCTATAATGTAAGTAGTAAGTTTAACTAAGTTTGTGACTATACTATTAATAAGTTTACCATAGTCTCCG
>Ga0181604_10003464_pt1 | contig 13260 bp, 8 predicted proteins | sample 041ome_12_FD_148663 | JGI IMG/M metagenome (GOLD analysis project Ga0181604, IMG submission 148663) | Coastal salt marsh microbial communities from the Groves Creek Marsh, Skidaway Island, Georgia - 041410US metaG (spades assembly) | ecosystem: Environmental > Aquatic > Marine > Intertidal zone...
TCTGTGAACGGATCAGTGTCAGACGCCTTACGAGGTATATCACGTGTTTCTGTATCGTCACCAGGTGCAAAGCCCATATAATCAGGAACGTCTTTTGGCCCAGGTAAAAAGTCGATAACCGCGTTCAGCATGGGCTGCACACCTTTATTTTTAAAGGCAGACCCACACATAACAGCCACAAAATCCATCGCCAAAGTGCCTTTGCGAATAAGGCGCTTTATGGTGACTTCATCAGGCTCCTCACCTTCAAGGAACTGCTCCATAACATCATCATCTTGTTCCACAATAATCTCGATCATATTGGAGCGCATTTCTTGGGCCTTATCCCTTAGGTCATCGCGGATATCCTGAATAACCCAGCTTGCCCCTAGATCTTCTGTTTGCCAAACCCACTCTTTCATAGTGATCAAATCGATAAGACCTGAAAATTCACTTTCAGCGCCAATAGGCATCTGTATTGGAAGAGGGGTTGCACCTGTACGGTCAGATATCATATGCACACAATTAAAGAAGTCAGCGCCGATTTTATCCATTTTGTTAACAAATACGACACGAGGCACCTTATATCTATCAGCTTGACGCCAGACTGTTTCTGTTTGAGGCTCAACACCCGCATTTGCATCTAAAACACACACAGCTCCATCAAGAACGGCAAGTGAGCGCTCAACCTCAATTGTGAAGTCAACGTGGCCAGGTGTATCAATTATGTTAAACCGAAACTTAGCTTCGTCAGCGTCTGATCCAAATTCTGGTGTGGGGTTTTCGCCATCTTCTGTGCGAAACCAAAAACAAGTAGTAGCAGCAGAGGTAATGGTTATTCCGCGCTCTTGCTCTTGCTCCATCCAGTCCATAGTAGCGTTACCATCATGAACTTCACCAATTTTATGTGACCTGCCTGTATAATATAGGACGCGCTCTGTTGTTGTTGTCTTTCCAGCATCAATATGAGCCATGATACCAAAGTTACGATATCTATCTAATTCGTATTCGCGCGCCATCTTGTTACTCCTGCCAACTATTACCAACGATAATGGGCAAAAGCTCTATTAGCTTCGGCCATTTTATGTGTATCTTCGCGTTTTTTAACCGCGTTACCTCGGTTATTAGCAGCATCCATTAATTCTGCGGATAATCTGCCAACCATCGTGCGCTCACTTCTTTTGCGCGAGCTATCAATTAACCAACGAATGGCTAGGGCTTGCGCCCTGTCTGTGCGAACTTCAACCGGCACTTGGTACGTAGCACCACCAACACGCCGGCTTCTCACCTCTAAATGAGGGCGCACATTCTCCAGCGCATCATGGAAAATTTTAACAGGCTCATTGCCAGATTTAATCTCGATCTGATCGAAAGCACCATAAACGATACTTTCAGCAAGAGAGCGCTTGCCATCATACATAAGGCAAGACATAAATTTGGATACCACTACGTCTTTAAACTTTGGGTCCGGAATGACCTCTCGTTTTTCTGCGCGATGACGACGAGACATAAACTACTCCTATTATTTCGGACGCTTCGCGCCATATTTTGAACGGCGTTGCCGGCGATCTGATACGCCTTGCGTATCTAGTGTTCCACGAATGATATGATACCGCACACCTGGTAAGTCTTTAACACGGCCACCACGGATAAGAACCACTGAGTGTTCTTGCAAATTATGGCCCTCACCTGGAATATAACTTGTAACTTCAAAACCATTTGTTAGGCGCACACGAGCGACCTTACGCAAAGCTGAATTAGGCTTCTTTGGCGTTGTTGTGTATACCCTTGTACAAACACCACGCTTCTGAGGACATGCCTCCATAGCAGGCACCTTATTTCGAGACAAAGGACGGTTACGCCCATGTCTGATGAGCTGGTTTATTGTTGGCATGTGAGGCCCTTTTTAACAAAACAAATTTATATGCGAAATAAAGGATACTTATTACGTAGCCCAATTTAGTCGGTATTTACGATACCACTCGCTTGTGTACCAAACCAGTGTTTGGATAAAACCAACTCCAAGAGAACGCATTATCCACGACCTGACTCAACAAGAATGGCCGGATACTATTTTTTGTAAGCGAAATGGTCAAGCTTTTATTTAACATTTCGCTTATTTTTATTTAATTTCAGTCAATGACTTTTAGATTGCAAAATTTACGCTTCGCTTGCTGCCTCTGCATCTTCGCTTGCAAAGCTATCTGTCTCATCCTGCAATGCCCTTGTCGCTGCCTCCGCCTTGCGGTTAGCAGCAATAAGGGTATCTCTCTCTGATGCTACTCTGCGCATTTTATTAATAACAGAACCAGTACCAGCAGGGATAAGCCTGCCAACAATAACATTCTCCTTAAGTCCCTCAAGCCTATCTTCACGGCCAGAAACCGATGCTTCTGTTAAGACGCGCGTTGTTTCTTGGAATGATGCCGCTGATATGAAAGAGCGTGTTTGCAACGAAGCTTTGGTGATGCCAAGTAGAACAGGCTTTGCCACAGCCAAACGAAGACCCTCTGCCTCAGCTGCTTCATTCGCAAGAACATATTCTTCTCGCTCGACCTGCTCCCCTACAAGCAAGGTGGTATCGCCTCCATCTTCAACTTCTACTTTCTGGAGCATTTGGCGAACAATAACCTCAATGTGCTTATCGTTAATTTTTACACCCTGAAGTCTGTAAACATCCTGAATTTCCTTTACCAAATATTCAGCAAGCGCCTCAACCCCTAGAATACTAAGGATATCATGTGGTACAGGAGAGCCATCAAGAAGCAAATCACCTTTGCGAACAATATCTCCCTCATTTACAGCTAAGTTACGCCCTTTTGGCAGAAGATATTCAACCGCATCTTGTTCTTGATCTGCAGGAACGACACGAATACGCCTTTTAGCTTTGTAGTCAGTTCCAAATTCAACCCGGCCATCAATTTCACTGATAACAGCAAAATCCTTTGGCTTTCTAGCTTCAAAAAGCTCTGCAACACGCGGAAGACCACCCGTGATATCGCGTGTTTTTGATGATTCTCGTGGTATTCTTGCAACCACCTCACCTGCCTTAACATCAGCGCCATTATCTACAGACAAGATAGCTCCAACTGGCAGAAAATAACGTGCTTCCATACCATTTGGTAATGATAGGACTTCTCCTTCACTATCTCGTAATGTAATTCTTGGGCGAAGATTAGCAGAATTACCAGATTGCTTAGTCTCAATAACCTCACGGCTTACAATACCCGTAATTTCATCTGCTGCTTCGCGCATCGTAACACCATCAGATAGGTCCACATAGTGAGCAATGCCGCTTACCTCTGTAATAATTGGGATCGTATAGGGATCCCATTCAATCAAGACATCACCTAGATTTACCGTTTGACCATCTCTTACAAAAAGCTTTCCGCCGTAAGGCAATCTATGTCTTGCGCGTTCACGCTCTTGCTCGTCAAGAATCAAGAGCTCAGAACTCCTAGACATTACAATCGGGCTTCCCTCAGCACCCTCAACAAGACTAACGTCAACCAGTTGAATTTTACCAGCTATTGACGTTTCTATTTTATTTTCCTCTGCCCCTCTTTGAGCTGCACCGCCAACGTGGAAGGTGCGCATTGTTAATTGCGTGCCTGGCTCGCCGATTGATTGTGCTGCAATTACACCTACAGCCTCACCCATATTAACAGTTGTGCCGCGCGCAAGGTCACGTCCATAACACGCACCGCAAATACCAACAGGCGCATTACATACCAGTACAGAGCGGATGAACGCCTGATCCACACCAGAATTATCAATCGCCTCTAAATGGTCCTCTTGAACCATTTCACCTTTCTTTACGATGACCTCATTAGTCTCAAGATTTACCAAATCAGCGGCAAGATATCGCCCTAATATACGGTCTGATAGCGAATCAACAATTTCGCTTCCATTGGTGGCAGGCCTAATCGTTATCCCGTCTGTTGAACCGCAATCTTCAATGGTGATGATACAATCTTGTGCAACATCAACAAGCCTTCTTGTAAGATAACCAGAGTTTGCTGTTTTCAATGCCGTATCAGCCAAACCTTTACGTGCACCATGCGTAGAGTTGAAATATTCAAGAACGTCTAATCCCTCTTTAAAAGAAGATTTGATTGGCGTTTCAATAATTTCTCCAGACGGTTTTGCCATTAATCCGCGCATTCCAGCTAGCTGTTTGATTTGAGCAGCAGAACCACGCGCACCAGAGTGAGCCATCATCCACACTGAATTTACAGGCTTTCCGCTCTCAATAGTGGATATACTCTTCATCATCTCTTCTGCAACAACGTCTGAGCAACGAGACCACACATCAATAACCTTGTTATATTTCTCACCTTGCGTGATAAATCCATCAAGATACTGACTTTCAAATTCAGTTACCTGTGCTTCTGCCTCTGATACCAATTTTTCCTTAAGTTCAGGTGTTTTCAGATCAGCAATGCCAAACGAAATGCCTGATTTACAAGCCTGACCAAAGCCTAATGACATCAGCCTATCACAGAAAATAACCGTGTCTTTCTGACCACAATGACGATAGATAGTATCTATCACATTTGTGATTTCTTTCTTGGTCATTAACTTATTTACCAGATGGAATGTAATATTTGGGTTATCAGGTAATAAATCAGCAAGACGTGCGCGTCCTGGTGTTGTATCCATTACCTTTGTAACGCGCTCACCAGATTCATCGAACGTGGTAACCCTTGCTTTGATATTTGCCTGCAAACTCACAGACCCATTATCAAGTGCTAGCAAAATCTCCTGTATATCTGCAAAGGCCATATTCTCGCCTTTTTCACCCTCTCTCTCCATTGTAAGATAGTAAAGGCCAAGAATAATATCTTGCGAGGGTACAATGATAGGCTTGCCATTAGCTGGGCTTAGAATATTGTTTGTTGACATCATCAACACACGCGCTTCTAGCTGAGCCTCAAGCGATAAAGGCACATGGACGGCCATTTGGTCGCCATCAAAATCAGCATTAAACGCGGTACAAACCAGCGGGTGAAGCTGGATAGCTTTTCCTTCTACTAACTTTGGCTCAAACGCCTGAATACCGAGCCTGTGCAATGTTGGCGCACGGTTAAGCATTACAGGATGTTCGCGAATAACCTGTTCTAATATATCCCATACTTCAGGGCGTTCTTTTTCAACCATCCTCTTGGCAGCTTTAATCGTACTGGCAAGACCATATAGCTCAAGCTTGGAATAGATAAATGGTTTAAACAGCTCAAGCGCCATCTTTTTAGGAAGACCACATTCATGTAGTCTTAATTCCGGGCCAACCACAATAACAGAACGGCCTGAATAATCCACACGCTTACCAAGAAGGTTTTGACGAAAACGGCCTTGCTTGCCTTTCAGCATATCTGACAATGATTTTAGCGGTCGTTTATTAACCCCGCTAATAATTCTTCCACGTCTTCCATTATCAAATAGTGCATCAACTGCTTCTTGCAGCATTCGCTTTTCGTTCCTGACAATGATATCAGGCGCACGCAATTCTATTAGTCTTTTAAGTCGGTTATTTCGATTAATAACGCGGCGATATAAATCATTGAGATCAGAGGTTGCAAAACGCCCACCATCCAATGGCACTAAGGGGCGCAGCTCTGGCGGGATAACTGGAACAACATCCATAATCATCCATTCAGGGCGACATCCGCTTTCCCTAAACGCATCAATTAGTTTCAAACGCTTTACTAATTTTTTACGCTTTACTTCAGAACCTGTTTCGCGCAAATCATCGCGAACAGTCTCCCGTTCGGTTTCAAGATCTATTGAAGATAATATGGTTTTAATGGCCTCAGCGCCGATTTCAGCCTGAAATGCATCATCTCCATATTCGTCCTGTGCATCATAATATTCTTCTTCACTAAGAAGTTGGGCCTTTTTAAGTGGCGTTAATCCAGGTTCAAGAACAACAAAATTTTCAAAATAAAGAACTCTTTCAAGATCTTTTAATGTCATATCTACCAATAGGCCAATTCTGCTTGGTAATGACTTTAAAAACCAGATATGAGCAACCGGAGCTGCAAGGTCAATATGCCCCATACGCTCTCGGCGCACTTTAGACAAGGTAACTTCAACGCCGCATTTCTCGCATATAATTCCGCGATATTTCATCCGTTTATACTTACCGCATAAGCATTCATAATCACGCACAGGGCCGAAAATACGAGCACAGAACAAACCGTCTTTTTCAGGTTTGAATGTACGATAATTGATAGTTTCAGGTTTTTTGATTTCACCAAATGACCAAGATCTAATGAGATCTGGTGAAGCAATCGAAATTTTAATCTTGTCGAAACTTTGTGCAGATTTTAGCTGACCAAATGGGTTCATCAAATCATTCATCAAACAGACTCCTTTGCGTCCTTGTGATAAGACCAGCAATGCCGGTTTTACTTTATTACTCTCAATTGTGAGCGCTTCATAAAATCTGCGCTCGCACTATTTACCGTTCTGAATCATATAGGTCGACATTAAGACCTAATGATCGAAGCTCTTTTACAAGAACGTTAAATGATTCTGGGATTCCAGCCTCAAAATCATCATCTCCTCTTACAATGGCTTCATAGACCTTTGTTCGACCAGACACATCGTCTGATTTCACTGTTAGCATTTCTTGCAAGGTATAAGCAGCACCATACGCTTCTAAGGCCCAGACCTCCATCTCTCCGAAACGCTGACCACCAAACTGTGCCTTTCCCCCAAGCGGCTGCTGGGTTACAAGACTGTATGGGCCAATAGAACGAGCGTGAATTTTCTCATCAACTAGATGATGCAATTTAAGCATATAAATATACCCAACCGTTACAGGTCTATCAAACTGCTCCCCAGTTCTTCCATCAATTAGCCATTCCTGCCCTGTTTTAGATAATCCAGCATGCTCAAGTAAATTTAAAACATCTGCTTCTTTTGCACCATCAAAAACCGGTGTTGCCATTGGAACACCTCTGGTTAAAAGAGAGGATTGCTCAATCACCTGATCATCATCCATATGGGCAATCGTGTTGTTATATTGCTCCTCTGGATAAATTGATTTCAGCCTATCTCGCAGCGGCGTTAAATCCCGAGAAGCTTTGGCAGCATCTACAGCCTCGCCAATTTGCTTACCTAGTCCTCTTGCAGCCCACCCAAGATGCGTTTCCAAAATCTGCCCAACATTCATACGAGATGGGACACCAAGCGGGTTTAGAACAATATCAACAGGCGTTCCATCATCCAAGTAAGGCATATCTTCTGCTGGCATGATGCGAGAGATAACACCCTTATTTCCATGTCTTCCAGCCATTTTATCGCCAGGCTGTAACTTACGTTTTACAGCAACAAAAACTTTAACCATTTTCATAACGCCAGGCATAAGCTCGTCGCCGCGTTGCAGTTTATCAACCTTATCAGAAAATCTGCCATCAAGACGTTTTATTGAGTTTTCAAAATCGGTGACTTGAGCCTCAACGCTTTTCTGAACATTATCATCTTGAACAGCAATTTGGCGAAGCCCGGTATTTCTGAGCTCGGATAATATCTCTTTTGTGAGCTTGTCATTTACGTTTACAGATGCTGGCCCTGCAGCCACGATTTGCCCTTCTAGGATAGAATGCATTCTGCTTGCAAAACCCCGTTGAAGAACATTTTCCTCATCATCACGGTCCTTTGCCAAACGCTCGATCTCTGCACGCTCAATCGCTCTTGCACGCTCATCTTTTTCAAGACCCCGACGTGAGAAAACACGAACTTCAACAACGGTTCCAGCACCCCCTGGTGGCACTCTAAGCGAGGTATCACGAACGTCAGATGCTTTTTCACCAAAAATTGCGCGTAACAATTTTTCTTCTGGTGTCATCGGGCTCTCACCTTTAGGGGTGACCTTACCGACCATAATATCGCCAGCATTAACCTCAGCACCTACATATACAATCCCCGCCTCATCCAGATTTTTAAGCGCATCTTCACCCACATTTGGGATATCACGGCTTATCTCTTCTTGTCCAAGTTTTGTATCACGAGCCATAATTTCATATTCTTCAATATGAATAGAGGTAAAGACATCATCTCTTACAATACGCTCATTTATGAGAATAGAATCCTCAAAATTATACCCATTCCAAGGCATAAAGGCGACAAGCACATTTCTGCCTAACGCTAATTCACCATCCTCTGTGGAAGGTCCATCAGCAATGATATCCCCTGTATTAATTCTATCCCCTACCTTAACCAAAGGTCGCTGATTAACAGTGGTATTCTGATTGGAGCGTTGAAATTTTAACAAGCTATATATATCAACTGGAGAGACATCGTCATTTCCGCTATCTTCATCGGCACTAATAACGATACGTGTTGCATCTACCTGATCTACAACACCTGATCGTTTCGCAACAATTGTCACGCCTGAGTCACGAGCAACGCGTGATTCCATACCTGTTCCAACAGTTGGCGCTTCCGCACGAAGCAACGGTACCGCCTGACGCTGCATGTTAGATCCCATCAACGCTCTGTTCGCATCATCATTCTCCAGAAACGGAATAAGTGCCGCAGCAACAGAAACCAGCTGTTTTGGTGAAACATCCACAAAATCAACGTCTTCAGGCTTAGCAAGGCTAATCTCACCTGCTTTTCTTACTGGGATAAGGTCTCCGACAATTTTGCCAAATTTATCAATCTCTGTATTTGCCTGAGCGATACCATATTTGCCTTCTTCCATCGCGGATACGTAAAGATATTCGTCTGTAAGCTTCCCATCTTCGACTTTACGGTAGGGTGTTTCAATAAATCCATAGCGATTAATCTGAGCAAATGTAGCCAGCGAATTAATCAGACCAATATTTGGTCCCTCTGGCGTTTCGATGGGACAAATACGCCCATAATGCGTTGGATGAACATCACGCACTTCAAATCCGGCCCGCTCTCTTGTAAGACCGCCAGGGCCTAATGCAGATACACGCCTTTTATGCGTAATTTCAGATAGAGGGTTAGTCTGATCCATAAATTGTGATAGCTGAGAAGAGCCAAAAAACTCTCTGACAGCGGCAGAAGCTGGTTTGGCATTGATTAAGTCTGCTGGCATTACAGTGTCAATTTCAACAGAACCCATTCTCTCTTTAATGGCGCGCTCCATTCGAAGCAGACCAACACGGTACTGATTTTCCATCAGCTCACCAACAGAACGAACCCTTCTATTGCCTAGATGGTCAATATCATCCACCTCTCCCCTGCCATCCTTAAGACCAACAAGAATATTAAGAACTGCAATGATATCCTGCTTACGAAGAATTCGCATTTCATCATCTGTTTCCTGCTCCAGGCGGGAATTTAACTTCACCCTTCCGACAGCAGATAAATCATAACGCTCTTTATCAAAGAAAAGATTAGTAAACAGCTCATGCGCTCCTTCTAATGTTGGTGGCTCACCAGGGCGCATCACACGATAAATATCAACCAATGCCTCAGCGCGGCTATTATTTTTATCAACCGCTAAGGTATTACGAAGACTCGCAGAGTAATTCACATTATCAATACGAAGAATATCAAGAGTTTTAAGTTCATTTTGTTCAGCGATAGTCAAGAAATCTTGGGTGATTTCATCACCCGCTTCTGCAAGGACTATCCCAGAAGACATATCAACCACATCTTTTGCAAGAAACTTACCAATAAGGTCTTCTTCTTCGATTCTAATGCATTTCAAACCAGCTTCTTCTAGTTTTTTCAAACTCCGCGGCGTTAGCTTTGTTCCAGTAGATACAGCAACCTCTCCTGTTTCCGCATCGATGATATCTTTTTCAACCTTAGTTCCACGCAGCAATTCTGCATCAAATGGCTGTTGCCAAGCATCTTTGGTTTTTGTGAATTCATCTGATAAATAATAGGTTCCAAGGATATCTTCCCGGCCCATTCCAACAATCTCAGACGGCTCGATTGATGATCCTTGCTCCTTTAATTTTGCCATTTTAGCAAGTGAGCGCTCATCTGGTAGTGCCATCATAAAAGTAGTCGCTGGTAATTTGCGTTTTCGATCTATGCGCACATTCAAAATATCTTTGGCATCAAATTCAAAATCGAGCCAAGAGCCGCGATAAGGAATAATCCGTGCTGCAAATAATAGCTTGCCAGAGGCGTGTGTTTTTCCTTTATCATGATCGAAAAACACTCCAGGGGAGCGATGCATTTGCGATACAATAACGCGTTCAGTGCCATTAATAACAAATGTGCCGTTATTTGTCATAAGCGGCATATCACCCATATAGACATCCTGCTCTTTAATGTCGCGGATTGATTTCGCTTCTGTGTCTTCATCAATCTCCCAGATAACAAGCCTTAACGTCACCTTAAGCGCAGAGGCATATGTTAAGCCGCGCTGCTGACATTCTTCAACATCATATTTTGGTTTTTCAAGCTCGTAGGATACGAATTCAAGCACAGCTCTTCCAGAGAAATCATTTATCGGAAATACGGATGTAAATGCTTCTTGTAGGCCGGTATCTGTTCTCTGAGATGCTGGTGTAGTCATCTGCAAAAACTGATCATAACTTGAGCGTTGAACCTCGATAAGATTTGGCATCTTTACAACTTCGGAGAGTTGACCAAAACTTCGACGAACACGTTTGCGGCTATCAAGAGTACTTACATTTTGTGCCATTATAACGATATCCCTTTTATATGTTTAACGTTGTTGCTATCTGATTAGATTAGTAATCAGTTAAATAATTCATGCGCTTGCTTGAGTAACTAACACTTAAAATAGGGTGCGAAACCAAATATTCTTAACTAAGCCACAATCCAAAACGCATTTAAGCACCAGACTAAATAACAAGTCTGGTGCTTTATTGTAAGTTAGGTATCAAAGCACAAAATTACTTCAACTCAACAGTAGCGCCGGCAGCCTCAAGCTTGCCTTTGATTTCCTCTGCTTCATCCTTGCTAGCACCTTCTTTAACTGCTTTTGGAGCAGCTTCAACTAGGTCTTTAGCTTCTTTCAGACCAAGGCCTGTGATCGCACGAACTTCTTTAATAACGTTGATTTTAGATGCACCCACAGATGCTAAAACAACGTCAAAGTCGGTCTTTTCTTCAGCAGCAGCGCCGCCTGCATCACCGCCGCCAGCAGCTGCCGCAACAGCCACAGGAGCAGCCGCAGACACACCCCATTTTTCTTCAAGAAGCTTTGCTAACTCAGCTGCTTCTAGCACCGTCAATGCAGATAAATCTTCTGCAATTTTTTCAATATCAGCCATCATGTTCTCCTTTTGGCTTTAACTTCTGATCATAGAATAAAAACACTTACCCAAGTTGGTCTGCACGTGCCTTAATAACACGCGCCAACCCACCAGCAGGTGCAGCAATAACGCCGGCAACTTTACCAGCCGGTGCCTGCAGAAGGCCAACAATCTTGCCACGTAATTCATCCAGAGAAGGAAGTTTTGCAAGTGCAATCACTTCTTCTTTGGAAAGAATTTTCCCATCAAGACCGCCACCAACGATTGATACTTTGTCATTGGTTTTGGTGAATTCAAAAATGGTCTTTGCAGCAGCAATTGCATCCGAAGAGGTGCTTACCGCTGTTGGTCCCGTAAAAAATTCAGCCAAATCCTCAAATGGTGTGCCTTGAAGCGCCAATTTAGTAACCCTGTTTTTGGTTACTTTATAGGACGCTCCAACGTCACGCATTTTTTGACGAAGCTCGCCGCTTTCTGCCACTGTCATTCCTGTCTGATGCGTAACAACAACAGATGTTGCTGCCCCAAACGCAGAGTTAAGTGTTTCGATCAGTTCGGCTTTTTCGGTCCGATTCATCTGATCTTCTCCATCATTATGGGAGGAATTCCCCCCGGTTTCACCAGAGCATGAATGCACCATAAATACCCTTGCATTCATACCGTTGGCCTGCCCATCGAAGCGAAAGCACTAAATCGGCCATGCCCCATCTATGCAGGATATTAAGTTGGACACCCAACGCCTGCAGTCTTGGACAGGTTGGGAACAACATAAGTTGTTCCGCCTGCACTCTGACACAAAATAGTGCCAGAATTTCGTCATTCTCAAATCTGAAGGAACCTTATCCTGCTATCTGAGTTGCATCAATAAAAATACCAGGCCCCATAGTAGAGCTCATGGTAACTTTTTTCATATAAGTCCCTTTAGCTCCTGACGGGCGTGCTTTTTGAATTGCATCAAGAAAAGCCTGCGCATTTTGAGCTATTTTATCTGCATCAAAGCTCGCTTTGCCAATTCCAGCATGAACAACGCCGGCTTTTTCTACGCGGAACTGAACTTCACCTGCTTTCGCTGTCTTCACAGCTTCTGCAACATCTGGGGTAACGGTTCCAAGCTTAGGGTTTGGCATAAGACCACGAGGACCGAGCACTTTGCCAAGTCGACCAACCACGCCCATCATATCTGGTGATGCAATAACCCGGTCAAATCCCTGTTCGCCGTTTTGAATTTGTTCTGCTAGTTCTTCTGCACCCACAAATTCTGCACCAGCAGCTTTTGCTTCCTCTGCTTTAGCATCACGTGCAAAAACAGCAACGCGCATTGTCTTACCAGTGCCATTTGGCATTGCAACAGAGCCACGCACCATTTGATCTGCATGCCGCGGATCCACGCCAAGGCTAACCGAAATCTCAATCGTCTCGTCAAACTTTGCTTTGGCCGCTTCTTTGATTATTTTTGAAGCTTCATTAACTGAGTAAGCTTTGTTCCTATCAATAAGGTCGTAACCTGATTTTAATCTTTTACCTGCAGCCATAATTAACCCTCCACCACTTCAAGGCCCATGGAGCGAGCAGAACCACGCACCATTTGCACAGCACCTTGAAGGTCAATCGCATTTAAGTCCTTCATTTTTTGTTCCGCAATTTCCTCAACCTGAGCAACAGTTACTTTTCCAGCCACTTCTCTGCCAGGTGTCTGCCCTCCTTTTGAGAGACCTGCTGCTTTCTTTAAAAAGTAGCTAACAGGTGCATTTTTTGTTGTGAAGGAAAAAGACTTATCTTGGTACACCGTGATCACAACAGGTACCGGCATATTTTTCTCTAAACTATCCGTTGCAGCGTTAAACGCCTTACAGAATTCCATAATATTTACACCGCGCTGTCCCAATGCTGGACCAACTGGCGGTGATGGATTAGCTGCCCCTGCGGGGATATTCAGCTTAATGTAACTATCTATTTGTTTTGCCATTTTACTCTCTTTAACGCTAACGCTAAGGCTAGCTCCTGCTGGTTAATTAACTCAGATTGTTCCGCAGTTAGACTTTTTCAACCTGACTATACTCTA
>Ga0181604_10003489_pt1 | contig 13220 bp, 9 predicted proteins | sample 041ome_12_FD_148663 | JGI IMG/M metagenome (GOLD analysis project Ga0181604, IMG submission 148663) | Coastal salt marsh microbial communities from the Groves Creek Marsh, Skidaway Island, Georgia - 041410US metaG (spades assembly) | ecosystem: Environmental > Aquatic > Marine > Intertidal zone...
TTTTTTGTCTTCTTCTTCTTAGTTGAATGATGACGATGATGATGACGACGAGTTCAACTGCATCATCCGCCGTCGGAAATTCGATCGCGTGTACTCATAAAACGCAAAGAAACGTTGTTTCTTCCAGATCTTCGATCAAAACGCAACAACACCAACAAAGAAAAGCAATCTCGATGAGTAGGAAAGCGACAAAAACTTTGACGAGAAGATCTCAAACGAGAAGAGGCGCTTCAGTCGTCGTTTACGCGAGTCAAGACGATGGATTCAAAGTTGCCGTTTTAGGCGCCGCTGGTGGTATCGGGCAATCGCTCTCTTTATTGCTCAAAATGAATCCGATGATTTCTGAGTTAGCGCTGTATGATGTCGGACAAATCGTCAAAGGTGTGGCCGTGGACTTGTCTCACTGCAACACCGCGTCCACCGTGAATGGTTTTTGCGGCAACGAAGAGCTCGGAGAAGCTCTGAAAGGGTGCGATTTAGTCATCATACCGGCGGGCGTGCCTCGTAAACCGGGGATGACGAGAGACGATTTATTCTCCATCAACGCCGGCATCGTTCGAGATTTGACGCAAGGCGTGGCCGATCACTGCCCGAACGCAGTCGTGGCGATTATTTCCAACCCGGTAAATTCGACCGTGCCGATCGCGTGCGAAGTGATGAAGCAAAACGGGAAATTCGACAAGAGGAAAATTTTGGGCGTGACGACGTTGGATATCGTGAGATCGGACGAATTCGTTTCGACTTTGAAAGGTTTGGACGTGAACGACGTTGACGTGCCGGTGATTGGTGGTCACGCCGGTATCACCATCTTGCCGTTGTTGTCGCAAACGTTCCCGCAAACGGCGTTTAGTGAGAAAGAAACGGAAGATTTGACCATTCGCATCCAAAACGCCGGGACGGAAGTCGTCGAAGCTAAAGCCGGTGGCGGTTCGGCGACTTTGTCCATGGCATATGCCGCCGCGCGTATGGGTGAGGCTATTTTGAGAGGCTTGAGTGGCGAATCTGACGTGTACGAGTGCTCGTACGTGTCCTCCGATATTGTTCCGGACATGCCGTTCTTTGCGACCAAGTGCAAGTTGGGCAAAGAAGGCGTCGAAGAAGTGTCGCCGATTGGCGACATCACCGCCTACGAGCAAGGATGGTTGGACAAATTAAAACCAGAGTTGAAAGCGCAAATCGATAAAGGAATTTCCTTCATCGTCGATGCCCCGCAAAAGATTTAAATGTTGATCATGCGTTACTAAAATAATTATTATTAAAATATATAATTTAACGCATCATCATCATCATCATCATCGGCTTCGGCTTCAAAAAGAATACGAGAGAGAAAGAGAGAATATAATACAAGTTTAAATACACCACCAGTATGAATATAATCAACCGCTACCTACTAACGCACATCGGTGTACTTATTTTGAGATAATATTATATATTATTGTTGTTACAGCAAACGCTATCTCTTTCACTCGCCTAATAATCTATGATTCTTCACACCGCCGCTTTTGAAATTGTTGTCGACCAAATGTCCTCCTTCTTCTCGTCATCCTCCTCGTTGTCGTCGTTGTCAACGAATCGATTGTGCGTGCCACCAACTCCGCCGGGTTGATAAAACGGGAACTTCAAAACTTCGTTCGCGGATGTGCTCTTTGACATGATCACTTTCTTTTGTTGTTGTTGTTGTTGTTGTTGTTGTTTCGCCATCTCTTTTGCTTGTTTGAGAAGATTGAGATCTTCTTCGGAATCGTCGTCCATGTCCTCTTCCTCTTCCTCTTTTTCCTCTTCTGCTTCTTCTTCGACCATCATATCTTCTTCTAAGTCGCTGTCTGATGATTCTAAATCTACCCCGTTGAAGAGTAAATATTGTCGATCGTCTTCGTCTTTGCCTTCGAAGAAATCCTCGTACACTTCCCACGGATCGCAATCGAAAATATTCACATCCGAGTAGTTTTCTTCGTGTTTTTTCAACTGATCAAACCCAAAAGTTTTGTAAATCTCCGTTCTCGAGGGATCTTTGAAGCACAGGTACGCGACCGTGAGCTTTTTAAAGTCTAAAGTCGCTTTGTGCGCGCGAGTGAGTAGTATGGAGTTCTTCTTCTTGTCGTTGTTGCTCTTCTCCCTCTCGTCGTCGCTCTCGTCGTCGTTTAAAGAGCAACAATACATCTCTCTCAGTTCGCTCCCTTTCTCGCCAAACGCGGACAAATCTTTAATCAACACCAACTCCCCGTTCTTTTCCATCTCGAGATACGCGTTTTCCGTCTCGTCGCGTCTGCCTTTGTTCGTCGAAAAATTCGTTCGCATCTTTTTCTTCTTCTTCTTCTTCTCCAAACACACTCGACAAATATCCGTCAAATCATCCGCCGTTTCTCCTCCGTCTCGTTCATCTTTTTCTCCGCTTCTACTTCTCGAACCGGTGGTGGTGGTAAACCTGTACCATCTTCCCAACTCTAAAAGCATGCCGCATTGATCGCACCACCCTCGCATCCTCCCGCTTGACGCCGCGTTATAACTCGGATGCAATCGTTGACTGAGTTTGTGATACTTACTTCTCGCGACGTCCGCGTTGATTTTCAATGACGACGACGACGACCGCTTACCATTTGTCTTCAACTTCAGTTCAAGGAAAAAGTCAAACGCGTCGTTCAGTTCGATATTCCCTCGTTCAAATCTCGTGCGTTGTTCTTCTTCTTCTTCTTTGTCTTCTTCTTTGTCTTCATCTCCTTCTTTATTAGAGAAGTAATCTTTCTTTCGAAACGCGCGTATTTGATTCGTCTCCGAAATCGTTCTCGACCCGAGCATATTCTTTCCTTTTTCTTTCACCATCTGGTGTATTAAAACTCGAACTGGGAGAGACAACTGCGTCTCGGAAAACGTGATGGAATTGTTGTTTTTACTGTTGTCGTTGTTGTCCTTAACAAACGCCTCGAACTCTTTCAACACGGACTCGGGAATACTGCCGTCGCCGTCGTTTTGGCGGCTCTCATCGTTGTTGTCGTTGCTTTTTAAATGACTCTCATCATTAACAGAGCTCTTCTTCTTCTTCTCCTTTTCCTCCTCCTCTTTTTCTCGTCGCACTTCTTTTGTTGATTCTTCTTCTCTCATCATCATCTCATCAGCTCTGTCCGTGATGATGATTTTGATGAATCGAGATGACTTTTTATCAGAGACTCTTAAATTATATAAGAGTTGAGCACAGAGAGAGAGTAGTACTCCTACAGTAAGTGTGTCTTTTCACAAAGAACGAAAGAATCAAAGAATCAAAGGGATATCTCTCTCTCGGTCTGATGAGACTCTCTGATGAAATAATGACTCTCTCTTAACAGACTTATATGATACTAAGTCTGTTGTGTTTAAACAACTGTCTAAAAATGAATTAATTTCTCCTTATAAAAAAATTGCTTCTTTTTTGTGTCAAATCAAAAACAGTCTGACAGTCCAAAAAATGTATTCAATCGAACCTTAAATTTCTTCATTTTTACATTCACACCGTACACGAGTGACAACAACAGTCGTCGTCGTCTCGTCTTTAGTATTATTATTAAACGACACACAGTGAAGACGAGACGACCTTTAATAAAAACAACACGAATAACAACAACGCGACTTTTATGACGATGGGAGGAGAAGAAAACTTTAAGAGCGATTCAGACGAGGGAGGAGGACGAAAAAGTAAAGTGTTAACGTTCAAACTCGCAAAAGAATCCGAGTTACGAGTGGAGTGTAAATTGAATCGATTTTTCCACGTCGCCGTGTTGCCAAACTCCGGGACGTGCGAGATTTTTGGAAGCGAAATTGGATCGTCGTCGTCTTCTGCGTTATCGAGTGGTGGTTTATCATCAAGCGTTGGTGGTACGAATACCACGAAGAAAAAGTTGGGAGGCGGGAAGTGGGCGTTTTTCACGTACTCTGGGTGCACGATTGAACTGGAAGAAACGAATCAGACGAATGCGAATTCGAAGATTCATCTGACGACGAAGAAGACGAGCGGTGAAGGCGCCGGCGGCGAGGATTTTGGTGACGATACGGGAACAAGAAACGAGGATTCAGACGACGATTTAGAAAAGAGTGGAGACGAAGAGGATAAAGATAAAGAAGAAGAACAAGCGATCGAAATAGCGTACGTTTCCGAGGAAACGCCGATGGTGAGTTACTTGAACGTGCACGGCGTATTAGAGGCGAAGCGAAAGAAGGCGAGAGATTGCTCGTCCGCTTTAGTATCGAGCGACGACGCGGTAAACGAGATGGAGAAAGAAGAGGAGGAAGAAGATACAAAGAAGAAGAGGAAGAGAGGAGAAATAGTAGAAGGAGAAGAGCAACAGGAGGAAAAAGAAAACGATGGGGTTCGTCAAAAATCATCCGCGGGTCCGCGAGTGTTAATCGTTGGCCCGGCTGACGTCGGGAAATCTTCCTTGTCGAAAATCCTCATCAATTACGCCGCGCGACAAGCGTGGTCGCCTTTATTCATCGATTTAGATCTAGGTCAAAACGCTATTTCAGTCCCGGGAACGATATCGGCCGCTCCAATCGATCACCCGATAAATCCGTTCGAGGACGGCGCGCACGTGAAATCTGAAATGCCTCTCAGTTACTTTTTTGGCGACGTGACGGTTACGGAAAACTCGAAAGAGCACTATAAATTTCTCGTAGAGAAAATAGCGGAAATGATGGAGGCGAGAAACTCGAAAAACGAACACGCCAGACATTCCGGGTGCATAGTGAACACCATGGGATGGATCGAAGGGTTAGGCTTAGAGTTGATCTTACACGCCGTGAAAAGCTTAGAGATTGATACGGTTTTGTGTTTAGGCCAAGAGCGATTGTTTCAAACGTTATCGAAACAGTTCGCGAAAGACGCCGCTTTGGCGCAGCAGCAACAGCAAAAGAACAAGAAAAACAAGAAGAAAACATCAAGTAGCGATGATGATGGTAAAAAAGTCGAAGCGGCGGTTGAGATTCTCTCTTTGAAGAAATCCGGGGGCGTGGTTGAACGAACGACCGAGTTCAGACGTAAAACTAGAGACGATCGGTTTCGCGAATACTTTTACGGGTTCGATTTTGTCTCGAATCCTCTCTCGCCGGTGGCGCAATCGGCGTTTTTCTCCTCCGTTTCCTTTTATAAAGTTGGCGGGGGCCCGAAAGCCCCAACGTCTGCGTTACCGATCGGTCAAGAAGCGAGCACGGACCCGATGCGAGTCGCTTCTGTGATCCCATCCATGTCTTTAGTCAACGCCATCGTTGCGGTTTCGCACGGTAAAACGCAATCGGATTTGTTAACCTCAAACGTCGCCGGGTTCATTCACATCGTCGAGGTTGATATGCACGCCAAACGTTTCACGTACTTGAGTCCGAACCCGGGGCAGTTGCCGAACACGAACTTGATCGTCGGCAACGTGAAATGGTTCCCGGAGAATTAATAATAAAAATTACTATTAAAAATTACTATCGTCTAAAAGTCATCCTCCTTTCCTTGTCAGCCAGCTTCCTTTTTTCGTCGTCGTCGTCTGAATCGTCGCGTTGTTGCTACTCTCGTCGGTTCTGCTACTCCTATTATTATTATTATTATCATCAAACGCTGCTTTTTCGACGAAATCCTTATAGTTCTTCTCTCTCACCGTCTCTCTCCATCTCTTCAACTCCTCCAACTCTTCGACCACGTCTTCTAAACTCTCTTTCGTTAACTCCATCAACTTTGTCAGCTGTTGCCTTTCCACGGCGGCTATTTTTTTCTTCTCCCGTTCGCGTTCGTTCGATTTTTCGGCTTCCCAATACACCAACCCTCCGGCGACGGAAAAGAGAAAGATCTCCGACACTAACTCCGCTCCGTTCGTCAAGGCGACGTCGTCCGACAAAGGTTTCACGTATTGGTGGTGCGACGACGAAGACGCTCCGGAAGACGATTTACTCCGACCTCTGGTCACCACAATCTCTAACGGTTTCCCACTTTTTGTATCCATCACCGTCGTCGTCGCTGGTTTTCGTGGTATCGGCGCTTCTAACACGATGTACGAATACATGACGTTGATTTTCTGCGCCAAGGAAATGCACGTCTTTTTCAGCTCTGGTTGACTGACGATGAAGGATTTCAACGATTTCGCCATCGGTTTGGAGACTGTTTTCAGAACCAACGAGAACGCTTTCACGTATAACGCCATTTTCTTGTTGTTATTATTATTAGTCTTCTTTTTGCAAACGAAACTACTGTCTTCGTAATGTCTGTGTTATCTGTTTTGGATATAATGGATGAAGTAATTTGAATGACTCAATTCCGCAACGCAATGTATAGAATCGAGAGGATTTGTTTCGTCGTCGTTTCCTCCTCCTAATCCTCAAGCACGACTCCTACTACCACCAAAACCAGAACCAAAAACGCTCTCTTCTTCTTAAAGACTGAAACTCTTTGAAACTTTTGTTAATAAACACAATAATAATAAATAATGAAGTGTTTGTTGTTAAAAATTGAGAAACGAACTTGAGTTTTAATGTGGACAAATAAAGGACGAGACTTTTACGATTTTTTGCGCGCGTTAGTAGTGTTTACAAAAAAACTATTCTTATTCAAAGAAGTCTAATTATCGATGATTCTGAATGGCCTGGCACGTGGAGCTCTCCGTCTTTGTAAGACCAACCAGGTGGGAGAGGAGAGTTATTGTCGAGGAGGTATTTTAAACATTCGGTTTGGTTGTTGTTGTGTGCGTATATTACGGCGTCCTCGTCCCACGGCGCTTTGGCGGTTTCGTGTAAGTACTTCAAACAGTCTAAGTGACCTTTCTCGGCCGCAAACTGACACTCAAATCCGCTATATTTATCAAACTTACGCTCGACAAGGTATTCGAGTATGTGAAGATGACCATTTAAAGCCGCCCATCGGGCAGTTAGCGAATCCCAAGGCGCTTTGACTTCTTCGTGTAAGTATTTGAGTACCTCGAGATGACCTTCTAAGGCAGCACATGCACACGTTCCCGCATCAATAGGACACTCATTTACCACGCAATACTTTACCATTTCCAGATTACCTTGGTCTACGGCCGCAGTAATCGTCCTATAATCCCATTCACACTTTTTCTCCTCTCGTATCCACTTGAGCAACTCGAGTTTATTCGTGTAAGCAACTTCCCAGCAGAAAGATCTTTCGTCTTCTAAGTAATCCCGCCACGACGATTTATTCTCCCACGCAACTTCCAAAGTCGATATCGACGACATCTCGCTCACATCAAACCTCTTTTTCAAATCACCCGCGCGAGGTGATCTCTTAATCAACTTTCTCGTCTCCGTATTCACTCCGTACAAGAATTTCACATCCGTTCGATTCAATCTCGGAAGAATGTGTTTGAAACAAATGTCGTCGTTACTCACGACCACATCCCACAACAAAGAATCTCGAAACTCCCAAATCATCATCCGTCTTCTTTTCTGCCCTCTCGTCCTTAAAATCACTCCTTCTCCTCCTCCTCCAGAAGACATATCGATGATGACTTTTTCGCGTCTTTCTCTCTCTCTCTCCCAAAGTCTTTTATTATTAAAAACGTTTCATCTTCATCACTTTTTGTGTTGTTTTTAAACGATGTTTTTTGCCTTCAAAAATTCATCATCTGTGTTTTCTTTCTTCTGTCTGCCCTGAAAAAATTTTTCTCTGTCTGTTGTTGTTGTCTCTTTCTCAAAAAATTTGCCCTCAAAATAATTTCTCCTTTTAAAAAAAAGAGCAAAAACTTTTTCACTCATTCACTCGCCTTTTCACAGAAGAAGAAGAATTGAAGAAAAACCTTCTTTTCTTTTCCTCATTCAAAGAAGACACCAGAACTATTACGAAGAAGAAGAAGACAACGACACGCTTTAAAAGAGAGAACTTTTACTCTCATTACGGTTTTATTGAGAGCGGTGTTTTTATCAGAGAGGAGCGTGTTATAATAAAGATGACGAAAGAAGAAGACGACGACGACGACGAGGAAATCATCATCGAACGTTTGCAACGAGAGAGAGAACGACGAAAGATGAATGTCGAGAGACTCGACGAGAAAGAAGAAGACAAAGAAGATTCTTTTTTATCGGACGAAGAGAAGAATGAGAATCGTCAAAAGCGACGGTTGAAATCGTTCACCATGCCCGCGAACGCGACGAAAGACTTCATCTTTCAAAGCGGAAAAGGAGAAGACGATCAGGAAGAGGAAGAGGAAGAAGAATTACTTTATCGAGAAAAGTTTGGCACCTCGAAGAAAATTTCAGATCGAGAAAACGAATACAAAAAAAGACGGTTTCAGAGACAACTCTCGCCGGAACGACGAGAAGGCGTTTTAAAAAAGGATTCCTTCTCTGACAACGAGCAAAAAGGAGGCGAAGAATCAAAAAGAGGGTACAAAGAAGCCATGAGAGAACAAATGTTCGCGAGAGAAAAAGAAGAGACGATGAGGAACATCGAGAGAAAGAGAGAGCGAGAGCGGGAGGAGCAGAAGAGGAGGGAAATGTTTTCTTCTATCAAAGCCGACGACGTCGAGGAAAAGAAGAAGGAGACAACAGAAGAAGAAGCTCCAAATTTGGAGGAAAAGAAGAGAAAGAGAAAGAGTCGGTGGGATAAGACGACGAACGGGAATGAAAAGAACGAGGAAAAAGAGGAGAATGTTGTTTTCGCGAGAACGATGGACGACTCCGCCGCGGATACCGAGAAGGTCAAGGAGCACCGCCGACGTTTGCAAAACGATGCGTGGGACGACGACGACGATGACGCCTCGCAATCGGTTGGGAATAAGAAAGGAGGAGTCACGAACGAGTGGGACGACGACGATTCGACGACGAAAGCAACCAAGAAGAAGCCGAAAAGAAACCGATGGGACGACGCGACGCCGAGAAACCAAACACAACCTTCTTCGACGCAAACAACGGGGACACGAAGGAAAGCGAGCAGATGGGACGAGACGCCGAGAAATGAACCAAGCGTCATGATGATGCAAACGCCGATGATTAATGGGGGTGGATTAGGGTCCGAGACGCCGTTAATGACTGGTTCAACGTCTGCGTTTATGCAAACGCCCGCTCGATCCTCTGAATTCGGAGGAGGTCAACAACAGATTCCGATGACACCGGATCAGTTACGATCGGCACGACACGACCGAGAGATGGAAGAACGGAACAGATTTATGACGGACGACGAGCTCGATGCGGTCTTACCAGGTTTGCCGCAATACAAAATACTCGAACAACCGAAAAACTACGTCCCGCTCCGAACGCCGGCGAGAAAGGCGCAGTTTTCACTCGGCGGTCAAACGCCGTTGTCTTCCGCCGGAGGAGCAGGAAATGGTGGTGGTGGTTTCTCTATTCCAGAGGAGAATCGCACGCAAATGTTTGACGTCCCAGACGTCCCGGAGGATTTACCGACGATGAAAGCGGAAGATTACCAGTATTTCGCTCCGTTGTTGAAAGAAATCGACGAAGACGCTTTGTCCATCGAAGAACAAAAGGAACGGAAAATCATGAAGCTTTTATTAAAAGTCAAAAATGGTTTACCACCGCAAAGAAAGTCAAGTTTGCGTCAGTTGACGGACAAAGCGAGAGAGTTAGGCGCTGGGCCGTTGTTCAACCAAATCTTGCCTCTGTTGATGTCGCCGACGTTGGAAGATCAAGAGAGGCACTTGCTCGTGAAAGTCATCGATCGAATCTTGTACAAATTGGACGACTTGGTCAGACCGTACGTGCATAAAATCTTAGTCGTTATCGAACCTCTGTTGATCGACGAGGATTACTACGCGCGCGTGGAAGGTCGAGAAATTATCGCCAACCTTTCCAAAGCGGCGGGATTAGCGACGATGATTGCCGCCATGCGACCAGACATCGATAACGTGGACGAGTACGTGAGGAACACGACTGCTCGAGCGTTTGCGGTCGTCGCGCACGCGTTGACCATACCAGCTTTACTCCCATTCTTAAAAGCGGTGTGTCAGTCAAAAAAATCGTGGCAAGCGAGACACACCGGGGTGAAAATTGTTCAACAAATCGCCATCCTCTCCGGCGTCGCCGTGTTGCCGCACTTGACGAAATTAGTGCAAATCATCGAATCCGGTTTGGAAGACGAGAATCAAAAAGTACGAATGATTTCCGCTTTAGCCATCGCGGCGTTAGCGGAAGCTTCGACGCCGTACGGGATTGAATCCTTCGATTCCGTTTTAAAGCCGTTATGGAAAGGCATCCGATCGCATCGCGGCAAAACGTTAGCGGCGTTTTTGAAAGCCATCGGGTATATCATCCCTTTGATGGACCCGGTTTACGCGTCGTATTACACGAAAGAAGTCATGGTGATTTTGATCAGAGAATTTGCCACCGCGGACGAAGAGATGAAGAAAATTACTTTGAAAGTGGTCAAGCAGTGCGTGCAAACGGACGGCGTCGATAGCGAATACGTCCGAACGGAAATTATTCCTCCGTTTTTCAAAAACTTTTGGGTGAGAAGAACCGCGTTAGATAGGAGAAATTACTTGGCATTAGTGGAAACGACTTTGGAATTAGCGTTAAAAGTAGGCGCTTCCGATATAATCTCTAAAATTGTCGAAGATTTAAAAGACGAATCCGAGCCGTTTCGACGAATGGTCATGGAATGCGTGACGAAGGTTGTCGAACACTTGGGCGTTTCCGACGTGGACCAAAGGTTGGAAGAATTGTTGGTCGATGGCGTCTTGTACTCGTTCCAAGAGCAAACGCAAGACGAGAACGACATCATGTTGAACGGTTTCGGTACCGTCGTCAACGCTCTCGGTCAAAGAGCGAAACCGTACTTGCCGCAAATTTGCGGCACGATCAAATGGCGCCTGAACAACAAAAATCAAGACATTCGTCAACAAGCGGCAGATTTGATTTCAAAAGTCGCGCCGGTCATGAAAGTGTGCGAAGAAGAGCAATTGATTTGCCATTTAGGTGTCGTGTTGTACGAATATTTGGGCGAAGAGTATCCGGAAGTTTTAGGATCTATCTTGGGCGCTTTGAAATCCATCGTCGCCGTCGTCGGCATGTCGAAGATGACGCCGCCGGTGAAAGATTTGTTGCCGAGATTGACGCCTATTTTGAAAAACAGGCACGAAAAAGTGCAAGAAAACTGCGTGGATTTAGTTGGAAGAATTGCCGATCGTGGCGCAGAGTTTGTTCCCGCGAAAGAGTGGATGCGGATCTGTTTCGAATTGTTGGAGCTTTTGAAGGCGCGGAAGAAAGCCATTCGAAGAGCGTCGGTGAATGCGTTCGGGTACATCGCCAAAGCGATCGGACCGCAAGACGTCTTAGCGACGCTTTTAAACAACTTGAAAGTGCAAGAAAGGCAAAACAGAGTGTGCACGACGGTGGCTATAGCCATCGTCGCGGAAACGTGCGCGCCGTTCACCGTCTTGCCGGCGCTGATGAACGAGTACCGAGTGCCGGAGATCAACGTCCAAAATGGCGTTTTGAAATCCTTGGCGTTCTTGTTCGAATACATCGGCGAGATGGGGAAGGATTACATCTACGCCATTGCGCCTTTAATTGAAGACGCGTTGATGGACAGAGATATCGTGCACAGACAAACCGCGTGCGTGGCGGTGCGGCATTTACTCTTGGGTTGCGCTCGATTGAATTGCGAAGACGCGGCGACGCATTTGATGAATTTCGTCTGGCCAAACGTGTTTGAACAATCCCCGCACGTCGTAAACGCGGTCAACGAAGCCATCGAAGCGTCGAGAGTGACGTTAGGTCCGGCGTATACCTTGTCTCACTTAGTGCAAGGCTTATTTCATCCAGCGAGAATGGTTCGAGAGCGATATTGGCGCTTGTACAACAACTTGTACGTCGGATCGCAACAGAGTTTAGTCGCCGCGTACCCTCGATTGAAAGACGATCAAGAGAACGTGTACAAAAGACACGAGTTGGAAATGGTTTTGTGATTTTTGAGTATGATACTAGTAGTGTGTGTTTTCTGCGTTTGTACTATTTTACTCTACTACTTTTACTGCTATTATTACTCCTTTCTTTATCACCCAAAAACATTCTCTCTTCTTCTTCTTCTAAATAAAAGTCATCGAAACTACTAGTACTCCCTAGGAGTCATCAATCAATCAATCAATCAAAATCGCTATCCTCGTCGCTTTCCGTCTTGTGGAACCCTCTCTTCATGCGTCTGTTTGCTAACTCTCTCATCACCTCCTCCTTATCGATTTGTTCGTCTCCTTTCTCCTCCTCTTCAATGGCCTTCTCTTCCTCTTCAACAGCGCCCGCCTCTAACAACCGTTTCTCTAAAGCCATCGTCTTGTAATCGTCCTTATTTCCGAAATCCTCGAACCCGACGATTCGATCGAACGCGACGCCGTTTTTGAACAAGATCAAACACGGCAGAACTTTCACGTTTAATTTTTCCGTAAAGAACGGCAAATCCGGCGCGTTTGCCTTCATAAATCTCGTCTGGAAATACTTCTGACTCAAGCTTTGCAAGTGTTTGTCGAGAATTTTGCACCTCTCAAACTCGTCCAAGGAGAAGTGCACGACGCACGTATGCGAAGACGTGACCGCGGACAAGAAGTCTTCCTCCGCGATCGAGGAGTACGACCCGTGGCCTAACCGTTCCATCTCGAACCGGAGCTTTTGTTCTGTTTTTTGTTGTTGTTGTAATAATAATAATAATAATAATAATAATCGTTAGTAAAGTAAAGTAAAGCAACGTAAAGCAAAGAACGAACAATCGCGAAGAATGTTTTACGTTAACGTCGTCGTCGTACCATTTTTCAGCTCTTCCAGTCGTTTCTCCTTCATCTCTTGTTGGACAGAATCCTCATCCATTTCTTCTTCCTCGTTGTTCAAGTTTATCGTGTTATTCCTCCTCCTTCTCGATAGTAAATCATCCTCATCAAAATCTTCTTTCTCTAAAATTTCTTTTTGGTAATCTCTCGCCGCTCGTTCCATCACGTGGCCGTAGTTTAACGAGCTCATCGTCGATTGGAAGTTTTCCGATTTTGAAAATCCGTTTGTGGTCGTCATTTTGTGTTTATTGTTGTTTAAGAGTATTCAACGGCACGAGTTCCTTCTCGTTCTTTCCTTTAAACGACGACTACTACTACTCTCGTTGTTGTTGTTATTCTCGCGTGAATAGAAACAATTTCTTTCGTCGTCGACGAAAGAAGAAGCTTTCGTGTGCGCGTTCCTCTTCTTAAAAGTGTCGTCTGATAATGTGTTCGTCGTTTCTTTCTAAAGTCTCGTCGTTTAGTAAAAGTCAACGCTTTTTTGTT
>Ga0181604_10003514_pt1 | contig 13156 bp, 9 predicted proteins | sample 041ome_12_FD_148663 | JGI IMG/M metagenome (GOLD analysis project Ga0181604, IMG submission 148663) | Coastal salt marsh microbial communities from the Groves Creek Marsh, Skidaway Island, Georgia - 041410US metaG (spades assembly) | ecosystem: Environmental > Aquatic > Marine > Intertidal zone...
CACCCGCCTCTCACTGTCTTTTTTCTGAGCTCTTCGGGTTTGTTTGCAGCAAACACTCGATAAAAGTATATATAAGTTATCATTTACACGACGACAGAGAGAGAGAGAGAGAGAGAGAGAGAGAGAGAACAATAAAGAGAGAGAGAAGAGAGAAAGAGGAAATCTTTCTTCTCTCTCTCTTTTTGTAAATCCAAAATCAAATCCGCTGACGTTTTGCGCGCTCGACGGCAGTTTGACGGCGGCCAACCCGGGCGTCCCGTTCAAATGACGAACAACGCGAATATCGATGTTCAGCAGCTCAACAGTAACAACAGTCCGAAATCCTCCTCAAATATCATGATAGGAGGAGGAGGCCAGAAGTTTTTCGCCTCGAAATGGCTGACGTTACTTCTGTCTCAGTTGGTGATGGTCTCCTCGGGCGCCTTGTATTGTTTCCCTTTATACTCGCAAACTATGAAGGAGAGATTAAATTTGACGCAAGAGCAGTTGACGTTTATTGGTACGTGTGGGAATTTCGGGGCGTTCTTCTCTGTTTTAGGCGGGATGTATTTCGATCGATTCGGGAGTAAAGCGACGTTGTTCTTGGGAGGAACGTGTAAAGTGATTGGGTTCGGAATGACGACGATGATTTTACGAGGGATTATTTTTCCGCAAACAGTGTTTTTCTCGAGCGTGGCTGCGTACATTATGGGGACGGGTTGCTCGACGAGCTTGACTGCCGCGTTGGGGGCGAATTACGCGAATTTTACGGACAAGACGCAACACGGGAGATTAGTCGGTTTAATCATGGCATTTTTTGGTTTATCGAGCGGCGTTTTTAGTATAGTTTTTGACGTGTTTTTCATGAACACCACCGCCGGAAGTGATATTGGGAAGAATAGCGTAGCGTTCGTGCAGTTCTTGGCAGTTTTTTGCGGCGGCGTTGATATTTTATGTTCCACTGTCGTCGGCGTTCCGAGAGGATTCGCTTTGCCGTCTTCATCCGCTTTGGATGAAATAAACAGTAATAACGCTATGAATATAAATAACGAAAGTAGTAGGAGTGTAGGGTCGATGACGGACGATGTTAAACGAGCATTTGTCACTGGAAATTTAACTGTCGACGATCGTTTGCGTTGGAGCTTGACGATTACGGCAATAGGCGCGGTACACGTCGCGGTTTCAGGGTACTTGGCGCACCAATTTGGATCGCAAGCGACGTCCCCGCTTGCGTTGTTTATTTTTGCGTGCATCGCGTACTCGTTGTATCGCGTGACGACGTTAGGCACAAACTCGTTATTACATCATAAGAGTGAATTAGTCGCCGCGAGTTCGGTGGTTTCGACGGATCAAAAGTCGTCGGAAATGAAATCGATGGACGACGTAGAAAATCCGCAAGGTACTAATAGCAACGCTTCAAGCAGAATGACAAACTTGTCACCGACAGAGGTTTTACAGGAGATGAACTTTTATTTACTCTTCGTCGCACTCATGTTCTCGCTCGGGTCTGGCGTCACGGTGATTAACAACTTGACGCAAATCGCGAAAGCATTCGGAGAGAATTTGCCGAGTTCGATGCCGTTGACGCTTCTGAAAATGTTTGCATGCACAAACACGTTAGGTCGATTACACGCTGGTTATTGGAGCGATAAGTTATCCAAGCGACCTTTGGATGGTAGCGGCGTGAAAGAATCGCATTCATCGCGAAAGCTACGCACTTTGGGAGGATCTTCTTCGAATATCGTTTCGAGCTTTATGTCAAACTTTGACACCTCCGGGCGCGTCGGTCGCGTTCGGTTTACGTCGTTTTTAATCGTCGGCGCATTTTTTGGTATGATTGCGTGTTGGACCGCGTCGGAGGATATGCCGAGTAGTGCTTTAGCTTTAACTTTAACCACTGGATGTGCAGTCACAGGTTGGTTTTACGGCGCTTTGTTTTGGTCCATGCCGACGGTGACGATTGATGTCTTTGGACCGAAACATTTCGGCGCCAACCGAGGTTTGGTTGGTTTAGCGCCCGCTCTTGGTGGGTATCTCATGAGCACAAAGATAGCAGGTGCGGTGTATCAGTACTCCGCCGTTTTTGATGAAGGATGGAAGTGCACGTCCGGTCGCGTGTGTTACGCGCAGGCTTTTTTTATCAATACGATTCTCGTAGTCATCGCGTATTGCTCGGTTTTACTTTTGTGCAGAAGAAGAAACGAATGACCTACTCGTCGTAACTATTAGGTATTTTTATTATTATGGCAATAAATATATTACAAGCTTCCTGAATATGTAGTGTGTTGCTGTTACGTGTTGTTATTGATGTTGTTGTATATTTATACATACTATATATCTAGCGAAGAAAACGTACGCAAAACGCGATTCATTAATCCCATCCGCACAATTTTGGTCGTATGACCTTCTCAAACACGCCAAACGCCTCGTCCGTGGATTCGGGTAACACCGTCGGTAACAACCCGCCGTTAACTCGAAACGTGATTAGAAAAGAGTTTGTCACGGTTGCACTTACGGTTTTCGGATTCACCACGATCGCTTCAACTTGCATCACGATATCTCTTTCAATATCATTCCCGCTTTCGAACACGTTTGTCTCTTTCAGTTCTAGAGTTTTCTTATCGAACTCTCCGGGTTCGCCGACGTGGATGATGTGCGCTCGAAACCTCAACAAATCGCCAACCTCGACTGGCGCTCTAAAATCCACGTCCGACATGTTCACGAAAAGTGGAAACGTACCCGCAAACGTGTACGCGTTCGCTAACGCCAATTCAAATCCACGCCGTAACAAAAATCCACCAAATATCCGCCCGGATAAGTTCACCTGCTGCGGTTGCGCGACGAACAAATTTTCGTGCACCGTCTGCGAAGTCAAAACTATCTTTGATAATTTCTCGTCCAACACCGCTCTCGAAGGCATCTCTTTTGCCACTCGGGACATTTCCCGCATTTTTTTAACCCATTGTTTACGAAACACTCGCACTTCCTCACGCATGGGCATCTTATCCATCTTTCTGTTCTTCTTCAACTCAATCTGCGCTTTCACTTCGTCGAAGGTTGCTTTCTGCTCCTCGGTCAGCGTCTTCATGTCCAACTGGTTTACCGGCGTCGCTTTACCAGTCACGTTCGACCTCGCCGCGAATGTAAAATCAGCTCGCATTAAGACTTCGCCTTTTTCGTTTTTCAAATCGCATCTGACCACGATCGAGGACGTCCCGACGTACGCCACCGACCCGTGTAAAAACGTCTTTTGGTCTAACCGTAACTTCATAAACTGTCGAATGTTATCCGCGCTCGCGGTCACCGCATTCGGAGGCCTCGTCGCCGGGTCGTTATCGTCTATGTGTGTAAACACGACGTTCCCAGCTAACGAGTCCATATCCTCCAGAACTCGACCGATTCTCGCGGTGTTCCACGGCGTCGCGTAGTCTCTCGCCAACTGTTTATCGTTCTCAAAATCGTACAAAACCACGTGCTCTTTGATTTTCTTCGTTTTTATCAAAGTTTGTTCCGGCGCGTGTGGATGTTCCACGTTCATTTGCTCCAATCGATCGTTCCACAAACGTTTCGTGATTGCGGTTCTTTGGTGCGAAATGTATCCCATTTTTGAACGAGTGGACGTGGAGATATTGTTCGCAGACTTTTGTTTTTGTGTTTTTGTCGTCGTCGTCGTCCATGTGTTGTTATCCACTTTTCCTTGAGTACTAACTGTCGTCCTACTAAACGTCTTTGCTCCTTCTCGATTTTGATATCCGATGAAGAAGGAAGAGAGAGACCTATAACTACTACAACTACTACTGCTACTCGTTTTTGTAGCCGTCTTATCGAAACAACGATAGTTATTCGACGCGGCGGCGTTCATGATGTAGTTCATGAGTGTTTGTGTTCTTCTTCTCATCATCATCATCGTCAAATTTTATATGTGACTTGTGAAGTATTTGGAACGAACGAAAAGTTTTTTTCTTTCAAATGAAAATTTTTTTGTGCTTCACATGAAAGTTTGTCAGAAAATACTCGGAGCTTTTTTCTTTAAAAGCAGCAGACAATAAACATGAACGCATCGTTGACCGGTAAAGGTGGTAAAGGTGGTGGTAATGGTGGTATTAGTGGTTCAGGAGGACTGATTTCGCGCCGGACGACGAGCAATGGCGGCGCGAACTCGTTACCCGGGGAATCGCCATCCAACGAAACGTTCGTCACGCAGACGTTAAAAACAGTCGACGTGTTCAAAAGAAACGACGCTTTAGAAGAGTTTAGCAAAGAAGGCTCGAACAAAGGCGGCGTGTTGACGCTCTTATTCGCGTGGTTTATTTTTGGATTGGTCACTTCGCAAGTGCAAAAGCTATTCGCGACGTCGATGAGGACGGATTTGAGCGTCGATCACGACATGGATCCGACTTTGGTCATGCAATTTGATGTGAGCTTTCCCGCGATTAACTGCGAGCACCTTTCTGTGGATTTAGTCGATGCGGTTGGTCACAGAGCGTTCAACTTGAGCGGTGAGAGCATTTATAAGCACTCGATGTCGAAAGAAATTCCGTATTTGGCGATCGAACACGCGACGATGGGTGTCGGGTCGAGGCAACATTTTCACGCGATCGCGCCGAGGTCGCTACACCCGTATTGGGAAGGAGATGAAGGTAAACCCCTAGGACGAATCGTGCAAGGCGACGAGTTCGATTATATCGTCGGCGATGACGATAATGAATACGGCGGTGAAGTAAACGACGAAGAAGAGGCAAATGACAAAAGCAGTCTCGAGCAACGACGAGACGAGTACGGATACAGGCGTTTTGCTTTGCTCTTAAACTCGGAAAATTTCAAGAGAAACGTCAACGCACACGGAGTTCTTTTAGTGAATTTCCACGCGCCTTGGTGTTCGCACTGTGCAGCATTGGCGCCGCACTTTGAACGAGGCGCTCAACTCGGTATTTCACATAACGTCATTTTATTTACACACTTATTTAATAACACAATCTCACAGTTCAAAAAGCTCTCGCAAAGTCGTTGAACTCGAGACTTTCTGCCGCGTTCGCCGGCGTGGACTGCACCGCGGAGGAAAATAAAAAGCTTTGCGACGACGAAAAGATACTGGCCTACCCGACGATACGAGTGTATAGAGGAAGTTCGAGCGACGCAATCTTGCTCAATAAGAGTAAAGGAGACATTCGTCATTTCGAAGTCTATCACGGACCAAGGACATCAGAAGCTATGGCCGAATTCACACTGAGTTTGTTGCGAACGATGCGGGAAAACGATACTCGAACGATAAACGATGCGCCTTCTACATCTTCTTCTTTTTCTTCTTCTGATGGAGGTGGGGGCGAAGAAGAAAAGCCACCGAGAAACGTTCGGGCGCATCGCTTAGGGTACGATTTCGATAGAGATGGTCGACATGAATCCACCGTTCGCTCGTCTGGATGTACGGTGGAAGGAAGGATTCGTTTGGCGAAGGTTCCGGGAGCCGTATATTTTAGCGCTCGAAGTTACGGCCAAACCATCGATCTTCACCGAATCAACAGCACTCACATCATCAACCACTTTTCGTTCGGCGAGTACGTGCCAACAACGTCGACGAAACGTTCGTACGTCCCCAAGAAGTTTCGTAAAGCGTGGTCTTTAGCGGCCAAAGACGGCGGCGGTAAATTCGCCACGGAGAAAGGCTTCGCGAAAGGCGAAAACATTTTCAGTTCGCAGCATAGAAATACCATCCACGAACATCACATGCAAGTCGTCACCCGGTCGATCGTTCCGTTGAACGCGGCTACGTTGACGTTGAACGAATACACGTTCTCTTCGAATAAGTTCAAAATCTCACCTTCGTCTGCGCAACAAGAGAGTTCGTCGTATTTCGACGGCGTTCACGGCGAAGATAACGACTTCTCCAACGGCGCGACGCACGCGATATCGAAGAGAGGCGCGTACGTCAAGTTTACCTTTGCAATATCACCGATAGCGATTTCGCACGTTGAAACGGAACAGAATATATTCGAATGGTTGATTAGTTCAGTGACGGTTCTCGGCGGCGTCGTCGCGTTTACGTTTGCGCTCGAGTCGATGTTACACTCGAGCGTTCGAAAAGCGGCGAGGATGTATCGGAAAAGAATGCTCGCCGCCTCCAAGTGCACGTGAAAACGAAAAAACTTCTACTAATCATACACCTATATATATAATATAGTACATACGTGTACCACACTGTATACACGCGCAAATAATAAGTAATCCTAAAATCATAACATTCAATCTACAACGTCGTCGCTAACGACGGCTTCGGCGGTTCCGCAGGTCCGTCTTCCACCGGTTTCAACGCCGCTACAAACTCCTCCATAATTTCTCGACTATTTGCACACAACACTCGTCTCGCGTTTAAATGCATCTCCTCACCACTCGGGTCGACCACAACGCCGCCGGCTTCTCTGACAATCACCGTCGCCGCGCAGTTATCCCAGGGACCTCCGAATCCAATCTCGAAGAAACCGTCTACTCTTCCGCTCGCCACGGCGCACATGTTCATCGCGCACGACCCGGTACACCTCACGCTTCTCGAGTTTTGCACGATATTTCTTATCCGTCCCATGATGGCATCTATAGTTTTCTCGTCTCTTCCTACGCCAATTTCCGTGGCAATCAACGCTTTCTTTAACGTCGTCGCGTTCGATACCCGAATCGTCTTTACGTCCGTTTCTTCGTTCAAGTCGTTTCCGCCAACGTTGATCAATTGCGACCCTCTCCCCTTCACCCCGACAAACATCTCTCTCGTTATCGGGTTAAACACAACTCCGACGACGGGTTCTTTCTTCATAGTCAAACCAATCGAGACGCAGGAGTTTGGATACGAGTGAATAAAGTTCGTCGTTCCGTCGACTGGGTCGATGTACCACGTCGGTTTCGCACTCATTTCGGGAATAACGTCCCCACCAGCCGCGGTTTCCTCCTCACCTACGATCAAATGGTCCGGAAATCTCTCGCGTATGTATTCTTTGATCATCTTTTCGCACTTTTCATCCGTCAAAGTGACTAAATCCACGTCGTTCTTCTTCGTGTTTTTCACTTCACTCGAAGTCGTTCCCCAGGCGTTTCTGATTTCCTTCCCGGCGAGAAAGGCGCACCATTTGGCCGCGCGCAAAGTCTCCTCCAGAAATAACTCCTCTTTTCCTTCTTCTTCTTCGTCTTCTTCGTCTTCTTGAAAAGGAGGAGGCATTATATATATTATATGTGTGTGTAGAAAAGACTTGTGCGTTGTTTTCACAAAAACTCCTCTGTCCAATGTTTTTTTTTGACGAAGAAGAGAAGAGAATTTGATGACACTTTTTCTCTTCTTTCTCATCGAGAAGAACTTTTCTTTTTAGCTCTCCCCCTCGAAAAAAAACAAAACGTCACACAACACGAAAAAACTTTCCTTTTTCGTGTGTTCTTCTTTTTTCTTCATTCATTTCATTTCTACACACGCAGCAGTTGATTGACGACACGAGAAAGAAGAAGAAGAAAGATGGAAATTGAAGAGGCGCAGCTTTTCGAAGAAGAAGAAGAAGAAGAAGAAGAAGAACGAGGAGGAGGAGAGAACGAGAGTAGTGTGCGGTACGTGACCGTGGAAATCAAAAGCGACGATATTGCGTTATTCGATGATGATTCGAGAGAAACGGACGATTTTGGTGAGAAGAAAAAAAGAAAAATCAGAATCGACGCGAAGAAAACGGTGAAAGACTTGAAAGTTGACGCGAGCAAACGCTTAATATCAAAGTCTTCTTTACATAAACCAACCAATCCGAAATATATCTGTTTTTTGTACCAAGGCAAAGTTTTAAAAGAAGACGAGGAGACGTTGGAAAACGCGCTGGGGTTGAACCGAGAGAAACTGAGATATCTGAGCAGCAGCGACGAGGAGGATGTAGTAGACGAGGAAAGAAGACGAGGAAACGAAAGAAAAGAAGACGACGAAGACGAAGTGAAGATTGTGCACATGATCGTGAGAAAATCAAATCGAGAACTGGAACGCGAGAGAGAAGAGAGAGAGAAGAGGAGATTGGAGGCGAGAGAGACGAGTGACGATAATAGGAGTAGGAGTAGTAACGTCGATAGGAACGTTTTGGCGAGCGCGCAACCGAACGCAACCTCGACGCCACAACAACAACAACAACAACAACAAGTACAACAATCTCCACCGCCAGGCGCGGTGATGGTTTCACCAATGGTGATAAATGCGTACAATGCGGCTTATAATGCGGCGTTTAGGAGCTTGCGACCGAACGCGACGGTAATTCCTAGATCGCCGGGATTGGCGTACGTGCAAACGAACGCCGCTCTCGAACAATCAACATTTTTTCAACGGCAAGAAAATGTGACGAGCCAAATAGGAGGAAGCGGTGCGAGTGGCACTAACGTCGCAGGAGCAACGGCAGATGCTGCCCCAAACGTGCCACAAGGAGCCGAAGCATTAGGAGCAGCGCTGGCCCGGGCGAATAACAACAACAACAATCCAGACATCGATTTCGATCCGAATCAACCGTATCAACGCATCGTTCGAAGAGGTGAGGACGGCGAAGAAATTGTCGAAGTAATTCGAGTCATCCAGTTTCGAATCGACTTGAAACTCATGTTCAAGCTCATTTTAATCACCGCATTCGCTTGTCAAGACGCGTCGAGGAAGAAAATGGCCATGTACATCACGGCGGCGGTCATCGGATACTTGTACCAAACCGGCGTTTTAGAATCCGTTTGGGACGCTCTCTTTGGCGCCTATTTACCTCCCGAAAACGAAGCGCAACAAGGAGGTGGGGCAGACGCTCGAGCGAACAACAACAACAACAACAACAACAACAACAACGCGAGAGACGAAGGGAATAACAACAATAACAATAGAAATAACATCAGGAACGGACGTCGTCAACGCTACCGACGACCGCCGCATGTCGCGGGATATACCGACGCTATGCCGCAAAGTTGGTTCGGCGAGTTGAAAATATTCGCCTATTCCTTTTTGGCTTCGTTGTTCCCGGCGTGGAGAGTTCCAAATTTGCAACAACAACAACAGCAGCGGCTTCAAAACGAACAGAACAACGACAACAACAACCCACAGAGACACCTTCATCAAGATTAAAAAACCCACATTTTTAGAGAGAGCACCACTTGTATCATCGTCAAACGAAACAAAAAATAACGAACTCTCTTCTTCATACGAATACACGCACACACAAAAGAGAACAATCAATGCCGCGGCAGATTTTGCTGCCTCGGCGTTCTTGCGTACAGACGACGATCGTGAGAAGCGCGATGATGGTCCTACCGTCGTTTACGTTTACGTCGTTCGCACCGTTCTCATCATCATCATCCTTGAACAACAACAACAACAACGTTGAAAAAAAAATCGAATTTCCAATCGCCGTCGGCAAAACCTTACGCGTGATGGATTTACACGGGGGAGGGAAGAAAATAGTGGTTCGAAATGTAGACCCCGGCGACGAACGCGTGGAGATTTCTTCTTTTTTGTTGTCTTCTTTATCTTCTTTATCTTCGTCGAGCAGAAATGAAGGCGGTGGGAGTGGTGGGCGATTACGACTAAAGGCGGAAAAGCTCGAGAACGGAGACGTGTACGCATACACCGTCTCAGACATCGAAGGAGAAGACGAAGACAACAACAATAACAACAATAACAACGAGGTGTGTGTCATCGAGTGCAAAATTCCACCTCGATTTGTATCCTTAGACGTGCTGATGGGGAAGAAGAGTTCGTTGACGGTGAACGCGAATATCGCCGAGGCGAGCGTGGACGTGACGGTGGTGGACGAGGACGACGACAAAACCGACGAGGATGGAACGGACGATGCGCCATCGGCATCATCATCATCGCCGCCGGCATGCGTGCAATTCTTAAAGAGCGTCAAAGGTGCGTACGTGAACGTGGAAACGTTAAACGGTGATGTCTTATGCGAAACGATACAAGCGAACGCGTCGATTAAAACGAACGGCGGCGACGTGATTGCCAAGAGAGTGGTAGCGAACGATTTGCGAATAGACGCCGGAACGGGTGGTAACATTCACATTGATTCCGTTTTCGTGCACGATTGCGAGTTGCACACGAAGAAAGGCGAGATACGCTCGAAGAAGAATTTTCGCGCGAGTGGGAATACCAAATGCATCACGAACGGTGGTGACATATCGTTAGAAAACGTGGAATGCGGGGACGAAGACGCGGAAGTGACGATTGACGCGCGAAGTCAAGGAAGCGATAATGGTGGTGATATATCCATACATTTCGCCCCGAGAGTCACGAACGTTCAAGTATACACGAACAACGAAGGTTCGATCAACGCGCGAGTCCCGAGTGGGTTCCCAGCGTTCGTCCTTCGACGAGAAGAAAACCAACCGGACGAAGTCATCGTTCCCGAGACGAATAAAAAAGAAGCAAACCGCCGGTCTTTCAAAAGCTTCGGCGAAACAACCACGACAAAAGAACTTTCCCAAGACGACAAAAATACTAAAGCCGTCTCTTCATTCGGTGCTCGAATAGTCCACGACACCGACGACGTGCTCGCGCGTAAAATGCGCGCAGAATACGAGTCGAAATCCAGCGTCGTCTTCTCGCTCGGCTCCTCCGCTTCGACGAAATCAAAGAAACGTGTATCGCTCGTCGAAACGTCTTGGTTGGATGAAGTTTTGTTCAAACAATAACAGAAGACAAATAAATGTTTTTAACCACCACGAGTAAAAAGAGAACAGAATAGAATAGAATAGAAAGAGTAGTGACGATAGATAGATTATCAGTTAGCGCTTGCGTACCGTATAAAATAATAGTGTAGAGAGATGCCAGATTTATAGACGATTGAAAATTTTGCACTTTTTTTTTTCCTTCAAAAAATGACTGAAAAAGAGTTTTGACGGCTTCTTATCCACCTCTTCGAAAACGACAGAAAAATAAAAATAAAATGGTTGCATACCACTCCATCTTACGAAGAGGCTCCCGGGCGGCGTTGAATTCGCTCGCATTTGCGAATTGTGGCGGCAAGTTAACGTGTTCTTATTCGTCCGTTCCGAACGTCATGGTGAGTGGTTGTCGTTTTTTGTCGTCTCGTATTGTTTTATTGTTTTACCTCTGCGCTCGGGAAAAAGTTCGTTTCTAAAAGGTCTCTCATCATCTCTTCGCCGCCTCTCTCTCTCTCTCTCGCTGCTGCTGCTGCTGCTGCTGCTGCTGTGCTGTTGCTGTTGCGGCTCTCTCGCTAAACGAATTTGACGACGATGATGACGAGGATTCATTCACACGCGCGCAAATTAACACACGTATCGTTTTATTAACTTTCTCTCTCTCCAATACAATAAAATAAAACAGACGGCTGCGGTGATTCGCGAAACCGGACCGTCCTCGGTGATGAAAATCGAGAAAGATTACCCGACGCCAAAGCTGAACCCGGGGTCGGTGTTGATCAAGAACAAATTCTCCGGGATTAACTTCATCGACACCTATCACCGTTCGGGTTTGTATAAGAGAGACTTACCTTTTATTGGCGGCCAAGAAGGCGGCGGTTTCGTCGCGGCGACGTCGCCGGAGGCGGAAGCGCAAGGCGTGAAAGTCGGCGACAGAGTGGCGTATTCTTCGGTGTTTCAAACGTACGCGGAGTACACCGCGGTTCCAGCGCATAAGGTTGTTACCGTCCCTGAAGAGATTCCGTTAGATGTGGCCGTTTCATGCGGGGTACAAGGCATGACGGCGCATTACTTGACCCACTCCGCGCACGCGCAGTTGATCAAACCGGGCGAGTGGATGCTCATCCACGGCACCGGTTCCGGGACCTGCCAATGGGCCGCGCAAATGGCAAAGTTAAGAGGATATAAAGTCATCGGCACGTGCTCTAAGTCTAAGGTGGATATTGCCAAAGGTACTGGCGTGGATGAGTTGATTGTCTACGACGAAGCACCCGGGACTTCGTACGAAGACTACTCCTCGGTGGATTTAGTCCCAAAAGTTATGGAAATCACAAACGGGCAAGGCGTGAAGTGCGTCATTGACGGGATCGGGTTAGCGACTTGGGAAACCTCGATTGAAGTCTTGGCCACCAAAGGCATCTTTGTCTCTTTCGGCAACGCTTCCGGTGCCGTCCCGGCCTTTCCGCCGTTGAAGTTAATCAACAAATCAGCGTTTTTAACGCGACCAAAATTGAACGACTACACGCAAACGAGAGAGGAGTTGATGTGGAGAGCGAACGATATTTTCGGTTGGATTAAATCGGGTGAGTTGAAGGTGGCGGTGGACAGATGCTTTCCGTTGGATCAAGCGAAAGAAGGTCACGACTATTTGGAAGCTGGTAAAAGTCGAGGGAAGGTTCTGTACGAGATCAACTGATTTTACGTAAACACATATAATATTAGAAGAAGAAGAAGAAGAAAAAGAGTAATATTAATAATCACAGAGCATCATCATCAACACTAACAATACCACGTGATCAACTTCTGCTCTCTTCTTCTTCTTTGTCTTCTTTGTCTTCTTTATCTTTTTCTTCTCCTTCTTCTCTATCTATCTAATAAGCTTCTTTGAGCATCCGTCGGTTAACCACGCCTCCGAGCTCTTTCACTTGCTCTAAATCCGCCTCAAACTGCCTCTCCAGCTTATCCTCCAACTCTAACCCGTCCAAACTCTTATCCAACTTCTCCTCTCTGTCCCAGGCGTCTTTTTTCGCCTGTAAAACCGTCTCTTTGTTTTTTATTCTCGTCTCCGTGAATGTTTTCAAGCGATCGAGTTCGTCCATGAGTTTCTCTTTATCCTCAAACTCTTGCGCGAAAGAAGAATGAAGAGAGAGGAAAAAGACAACAATCACGAGGAAGAAGGAGATTTGGCGTTTGTTCGACGATGATCGGGGGCAGCGGCAAAAAGACATTCTCTTCTCTGTTCTTTCGGAAAGTGGGTGTATCTCAAGTGGGTGAGAAAGTGCCGTAAAAGGCCAATTTTGCTCTTCTTTTTCACTGCGTTGGTGTGACAATACGAAACGTCAGAGTAGAGCAGTTTCATTTTTAAAACACGTATCATTTATAACATAGTAGTAGTAATAATAATAGTAAAAGCAACAGCGCGGTGTGACAATGTTGTGATAACATCTCTCTCTCTTTCTCTCTCTCTCTCTCGTGTATGTATTCATTTTTTTTCATCATACATACCTCGTAGTATTAGTTGGTATCGCCCCATCGAACG
>Ga0181604_10003520_pt1 | contig 13138 bp, 8 predicted proteins | sample 041ome_12_FD_148663 | JGI IMG/M metagenome (GOLD analysis project Ga0181604, IMG submission 148663) | Coastal salt marsh microbial communities from the Groves Creek Marsh, Skidaway Island, Georgia - 041410US metaG (spades assembly) | ecosystem: Environmental > Aquatic > Marine > Intertidal zone...
GCCTAACTTTGAAATATATCATTGTGTGATTTTTTTTTTTTCTCTCTCTCTCTCTCTTCCGAAGCTTTTCGTCTTCGCATCAACGTCAAAAATCAAAATTGAGAAGAGCTTTTCGCCGGCCGTCTCGTCTTTGTACGCAGGACGAGTTCTTTATTCCACGCTAGCGCTATTTTAGTTCCCTTCTCGTGATGAAAATTCGGATAGCAGTAATATAGCAAAATATTATTAGATCTCCACGCCGTCATTCTCCGCAAGAGCGCCACTGGATTCGATCGCGTACTCCCTCCGCCGCCCAACCCGTCCTTGAACCCGGACGAATACAATCCCACGCCCAAGCCGTTTTTCCAAAGCCGTATTGAAAATTCGAAATCAAAACCAATTCCCATTTCGCCTGGACAGGAGAACATGGGATGAAATAATCCAACTCGTATGAAATCATCGGCGCGAACGATCAAAGGAGCGCTGTTGACTTTGTACGCCCACATGAAAGCCTCTTCTGTATTCGGATCTAGAAATTTGATCGGTAAAGCGCCGGCGGCGTTACCGTATTTCTCACCGGCGTTTTGCCAAGTTGGGCCTCCACGGTATCCTTTGGAGCGAGCACCCCATTGTCTTTTCACCTCCATATTTTTTGACGTGTCCAATCTACCCGCGTGCCCGCCGAGCATGGACATTTTCGGTTGAACCTTAAATAACTTCAGAGCCCGAGCTAGCCAATTTGGATCGTTGGGTCGATCGTCGTCCTGAATGAAAGCAACAAAAGGAGCGTTTGCAGCTCGACCTAGTCTATTATAAGCCCTAATTTCGTGCACATCTGGACTATGTACGAGCAAAGCGAACGGCACTGAAAATTTATTCCTCCTCGTCGATACTTTCTCGTCTGTGCTATTATTGGAGGCCAGAGTTAGCATAGAGTTGTGAAACCTGTGAAGGCTTTTCATCCAGGCTTCGTGACTGCTCCGGGAGTCGTTGTTCACCAGTAGTTCCGCGAGAACCGGAGATTTTTTGGAAAGTAACGCAGGAAGAGCTGATATAGATTTTGGGCGGTCGTAGAACTGCATAACGATTGATGCCATAACTTTCTTTTCACCTCGCGAGGCGTCTCCTTTGGCACCGATGGCGCGCCGCCCGTGATCACAAAACGCGGGTTCTACGTCTAGAAATTCTGGACCACAAATTACCTCGCCATCCCCACCGTCGCGCGATATCATTTCACTCGGCGCCACCTCGTGCGGCGATTCCGCGTGCATCGCGACGTACTTTCCGCCCACATTCTTTATTGCTTCTATGAGCAAATCGTCTGGATTTGGATTATTAACACCGCACGGTGCAGCTTTCTTCTCCGCGAGAAGCTGGTACCCTCCTCTCAAAAGAGCTTCTCGTTTTACCAATACAATCGAATTCGACGAAGGTAAAAACGGGCGAGCATCATTCCCATCCTTGCGTTCTTTTTCCCTTTCGCCTCTAACGCTTCCCTCGGCGACAAATACTGCCACTAATTTTGCATCTCTCGCTAACATCGCTTCCGCGTTTCGTATCCAATCCACAGATACATCCACCCCGGTTTTTATTTCTCTCAAAGAGCTGCTAGAGCTAGAGCTAAAACTAGATGACGAAGAAGATGAAGGATACATCAAAAGCACCGTCTCCGCGCTCGTCAATCTCAACAATCGCGAAACCACCCTCGCGTCCGTATCTCTCGAAGTCGCGTAAACTGCGTACCCTTTCCCATCTTTCGCTGCATTCGCCGCTTTTCTCGCAAACTCTCTCGACTTTCGTGTCGTCGCCGTAGCGGTTCTCCTTGTTCGCCTGCTCTCTTTCTCCCTTTCGCGCTTGCCGCTCTCATCAACTTCACCGTCGTCCTCTTTCTCATCCTCCTCGTCTTCGACGTCTCCCCCGTCTTCGTAAAAAATAATCTCCGCCTTCCATTGTTTCGGCAAGTTCGCGTGCACATTCTTCACTAAAACCTCCGCCCAACTCGTCGCCGGCCCTCTCGCGCTTCTCGTCGAAACCGCGATTGCCAAACGAACTCGTTCCATTCGGTCTCTCTTGCACTTGGGCGGCGCAAACTTCGGTAAGCTCTTCGGCGCTCCGGAAACGCCTCTTTTTAGCTTCGCGCTCACTTTCGGCGGTTCGCCTTCCACCCACAGTTGACGCGTTCGGTCGCATTTTGTGCTCATCATCTTTTCCGACTTTTCCGACTTTTCCTCCTCCTCCTCGGACGATGACGACGCAGACGACGACGACGACGAGGGTGTTAAGGACGAAAGCGATGAAGATGATTCCCTAGAATAAAAGAAGACGACGAAGAAGAACAACGACGAAAAAGCAGCAGCGATGATGATACTTCTTCGCCTCCCTTTGACCAAACCGACGCCTCCTCCTGACGACGACGACGACGTAAAAGAAACGCCGTAATATCCCATGTTCCTCTCGAGAGGTGCTTCTTTGTCTTCCTCTTCGTCAAAAAATGTGAAGAAAAGCGCGTTACGTACGACGAGAGAATCATCGGATCGACGCGAGTAAACGTTTCTATTATCTCTACTCAAAAAAGCGTCTCTGTGACTACATGTGCGACTGGTCGCGCTACTGCGTGCTACTGTTATTACTTTTACTACTATTGCTCTCTACCGCTCGCACGAAAAGCCTCGTTGTTGTTGTTGTTGTTCTTGTAAATTGTTCTTCTTCTTCCGGGAAATGATTTTGGAGAAGGGTCCGTCTTTGACGTCGCAAAAGAGCGGGTATGGACAGTCGCACGAGCGAGGAGGGTTTTGTTTGCCACCACCGTTCTCTTCTCGTTCGTCGTCGTTGTTGTTGTTATTGTTTTCACTATCGTTAGTAGTATGAAGCGTTTGTCGAATGGTGAAACTGTATCTGGTTTCAGTTCGCGTTCGTCGCGTTCCGTCAATCATCGGATCTGACTTTCGTTTTGGAATGTAATGCTGGCGATTGAACCGAGCAAAATCGGTGAGAATGAGGAGAGATCGCCGAGGCAACTCGAGCGCGCGGTGAGGAAATATCATCGTCTCGTTCCCGCTTCGCCGGGCGGCGGTAGCGCTCTCGGTAGGAGAGGTAGAATAGCCTTCTTCGTTTGGGTGGTTCGGGTGGCGAAATTCCATGACGCATCGATCTCCCAAGGAGAGAGAGAGGATGGTTCCCGTGAACGCGGAGTGCGTGTCCACGTGAGGGGCGATGCCGCATCCAGGCGGATATTCGTTGACGGTGACTTGATCAAACGCGATGACTTTTTGAATCGCCTCGGATATTTGTCTTCTTTCGTCCTCGGTCCACGCGTCGTCGTTCGCATTCTGACGCGTGAACGAGAAGTCGTTCGAGCTCTTCTCTTCTCCACCTTTCTCCTCCGTCGTCGTGCTCTCGGCGTCGGCGACGACCGAGACGAGCGCCTCGAGCCTTTTCCGAACGTCCACGTCGAGCAGTTCCGGAATTTTCTCCTCGGCGTCGTTCGCCGCGTCTCTCGTGTCGTAATCAAACTTCTTCCCGTAATGTCGCACGCGGCGTTTCGACAGCGATTTCCATCCGCTCTTAAAGTAATCCTTTTCGCCGTTTTCGCGCGAAGAAGTTTCTCCCTCTTCTTCTTCGTTCTTCTTCTTCTTCGTATTATTATCATTGTTGTTATTCGCCTCGATGAACTCTCGTTCTTCCTCTCTCGTGACAAAGTTTTCAATCAAAAACACGCCGGGGATTTCGTATTTCTCTCGCAGCTCTCGACTGCTGAAGGACGCGAGCGTTTGCTTATTATTATTATTATTATGTTGTTGATGTTGCTGCTGCATTATTCTTCGGTGTTTAGAGAGTAAGAGTTAACTTCGTTCTTTCGTCTCAGCGCGTAGAAAAATCTCTTCCACGAACGAGAGAAGAGTACTTTCCATTATATCACGAGACGAGAACGACGAGAACGATTCAGACGATTCGGTGTTCGCCTAAAACTCTCTCCGAGAAGGATGACGATCCTCGAAAAGGTTTGTAAAACGCGTCTCGATGTCCTCGCGTAAAAAGAGAGAGAGAGAGAGAGAGAAGTGAAGTGAAGAATTCTTAAGCAAAATTTTGTACACGAAACACTTTCAAAACTACTACCAGTACTATGTACACACACGAACACGCAACAACGATACGATTAATAATAATAATTGTTTTTTACACGCTCATGGCATCGCCGGAACTCGTCGTCGCGAATTTCTCCTTTTGCAGAGTCTCCTGGAACTCTCTCTTTTCCTCCAAGAGCGTTCCGTCTTCTTCGCCTTCCTCCATGGGAAAATCTTCGTCTTCGTCTCGGTCTTCTAAATAAATCTCCTCCTCTTCCAACGTCCACGTTTGAATCCTCTCCGCGATTCCGTAAGATATCTTGTTGGTGCCGCCGTATTCCGGCGGCACTTGTTCTACCCGAAATTGAAACGGCTTCTCGAGCAAAATCGACGGATCTTGCGTCAAAATGTGAAATCTGGCGCGGATTTTTGGCGACGCAAAGGCGAAATACTTCAACGTCGGTAACAGAAATTTCGTAAACAACAACGGTCGAATAATCCCAGCTCTCTCCGCTCGAATCGGCATAAAATTCGAAATCGCGTATATGTTCACTCTGGAATAGTTCACGTTGAAGTGCTCGAAACTTAATCCGTGCATGTCGCACAAAAATATGAACCCTTTCCTTTGCGTCGTCGGGTAGTTTTTCAACGTTCGTAAAATCACATAATTGAGCATCTTCACCATCAACAGCGACGTCGCTCTCGGATTCACAGCCCTCTCGAAATTAACAATTCTGGCCAACGTTATAACAATCAACGCTCTCCCGTCCTCGTCCACGTTTTCGAACACTTGCAAAGCTCCAGTTTCAAACGCTCGTTTCAACTCTTCGTCCTCGCTCAACTTTTGGACGTTCCTCAACGAACCAAACACGTCTTCGTAGAAATCAAAATACTGCTGCGCGCGAAACAACGTCTTCGCGACGTCGCAGTTCGTGCATCTCAGCAAACTCTTCACCACCAACTCGACCAGCTCTGGATTCGCCAAGCGCACCTCCTTATCGATCGTGTTCAACACGAACGCGAACCGTCTCTGACCAACCCTACTCGTAAACTCTACGATTTCATCCGGATGTTCCGGGAACTCAAACTCGTGAAAAGACCAATCCGGCGCGAACTGGCCGTTTTTTGCCGGTTCAAACTGCTTCATCGGGTTCCATTTCTTCGCGCGAGCTTGCAAGCACTGCGAAAAGTTCGTTTGTTTCCCGAGATTGTTGTACGCGATGGTTGGAAACACTTCTCGTCCTTGTTGTTGATGTTTTTGGTGTCCTTCTTTTTTTAACTGATTTCGATTAGTACAATGCGAGGACGAATTCGTATTCGTGGAGGTGGCGTTGGCGCCTCCGTGTCGTCGCTGCTGCAGCTGCACCTGCGACGAGTTGTTGTACTTCGCTCCCTCTTCCTCCATCCTTTCTTCTTCTTCTTCTTCTTCTTCGATGAAATCATCGTCGTCCTCCCATTCGTCGTCGTCATCGTCTTCATCTTCATCGTCCGAAAAATCCTCCTCCGTTTCGAACGCCTTAGAAACTCGTCCTCTCCCTGTTCTTGTTGTTCGAGTTGGTGTTGTTCGAGGGAGATGTTCTTTTCCCGAGTGTCCCGAATGCACCGACGACGACATCTCTTTGTCTTCTTTGTCTTCTTTGTCTTCGTCTCTGATCTCTTCTGCGGGTTTCCACTCTGGCAAGTTTCGCAAGTGAAGGGCTTGGTATTAGTTTAGGGTTTATTTATTATCAATTAGGGTTTAACAACAATTTCATTTTTCTTTACCATTCGCTCTCTTTGAAATCTTTGAGAAAGACGCCAGATTTTGGCGGCCAAACTCTTTTTCTTCCTCCTTCCCTTCTTTCTCCTCCTCCTCTTCTCCCTGCGAGAAAAGGCGACGAGGATGATTTCGCGCGACCACGGGTTTGTTCTTCTTCTTCTTCTTTCTCTTCTTTTTCTTCTTCTTCGTCGTCGTCTTCGTCTTCGGCGACGCTTTCGAAAATCGGGCCGACGACTCTCGCCGCCGCGTCTTCTTCGTCGATGGGGGTTTGGAAGTTGTGTTCCTTAGCGATTCTCGAGGCGACTGGGAGAGGGTTTTCGTCGTTTATCCATCCGGTGTCCACGCAGGTCATGTATATGAAATCTTTTTTGTAATCCTTGGCGCACGTGGCGGTCATCATGTTCAACGCGGCTTTGGCCATGTTCGTGTGCGGGTGGTTGGCAGTTTTGTAGCGGTAGAATTTACCTTCCATGGCGGAAACGTTTACGATAAACGCGCATCGTTTTTCATCTTCCTGCATCGTCTTTATCGTCTTCGAGGGTACCGGAAGTTCCATCGCCGTGCGTTTCATGAGCGCGCGTAATTTGCCATTCAAAACGAACGGCGCCGCGGCGTTTACCGCGAGCACTTCGAGCAGTTCCGGCGTTTCGATCTCCCCGAGTTTCATCGTCCACGAATTCTGCGTTCGCAAATCGACCTGTTGTCCGTTGACGTCGAAGACGTTTTCCGGAAAGACGGCGTTTGTTTTCGTTTTTGCGGTCGTCGTAATCATCGCCGACGTCTCGTCGGCAGCGGCATACTCTTTATCTTTTTCGAGAACTTCGAGTTGCGATTGCAACACAGACGTAGGCACCGTCCATTCGTCGTCGTCGTCGTCATTATTGGTATCATCAGTAGTAGTGGTTGTTAAAAGTAAGTTGTCATTTTCTCCTTCTCCTCCCCCGTTTCCAATCATTCTTCGCTTTTCGCGACGTTCCTTCTTTTTTACCAACTCACCCTTCAGTAAATGTTTATAGTACGTCGGCGGTCTCCGAACGGTTTGACACGCGTTGTTTACGATGACGTCTAATCTTGGGAGCTCTTTATTTAGTTTCTCGCACAGTTTTTCGAGCGCCGGTAAGTCTCGCAAATCCATGGCGACGATTTTCAATCGACTCATGAACGATTCTTTCTGCTTTTGTTTTCTCAACAACTCCTCGTCTGTTCTCTTAAACCGCTCTCGAGCATCTTCCGGGAACCTCGTCGTCGCGACGACGAACGCTCCCGCTTTGAGCAATTTCAAAGCGACCCGGAATCCTATTTTAACTCTCGCTCCGGTGACTATGCAATATCTTCCTCTCATGTCGCACGTAAAATGTCGTCGAAAATAGTTTTCCTCCGCGCAGGATGGACACATGGAGGCGTAAAAATGGTGCACTTCGGTGAAACGTTTTTTGCAACAGTAACACGCGTTTGGATTGTGTAGCGTATTCTGCGCGGTCGCTCGTTTTTCGTCGTCGTCCATGATGTTCTCCACGTCTTCCTCCTCGACGACGCCGTCGGGTACTAACATGCTGGATTTTAGCTGTTTTTGTTTCTTTTCCTTTTCCTTCTCTTCTATCGCGCAGGCGCCACCATCCTCGGTGCCGTTTCCTAAAACGCGCTTCCCCGCGTCGTCCGTCTCTCTCTTCCACTCCAACACCTCCGCCTCTTCCGAGGCGTCGTTGTTAAAATTCGTCTCCTCCAACCGTCTCAATTTTCTCATCCGTTCTTCTCTCAGTTTTGTTTTCGCCACCGCGTCTCGATCCATCGCTCTCATTCTCTGGTTTCGATCGTTTTTCGCCCTCTTGGATTGCGTTCGCTCGCGATATTCCTTCGGGTCTTGTCCTCGGTACAGTTTCGCGGTGAAATACTCCACGAGCGGTAAGAGCGACGTCCGCAAGCGCTTGTGTTGTTTCAGTTCCAGAACGGTTTTAAACGACTTTGACTTTAAAGACGACGACGTCTTCTCGGTAAAAGCAGCGCACTCACTTTCATCTCCTTCTCGCGGTTTCCTTTCTCCTTCTTCCTCTTCCTCTTCTTCCTTCTCCTCTTCTTCTAACGTCTTCTCGTCGTACTTCGCGGTACACTTGGCCGGTGCGACGCGTTGTAAAACTTTCACGCACGCGTTCAATTCCTCCGCAGAAAAGCCTCGAATTTCGTTCAGCTTTTCCTCGAACCGCATCGTCGCGCTTTGTTCTTCTTCTTCTTCTTCTTTCTGGTGGTGCTCTTCTTCCCGATGATGGTTTTGTTTCTTTTCCTTCTTCTTCTTCATCTTTCTTTCTCACTCCCTCGCGGAGGACTGTGACGACGACGCAGAGAATTGCGACGACGGAAGAGAAAAAGAAGCCTTTTCCCTTCCGCTCTTCTGATTAAGAAGAATACAGAACAACTCTTATCGCTCAAAACGGATGCGCAGTTTGACGCGTCGTCGTCGTCGTTTTTTCATCGCAGAAAAGAGAGAGAGAGACTAAACTTCTTCGTTTGTCTTTCTTTTTACTCTGAAGAAGAAAAACTTTTGTCATGAAGAGGAAAAAAAAACAAAAGAGTTATTTAGGGTGTAGGGTTTAGAATTTGGCAAAATTTGCCTCCGAGAAAGAAGAACAAAAACTCTCTCTTGGAGACGACAGACAGAGAGACAGAGAGAGAGAGAGAGAAGGACGGGTGAACGACGATGGAGAAGAAGAAGCGGAAAAGGAGAGAAGAAGAAGAGCTTAATAATACCACCGATGATACCATTACTACTACTACTACGAATACGAATAATCGTTGTTGTCTCGAGTGGCGCTCTTCTCGTCTGGAGAAAGAAGAATCATCATCTCAACGTGAATGCGAGAAGAACCGGGAAACCGTCGAACGGTATTCGCGTCAGATGCGATTGCCGTTCTTCCAACACGACGAACGCTCGAAAGGAGGGCAATCTCGTCTCTTCAAAGCGCACGTGTTCATTGCAGGCGCTGGAGGGTTAGGGTGCCCATCTGTTTTGTATTTAGCCGGCGCTGGGGTCGGGAAAATAACCGTCTGCGACGCAGATGCAGTGGAAAAGAGCAACTTGCACAGACAGATATGCCACAGAAACGAAGACTGTTGTTCTGAGAATAAAACGAAAACGAACAAAGCGGTATCGGCGATTCGAGCCGCGAAAAGTTTGAACCCGACGTGTTCATATCGAGCGGTCGAAGAAAGTGTGAACGAACAGAACGCGATGGAGTTGTTGAGAGATGCGGACGTTGTTTTGGATTGTACGGATAATCAGAGAGCGAGGTACGTGTTGTCGGACGCGTGCGCAAAGTTGAGGACGCCGCTGGTGAGCGGAGCGAGCGTTGGGGTGGAAGGGCAGTTGGTGGTGTATAACGAGAGCGGGGAAGAAGAAGCAGGTGACGGGAGCGGCGATATGGAGAGAGGACCGTGTTTGAGGTGCGCGTATCCTTCGCCACCTCCGGCGGACGAGTGCGGGTCGTGCGCCGAGCAAGGCGTGTTGAACGTGGCGCCGGGGATTGTCGGGACGTTTCAAGCGTTGGAGTGCATTCGAATATTGTTGTCCGGTCGGTGCCGATATCGCGGGAAAGAAGGAGAAAAGAAAGAGAAAGCAGCGTCGAAGTCGTCGTTGGCGTCGTCTTCGACGTTCCCTCACCGGCCGCTCGGGTTGATGACGCTTTTTGACTTTGTGCAAAATCCTTCGCGACCGACGACGTGCGTGAAAATCAAGAGGAGAAAAGATTGTTTGGTGTGCGCCACGAGCGAAACGAGAGATGCGTTTGCGATTGAATCTTACGATTACGACGCGTTCTTGAATAGCGGCATTGCTGCTCAGCGGTGTAAAAATAACGGAACAGATAACAAAATAGAAGAAAGCATTGGCGAGGACGGGACGCAAAGGAGAATAACGTGCGAAGAACTCGCGCAGTTGCTCGTCGAAAATAGCGACAAAAAGAAGAACAATAGCAATACCAGCGTCGCTTCGCACGAAGAAAAACACCACGAGAAGACGAAAAGCGTTGTGCTCTTTGACGTGCGAAACGAGATCGAGTTCTCGATAGCGGCTTTGAAAGATGCCATCAACTACCCGTTCGTAGACGAAGAGAACGAAAAGAAGAACGCGATGGAGACGATGACAACAACGAACGTTGTTGTCGCCACTGCTGTCGACGAGGACGGAGGCGAAGAAGACGAGAAAGCAGTAACTGAAGTAGAAGTAGACGTGATCGCGTTCATCTGTCGGAGAGGCAACGACAGTCAACTGGCGAGGGAAAGATTTAAACAAAAACTCTTAGACCGCGACGAGAGTGCCGAGAACAAAAGACGAACGCTGACGATAGAAGATGGAAGCGACACCACTCAAACGAAAAAGAAGTTTTGCTTTGATGCGGAGAAATGCCAAATCGTCGACGTGATTGGTGGATTGCGACAGTGGAAACGCGCGATAGACTCGACGTTCCCAAACTTAGATTGATTAATAAGTTGTTTAGTCATTTATTATGTTGTGATGTGGTAATTTTTGTTGTTTGTGATATTACATAGTACACCAGGATAGCTCGTAAGGTAAGAAGATTTCATCTTCCCAAAACTGCTCTGTCCTTGTCGCTGTTACTTATTATTATTCCCCCTCTCTCTCTCTCTTTCTCTCTCTCTTTTCTATTTGATGTGGCGCGCGCGAGCGCCAAGCGCAAAAAGCGTGCAATTAAAACGAGCCGCACAAAAAAGATTTCCTTTTCTCTTTCTACTCCTCAGAGTGAGTTTACTACTTTTTCCCTTCGGCTTCCTTCTTCTTCTTCTTCTCCTCTTCTTCGATTTCGTCTTCCTTTCTTAATTCGAACATGAGCTCCAAAGCGTGCATGTTGACCAAAGTCTGCGCTACCGCCGCTCTGTCGCTTCCGTCCGATCGCAAAGCTTGCATCGGTCCATGCAAAAGCTTGTTCACGATACCTCGCGATAACTCTTCGAAAACTTTCTTATCTTTATTGGACAATTCGCCTTTGATTTTACTCAAAGCCTTCTCCAACTCTTGCGATCGAATGCGTTCGGCTTTCGATCTCAATCGTTTGATCGTCGGCACAGTTTCTAAGGAATCTCTCCAAGCTTCAAACGCGTTCAATTCTTCCTCCAACAGCTGTCTCGCGTCTTCCGCGGCTTGGTTCCTCTTCGCTTTATTGGCCTCGGCGAGCTCCTTGAGATCGTCCACGTTGTAGCAAATCGTCTCCGCGTGCTCCGAGCAACTCGCGCAGACGTTTCTCGGCACGGCGATGTCGACCAATCGTCTCTTCCCGTCAACCTTAGCAGTTGCCATCGGCATGGCGTCCAAGTGCTCCTTCGTGATGATCGGTTCCATGGAACTACTCGCGGTAAAAATAATATCGTGCTCAGCTGCCAACGGGATGAAATCATCCATCAAGTGAATTTTCATGTTGACGTTGGGAAACTCCTCAGCCAACGCCTCCGCTCTCGGTTTTGTTCGGTTCAAAATCGTCATTTCTGTGCACCTCTTCGACTCCAAGTGCTTCACCAACAACTTACTCATCGTCCCAGCGCCAACAATCATCACTCTGGTACCTTCGTAAGACTCACCCGGTAATTTCATTTGCAACAACTCCGCCGCCGCCGAGGAGACGGAAACCGCCCCGGATGCAATCGTCGTCTCGTTTCTCACGCGTTTACCAGCCACAATCGCAGCTTTGAACAATCCAGTCAAATGTCTCCCAAACCCTTTAACGTTCTCACCCATTTGAAACACCGATTTCACTTGCGCTAAAATTTGACCCTCGCCCAAAACGACCGAATCCAAACCGCCCGAAACCGCCAACAAGTGCGTACACGCGTCTCGATCCTTCAACAAGAAAAAGTGCTCTCTTAACTCCGTCAATTCTACCCCGGACCATTTACTCATCCAGTTTTCCAACTCTGCCACCGCTCGATCGTACGATAACCCGACAATAGTCACCTCCATACGATTACACGTGGACAAAATAGCCGCCTCTTCCACGTGCGGGTTCTCGTCCACCAAAGACGTCACCGCCTCTTCGAATCGATCCGCCGGTACCGCCATCTTCTCTCGAATCTCAACCGGACACGTGTGAATAGAGAGACCTAAGGTGATGATGGATGATTTGCGCTCGGATTGATAGACTGTTGTTTATATTTTCCGTAACATAAAAAAGGAGGAGAGAAGACGAAGTCAGTTTTTTTGTCTCACTTTATAAAAATCATTGAAAAAAAGCAGAAAAGAAGATAAAGATCGACAACGAAGGAAGGAAAAGAGAAGATTTTAAAATCTTCTTTCTTTCGTTTTCCTCCTGTTTTCCCCCTGTTTTCTCCTCCCTTTTTGCGCATCAGTAGGGACTCTTTCGTAGGGAGAAAACGCTCTCTCGTCTCGGTCCCTTAACGCGACGCACATCTCTCTATCCCCGGGAAAGAAGAGAGACTACTACTTGATGATGTTGATATAAAAAACGAAACAAAGACGCACCGTTAGCACCTCCCGCGGCTCTTAAGTTCGCCAACGCGGCGTCGCTGTTCACCGCGGCTTCCGAAACCGGGCGGTTCAGCGTCGACGGTCGAGGCGCTCGTTTGATGGATTCGCCTCCTTTTTCGCCATCATCGTCTGAGGAGGAAGAGGGAGATTCCTTTACGTCGGAAATCTTCTCCGTGACATCGGACGGCTCCTTGATCGCTCGATTCTTACGCACAGATCTGCTGGAAATTCTATGTCGAGTAAACGTCGGCGCTTTCTGGGCGGATTTTTTCGTCGCGGAATGCATCGCGCGCGCGTTGTTCGAGGCTAATAATGCTAATGACGCCGACGATGACGCACGAGGAGAAGTTGCTATCATCTCTCTAAAATTGTCCGTGTTTTTCGTATATACAAAAGTACTCTCTCTCTCGCTCTCGGAGAACGCGCAAAGGACGAATTATATGAATTCAAACTCGAACAAAGCGGTGGTATGCAAATGCGCACAATCTCGCTTTTTTACACGTTCGCGAAGTGACGCACGGCTCGACAACTCGGAGGAATGGAGAAGTCGTTCGCGTCTTTTTCTTGGTGGTGTTTCACCCACGAAAAAAGCGAAGAGATTTATTCTTTTTAATAAGATCTTCTTGGATTGGCAAAGAGTATGTTACAAAAAGCAAAAAACATGCGAGAAAAAGGAAGAAACGTGAGCGAATATTCTTCTAAGTAAACGCGCTTTACGCGATGTTCTCTCTCTCTTTCTCTCTCTACGTGTATTTTATTTTTATAACAAAGAAGCGCGAGCTAGTAAAAACGATGATGATTTAATAATAGCGTTGTTGTTGTTGTTGTTGTTGTTGTTGTCGTTCTCAG
>Ga0181604_10003523_pt1 | contig 13135 bp, 9 predicted proteins | sample 041ome_12_FD_148663 | JGI IMG/M metagenome (GOLD analysis project Ga0181604, IMG submission 148663) | Coastal salt marsh microbial communities from the Groves Creek Marsh, Skidaway Island, Georgia - 041410US metaG (spades assembly) | ecosystem: Environmental > Aquatic > Marine > Intertidal zone...
GTCAGAATCTTCGTGATCTGACTCTCCATAACCAGAATCTGCATGATCAGAATCTCCATAACCAGAGCCTCCATGGTCAGAATCATGACTCATACTTGCAACAATTTCTTTTGCTTCTTCAACAGTTGAAGGGGCTGCATAAAAGCCATATAAAATTCCAAGAAGTCCAATTAGAATTAAGCTAATAGAAAGTACTTTAATTTGATTTGAAAATTTATAATCTTTATACATTAATTACTTTTTTGTTCTTCTCTTAGTTCCATTACATATTGTGCAATCTGCCATCTTTCTTCTTCATTGACCTGTCCTGCATGAGAACCCATTGCGTTTATACCATACATAAGTACATGATAGATACTACCTGGAGTAATTTCTCTATCTATATATGCAGGTATTCCTAAAAATTTTTCTCTTTGTGCTAAAATCCCCATTCCATCTCCTTTATCTCCATGACATACAGAACAATAAATCTCGTAGAGCTCTTTACCTTGGCTTCTATTATAATCATTAACTTCCAGAGGAGATATTAATTGAGCTTTTGCAAGTTCATAACCTTCATTTGAATCTTCATAATCATATGGCTCCCATCCTCTTGCTATAGATCCTTCTGGTGGAAGCTGAGCTTCGATTCCATTAGAAAACGCTTCAGACTCAGCATATGTTTCATATGCCAAAGACTCATACATATCTGGAAAGTATTGAAAGTTAGGTTTTGATGGATCAAAACATGATGTAAGTAGAATACTTATGGAAAAAATTAATATTAAACTATTTCTCATCTTCATCTTTATTTATTACATCTATGGAAATTGCACCAAGTTTTTTTAACATAGTCTTTGTCTTTGAAACATTTGTTCCTGTCTCCATATCAATCAAAAATTTATCATCAGTGGTTGATGGGTGTGGATTCTCTGCCTTTTTGAATGGCCATAATTTACTTTTTAAATAAAAAGTTATTACCATTAAATGAGCAGCAAAAAATACTGTCATCTCAAAAATTATTGGCACAAAAGAAGGTATATTCTCAATTAAAGTAAAGCTTGGTTTTCCACCTATATTTTGAGGCCAATCAACAATCATAATATAATTCATCATCATTATAGCAACGGTAAAACCAATGCACCCATAAATAAATGTTGCAATAGACATATTAGTTGGCTTAAGCTTCATTGCTTTATCAAGTCCATGAACTGGAAATGGTGTATATATTTCATTAATATGAATTTTACTTTTTACTATCTGCTTTACAGCGTCTAGTAGAATATCATCATCATCAAACAAAACATGTAAGCTTTTTGAACTCATTTTTTATCTCTTAATTTTTTATAATTCTCTCCTGATGATTTAAGAATTGTTTTTACTTCAGATTGAGCAACAACTGGAAAACTTCTAGCGTAAAGCAGAAACAATACAAAGAAGAATCCTATGGTTCCAATAAAAATTCCAATATCAACAAAAGTTGGAGAGAACATTGTCCATGACGATGGTAGATAATCTCTATGAAGAGATGTAACAATAATCACAAATCTTTCAAACCACATCCCAACATTTACAACTATTGAAATTACGAATGACCATATTATACTTGTCCTGATCTTCTTGAACCACATAACTTGTGGTGATACAACATTACATGACATCATTAAAAAATAAGCCCACCAATAAGGACCCGTTGCTCTATTTAAAAATGCATATTGCTCATATTCAACACCAGAGTACCAAGCTATAAAAAGTTCAGTAATGTATGCACAACCTACAATTGAACCGGTAATCATAATTACAATATTCATCATCTCAATATGTTGAACAGTAATGTAACTTTCTAGCCTAGATACCTTTCTCATTATAATCAATAATGTTTGAACCATAGCAAATCCTGAAAATATTGCACCTGCAACAAAGTATGGAGGAAAAATTGTTGTATGCCAACCTGGAATTACAGATGTAGCAAAATCAAACGATACAATTGTATGAACAGATAAAACAAGAGGAGTTGCAAGTCCTGCTAACACCAAAGAAACTTCTTCAAACCTTTGCCAATCTTTTGCTCTTCCAGACCACCCAAAACTTATTAAACTATAAATTTTCTTTTGAAAAGGTTTAACAGCTCTATCCCTAATCATAGCAAAATCAGGAAGTAGACCAGTCCACCAAAATACTAATGAAACTGTTAAATAAGTAGAAATGGCAAAAACGTCCCATAAAAGAGGGGAGTTAAAGTTTACCCAAAGAGATCCAAACTGATTAGGGATTGGAAAAAACCAATAAATAAGCCAGGGTCGACCCATATGAATTACAGGAAATAGTCCTGCTTGAATAACTGAGAATATTGTCATTGCTTCTGCAGATCTATTAATACCCATTCTCCATTTCTGTCTAAATAGTAACAATACAGCAGAAATTAAAGTTCCAGCATGACCAATTCCAACCCACCAAACAAAATTTGTAATATCCCATGCCCAACCAACTGTTTTATTAAGACCCCAAGTTCCTATTCCAGTTCCAATTGTATAAATTATACATCCAACACCCCACATAAATGCAGCCATAGATATTCCAAATGCAATCCACCAGTCCTTATTAGGAGGAGTCTCTATTGGCCTAGCAATATCTTCTGTTATATCATGATAACTCTTGTCTCCGAGGACTAAAGGTTTTCTTATAGGAGCTTCATAATGTGATGACATATACTATACTTTTTTACTATTAGTTACCTTAACTTGATATAAAACATTAGGTTTTGTTCCTATACTCTCAAGGAGTCTATATGCTCTATCTTTTTGATTTAATTCAGAAATTTTACTGTCTTTATCATTAATATCTCCAAAAACAATTGCTCCATCACTACATGCGTTTGAACATGCTGTTTGGAATTCTCCATCCACAACTCTTCTACCATCTTTTTTTGCATCAAGTATAGTTTTCTGAGTCATTTGGATACAAAGAGAACATTTTTCCATTACCCCTCTTCCCCTAACATTTACATCAGGATTTAGAACCATTCTTCCAAGATCGTTATTCATATTATAGTCAAATTCATCATTTTCTGCATATGCAAACCAATTGAATCTTCTAACTTTATACGGGCAGTTATTTGCACAATAACGAGTTCCCACACATCTATTATAGGCCATCTGATTTTGTCCTTGTCGACCATGAGATGTAGCAGCAACAGGACATACAGTTTCACATGGAGCATGGTTACAGTGTTGACACATTACTGGTTGAAAAACTACCTTAGGATTTTCAGCAGCAGTTTCCAATTTAGTTTGGGTAGCCCTATATTCTCTATATCCAGATGTTCCTTCTTTGGCTTTTACATCTCCTTCAAAAGTATCCTCAGATGAAAAGTATCTGTCAATTCGAAGCCAATGCATATCTCTTGATTTTCTTACTTCTTCTTTACCAACAACTGGAACATTGTTTTCTGCATGACAAGCAATAACACATGCACCACATCCATTACAAGCATTTAAATCAATAGATAAGTTAAAGTGGTGACCTGTGGATCTATCAAATTCTCTCCAAATATCAACTTCTTTTGATGTAACTTTTGTCTCAATATGATTTTTAGATACCATAACAGTAGGATTCCAATAAGACTTTTCTTTTGAGTTATATGTATCGAAGTCAGTTTCTTTAATAATTTCGTCTCTACCCATCATAGTATTGTGTAGCTGAATACATGCAAACTCATGATCACCTTTTACCTTGGAAATACTAATCGTTTGAGTTTTAGAGAAGTTATTATAAAAAGTATATGCATTAACACCTACTTTCATAACATCTTTCATACCTTCAGTCTTTCCATATCCGTATGCTAGACCAACTGTACCATTTGCTTGACCAGGTTGAATCAAAACAGGGACTTTCAATTGATTCTCACCATCAGAGATATTAGCATAACTACCATTTAAAGCACCGTTCGATACATTATAATTTTTCAAGCCAAGTTTATTGGCGTCAGAAGCTGACATGGTCAAATAATTATCCCAAGTAACTCTAGTTATTGGATCAGGAAATTCTTGAAGCCATGGATTAGAGGACTGAGAACCATCTCCAATTCCAGTTTTAGAATAAAGAACAAGAGAGAATTCTTCGGATCTATCTTCACTTATTGAAGAAATGCTTGAAGATAACTTTCTAGGTCTTAAATTAAAACTTGTAAAATCATTATAATAACCATCTTGTAATGATTTACCCCATGTTTTACCATTAAGTATAGTATTTTGCCAATTTGATTTAATCCTTTCATAAAAACTTAAATTTGATCCTAAAAGTTTTAATAAAAAGTCCTGAAATTGAATTGTATCAAAAAGAGGTCTAATTGTAGGCTGGGCAAGGAAAAAATTACCTTTTTTAAACTCATAATCTCCCCACGACTCTAAATAATTATTAGAAGCTGCAACATAAATAGCAGACTTTGCTGTCTCATCTTCTTTTTCAGAAAAAACAAGAGAAAACTCAAGATTTTCAAAAGATTTTTTTACTGATTCTGAATTTGGGAGTGAATAAAGTGGATTCACACCTGATGTAATAACTCCAGAGATTTCACCGGAATTTAATTCAGATATAAATTCATTTAATTCTGTGTTATTACCTTGTCTAATCAACCTTGGATTATTAATATCTGTAGCTTCAGAATTAATCGATCTATTTATTTGAAGTATTAGTTCTTGAATTTCAACATCGTCAACTCCTGATACAATTACCGATTTATTTGGTGAGCTAAGAATTCTCTCAATTGATAAGTCAATGTATTTGTCAATTTCTGGTGTAAGTGAGCCTTTTATGTCACCATTACCTGTTAGTCTAGAATAAATTCTTGCAACAATTTTTTTCAGCTCTCTAGGTTTTGCAGGCACTCTATCATCAGCATTTGAACCAGTTAATGTCATGTTTGATTCAAATTGAAGGTGGTATGACATTTTTTTGTTGCTAGACTTATCTGGAACTCTTGTTTTGGTGTAACCTGCAGAATATCCTCCACCCTGCCAATCAGATAAAAAGTCAGCATCAATAGAGATAATATTTTCAGCTTTTGAAAAGTCATAATCTGCCATTGCTCTTATACCATAGATGTTTTCAAAGGCATCTAAAACAGATGAGTCTGAAATAGTATCATAAATCACATGACTTAGATTAGGGTACTCATCTAAAAGTTCTTTAATAATATTATTTGTAGTAGGACTAGGGTATGTCTGAGTTAGTAATACAACTTTTTTGTTTTGATCTTTAAAATTCTGTAAGCTAACTTTAACGAGATTAATCATTGTGTCCCAGTCAGTATATTCACCTGAAATTTTTGGACCTTGTATTCTATTGGCATCGTAAAGAGATAATACAGAAGCATGAACTCTTGCATTAGCATCACCAAAGCTTGAAGCATCTTTATTACTCTCAATTTTGATTGGTCTTCCTTCTCTAGTTTTAACCAAAATACTGCTAAAGTCGTTACCATCGGCAATTGTGGTTGCATAGTAATTAGCAACACCTGGAATAATTTGCTCAGGCTGAACAACATATGGAACAGATTTAATCACAGGTCCTTCACAACCTGCTAATGCAGCTGCTGCTGAGCTAAAACCAACATACTTTAAAAAGTCTCTTCTTGAAGCACCATCATTTTCTTCTTTTGAATTAACAGGAAGCTTTTCAACAAATTCATTATTCTCAAGCCCTTCAACTATTGTACTTTCAGTATTTAGTTGCTCTATTCCCTTCCAATATAATTTTTTACTTTTCATTTTAATAGTGACATTTTGCACACTCTATTCCACCAAGTTGCGCAACAGTTAATTTTTCAACACCATATTTTTTTGAAAGCTCTTCATGAACTTTTTGATAGTATTCATTATCCTTATCAACATTACTCTCTCTGTGACAATCAATACACCATCCCATAGTTAATGGCGAGTACTGATACATAATTTCCATCTCTTCTACAGGCCCATGACATGTTTGACATTCTATCTTTGCAACCTGTGCATGTTGAGCATGATTGAAGTAAACAAAATCTGGAAGGTTATGAATTCTAACCCATTTAACTGGTTTTGTATTCCCTGTATATACTTGATTCTCTTCATCCCATCCAACAGCGGAATAAAGTTTTTTGATTTCATTAGTATAAAAATCTCTGGTATATCCATTTTCAAGATCTTCCTCTCCATTATATTCTGCAATATATTCATGACAATTCATACAAACATTTAATGAAGGTATCCCAGAGTGTTTTGAAACTCTTGCAGAAGAGTGACAATACTTACACTCGATTTGATTTGCTCCAGCATGTATTTTATGTGAATAATGAATTGGTTGAATAGGAGCATAACCTTGATCTATTCCTATCTGCATAAGATATCCGTAGGTAAAATATGCACTTGAGAGTAAGAAGCCTACAACCAAAATAAAAATCAAGAATTGATTTTTAACAATTGTTTGCCATAAAGGTGTAATATTACTTTTTGTGTCTTTCTCAATTTTAACTCCACTTGCATTAGCAATCTTAATTAATGTCCTTTGCACTAGGAATAACATCACAATTAAGATTGTGAAAATGACTATAGTAACTGCTAATATTACATTAACAGATATATCAGAACCCTGACTAGCAGTTTGAGCCGACGCAGCAACTGTGACTGCTGGTGGAGGCGGAGTGTAATCAGTATATGCTAAAATATTATCAATTTGCTCATTTGAAAATTGTGGATAATTTGTCATTACCGCACGATTATACTCCTCCCAAATAGCAACAGCTTGAGGGTCCCCATCTTTTATCATTTGAGTACCATTTTTGATCCATTTGTATAACCATTCTCTATCATACTTTTCAGTCACACCACTTAAGGCTGGACCAACTGCTTTCCTATTTAACTGATGACAAGCTGCACAATTAGCATTGAATAAACTTTTTCCAGCCTGAATATCTGCTTCTTGAGAAATACTTAAGGAAGGTAGAAGAAGTGCTACTAAAAATATTCTTTTTATAAGTAGCATTCGATGGGGGCAATTAAATTTTTAAACATGATGTTAAAGGGTTTTTTGACCACTTTTTTTAACAGCACAAATTTACATCATAAACACCATTTTAGGAACTCTAAAATGAACAATTATTTAATTTATAACGATTCTAAATAAGATTTTATTGCAATTTGTTAAATTTGATGAAATTAATGATGAAAAACTTCAAATTTTTAATATTTGTTTGCATGTTTTTATTTTCATTCTGGGATATTTCTGCCCAAGATGAAGATGTATATTACAATGATACACTAACTAAAAAATTCTTTCAAATCAAAAAAGATTTCAGCAAGAAAACTTTTGAATCAACATACTATACAATCCAAATTTTTTACGGTAGTCTGAATGAGGCAGATTCGATTTATAATGATTTTAAAGAAAACTATGAAGATCTTAAGTCGGAACTAATATTTGAAACCCCAAATTATAAAGTAAGAATAGGAGAGTATAAAGACATAAATGTTGCGTCCCAAAGTCTAGAGAAAATTAGAAGAATTTATCCTGGATCTTTTATTATAAAACTCTCAGATTTATAATTTTTTCTTTACAGCAATTTCTTGATAACATTTAATTAGGTCACCTACTTCAAGGTCATTAAAATCATTTATTTGTATTCCACAATCATATCCTTTTGCGACTTCTTTGACGTCATCTTTAAACCTTTTTAGTGAGAGTAATTTACCTTCGAATATTTGTTCATCACCTCTTACAACCCTAACACTTGAGTTCCTGAGAATCTTTCCTGAGGTAACCATACATCCAGCAATTGTCCCAATCCTTGAAATCTTAAACGTATCTCTAACCTCAGCTTCACCAGTATTTTCTTCTTTCATTTCTGGAGAAAGCATTCCTTCCATTGCATCCTTTAAGTCATTAATTGCATCATATATAATCGAATAAGACCTAATATCAATTTGTTCTTTTTCAGATAATTTTCTTGCACTTTGAGTTGGTTTTACATTAAATCCAATTATTATTGCATCAGACGCGGAAGCAAGAAGCACATCTGACTCAGTAATTGCACCAACAGCTTTAAAAATTATATTAACTTGAATTTCCTCAGTTGAAAGATTTTGAAAAGAATCAGTTAATGCCTCAACTGATCCATCAACATCACCTTTAATTATAACATTGAATTCTTGGAAGTCCCCAATTGCAATTCTTCTTCCAATCTCATCAAGTGTTAAGTGTTTTTGAGTTCTTACACTTTGTTCTCTGACTAGTTGAGTTCTTTTAGCTGCAATTTGTTTTGCTTCTTTCTCATCTTCTAAAACCTTAAACTGATCACCAGCTTGAGGAGCACCATCAAGACCTAGAACTGAAACAGGAGTTGATGGTTGAGCAACTTCTAGAGAATTACCACTCTCATCAAACATTGCCTTAACTTTTCCACTTGTCTTTCCTGCTAAAATATAATCTCCTATTTTAAGTGATCCATTTTGAACCAGAACTGTTGAAACATATCCCCTTCCTTTATCAAGATAAGCTTCTAGAATAGTTCCAGTAGATAATTTATCTGGGTTAGCTTTTAGATCCATTATTTCTGCTTCAAGAAGAACTTTTTCAAGAAGTTCATCTATACCTTTACCGCTTATTGCAGATATATCTTGTGATTGAATTTTACCACCCCAATCTTCTACAACTAAATTCATAGAAGCTAAAGATTCTTTAACCTTATCAGGATTAGCTCCTTCTTTGTCAATTTTATTAATTGCAAATATTATAGGAACTCCTCCAGCTTGAGCATGACTAATAGCCTCTTTGGTTTGAGGCATTATATTATCATCTGCTGCAATTACAACAATTACTATATCTGTTATTTGAGCACCTCTTGCTCTCATAGCAGTAAAAGCTTCATGACCAGGAGTATCAAGGAAAGTAATTTTTTTTGAATTTATAGATACAGAATATGCTCCAATATGTTGTGTAATTCCACCGGATTCATCTTCTGTTACTGAGGAATTTCTTATATAATCAAGTAAAGAAGTCTTTCCGTGGTCTACATGCCCCATTACAGTTACAATTGGAGATCTCTCTTTAAGGTTTTCTGTATCATCTTCTTCTTCAACCTCTTCTTTCTCTTCTTCAATATCAGTTTTCACAAAGTCTAATTCAAATCCAAATTCATCTGCAACAACAGATAGAGTTTCTGCATCAAGTCTCTGATTCATTGTTACCATAATTCCAAGACTCATACATGCAGATATTATATCATTTGAGCTAACTTCCATTAAAGTAGCAATCTCTCCAACGGTAATGAATTCTGTAATTTTTATTTTTTTACTTTCTTCAGCTTGTTGGGCTAACTCTTCTTCACTTTTAATTTTATGTTGATCTCTTTTGTCTTTTCTATACTTGGCTCCCTTAGACTTTGAAGACTTACCTTGAAGTTTTTCTAGAGTTTCCCTGATTTGTTTTTGAATTTCGTCATCAGTTGGCTCAACTTTTTGATTTAAATTTTTTGATTTATTATCCTTACTAAATTTATTTGTAAGGCCTTTGGGTTGAGAAACATCTTTACTAATTCTTTTCCTTCTTCTTTTTTTAGATTCTTCAACTTGATCTTCTTTTTTCTTGATTGAATCCAAATCAATGACCTCGCCTGTCTTTTTTAACCCAGTTAATTTTTGAAAATTTGTTTGAATTTTTGATGAATCTTTAGGATCTTTCTTTTCTTCTTCTTTCTCTAACTTTTCTTGGACTGGTTTAGAAATTTCAGTTTTAGATTCAATTTCTTTTGGTGCTTCTTCCTCGACTACTAATTTCTCATCAGATTTCTCTTGGAGTTTTTCTTCAATAGTTTGTTTTTCTTCAAGCTCTTTTTTCTTTTGAGTATTAATTTCCTCAAGCTTATCTTTATCTGACTTATCAGTTTGAAACTCTGCAAGAAGAAGACTATAAGTCTCTTGATCAATCTTGGAGGTTGGCCTTGGTTCAATATCTATTTTTTTTGAACTAAGGAATTCAACAGCTCTATCAAGCGAGATATTTAATTCTTTTAAAACTTTATTTAACCTTACGGGTGTCGACATATAATTTAATCTTCAAATTCTTCTTTTAAAATTTTAAGAACATCTGCTACTGTTTCTTCTTCAAGATCAGTTCTCTTAACAAGATCCTCTGCATCCAACTCAAGGACACTTTTTGCAGTATCTAATCCAACCTTTCTAAATTCTTCAATTACCCAGCCATCAATTTCATCCTTAAACTCAGTAAGTTCTACATCTTCTTCAGCACCTTCTCTATAAACATCAATTTCATATCCTGTAAGCCTTCCAGCTAATCTGATATTATGACCTCCTTTTCCAATTGCTCTAGAAACTTCATCTGGATTAAGATAAACCTGAACAGTCTTTTTTTCCTCATCAATATTTAATGAATTAATTTTTGCAGGGCTTAAAGCTCTGGTAATATATAACTGAGTATTGTTTGTATAATTTATTACATCAATATTTTCATTACCAAGCTCTCTTACTATTCCATGTATTCTAGATCCTTTCATACCAACACAAGCTCCAACTGGATCAATCCTATCATCATATGAGTCTACTGAAACCTTTGCTTTTTCACCAGGAATTCTCACTGCTTTCTTTATCGTAATTAGACCATCAAAAACTTCAGGTATTTCTTGTTCAAACAACTTCTCCAAGAATAACGGTGATGTTCTAGAAAAAATAATTCTGGGTTTATTACCTCTTAATTCAACATTTTCAATTACCCCTCTTACGCTATCTCCTTTTCTAAAAAAATCTTTTGGTATTTGCTTATCCTTGGGCATAATCAATTCATTTCCATCATCATCTAAAAGAATCACCTCTCTAGCTCTTACGTGATGTACCTCAGCAGTAAATATTTCACCAACTCTGTCTTTAAATTGGTTATAAGTATTGTTGCTATCATGCTCAAAAACTTTTGCAACAAGGTTTTGTCTTAATGCTTGAATCGATCTTCTGCCTAGGTCAATTAATTTGAATTCTTCTGAAACCTCTTCACCAACCTCAAAGTCAGGCTCTATTTTTCTTGCTTGAGTTATTTCTATTTCTGCATTTGGGTCTTCAACTTCACCATCTTTTACTACAATTCTATTTCTCCATATCTCAAGATCTCCTTTGTCAGGATTTATAATTATGTCAAAGTTTTCATCTGTTCCAAATTTTCTTGTAAGTGTATTTCTAAAAACTTCTTCAAGAATAACCATTAACGTTACTCTATCTATTAACTTTTCATCTTTGAATTCCGAAAAAGATTCTAATAATGATATATTTTCCATGTTCTTAACTTTATTTAAAAAAAAAGAGGGACATAATGTCGCCTCTGAAATTTTCATAATGCTTGGCAAATTTATTATAAATTATTGATATAATAAAATTGTTGGCCTACTAGGGATCGAACCTAGACTCTTCTGGACCAAAACCAGACGTGTTGCCAGTTACACCATAGGCCAATTAGCTGCAAATTTAAATTATTTTTTTCTTTAAAAAATATATTTATGAAATTTCTTGAATATTACGCAGAGGTACTGATTTATTGAGTAATAAATTAAGAATTGCAGATACAGCAAAATATGATAATAAGAAAGAGGAAAGAGTTAAATTATACGTAAGATTAAGCTCTTGACTGAAAACAATAATTGCTATTCCAATAAATATTCTTAAAAATTCAAATGTAGTTGACCATTTAAATCCATCCATAACAGAGGTAGAACTAAAAATAGTTGAAAAGATTAAGATTAAATATGCAGTTTTATCCGCTGCAGATATGTCTGAGAATGAAGTTAAAAACACAAATAGAATTATATTTTGCACAACAAAATGAAAGCCAGCGAATATTTTATGAATCAACTTATACTCTGGTTTATACTTTTTCTGACCATATACATTTTCAACTTTAGCTCTAGGTAATTTCTTTGTTACATCTTCTGGTCTCCAGCCCGTGGGCATAAACCATACTCTAAACTTATCCTTTAGATTATTTGTATACCAAGCGTCTTGAATTAAGAACCATAAATGTTGAAAATTTATCCAAATTGGATTCCAGGTCTCGACAGGCTTTAATGTCCCGTAGACACATGGCACATCATCAAGTTCTTCTTGAAAAGTTCCAAAGGCTCTATCCCAAACACAAAAAATTGCTGCAAGATTCTTATCAATATATTCTTTATTTATTGCATGATGAACTCTATGTTGTGAAGGAGTTACAAGAATATATTCTAACCAACCTAACTTTCCTATATGCTTTGTATGGTACCAAAATTGACCAAAAAGATGAATTGGTCCTAAAATAGCAATTACCTGTGGAGGTACACCTAAAAATGCTGCAGGAATTAGGAACAATACTCCAATACCTAAATTATTAGTAATACTTTGCCTTAAGGCACAGGCAAGGTTGAATTCTTCACTGCTATGATGAATCACATGCATATTCCAAAAAATATTTATTGAGTGCTTAAGTCTATGATGACAATAACTTGCAAAGTCTATACATACAAAAGCAATAAAATAAAGAAGAATACTCTCCTCTAGATCAATAACCTTAAGTCTTTCGTAGAAAAATGGATATGAAAAAATTATTATACCTAATCCAAGAATATCTACAAGTAAATTGGTAAAACCTGAACTTAGGCTTGATATAGTATCCATAAATGAGTGCTGTTGATCTTTCTTCCAAGCACCATATAATATTTCAATTGTAATTAATACTAAAAAAATAGGTATAGTAATCAGTAGTATGTTTGCGTATGTATCCATCCTTATTTAATACTCAATAATTCTATATGAAAATTGAATATTTTATTTTACTTTGCTTTTATAAATATATCAAATATGACGTTAAAAAAAATATTAAATCTTATAACGATTTTTTGTATTACTATTCTTTTATCTAATACAAACTTATACTCACAAAAAAAATCAAAAAATAGTATAACTTTTGATCAGGCTCTTCATGAGTCAGTTGAATACAGAGAAATTGGGCCATTTAGGGGTGGGAGATCTGCAGCAGTTGTTGGAGTCACTGGACAACCCGACTTATATTATTTTGGTGCTACTGGAGGTGGAGTATGGAAAACAGAGGATGGAGGTAAAACTTATGAAAATATTTCAGATGGTTTCTTTGG
>Ga0181604_10003538_pt1 | contig 13099 bp, 9 predicted proteins | sample 041ome_12_FD_148663 | JGI IMG/M metagenome (GOLD analysis project Ga0181604, IMG submission 148663) | Coastal salt marsh microbial communities from the Groves Creek Marsh, Skidaway Island, Georgia - 041410US metaG (spades assembly) | ecosystem: Environmental > Aquatic > Marine > Intertidal zone...
GAAATCTACTACAAAGAATACCATTGGAACCGGTCTTGTGGATTTGATTGTTGAGAAGATAAAGGTATGGATTGATTATACGGCTATTTTCATTACAAATCCATTAACTAAGAAGGATGACTATAAGACACCACTTCCACACGATGCACAGGTTATACGGAAATATATTGTTTGGGGAATAGCTTTACTCGTTTCATCAATCTCTATCTACAATTGGGCTTATCTAATGATATACAAAGACCGCGGTAACCGGATTGAGGTATATGACATTTCTCGTGAAAGATTGAAATCTGCTAGTTCCAATGGAAAAATATATGAATTATTAGACTTCTTACTAGACATTCCTACGTTCTTCCCTGAGAAACTACAAGAATATCTTCTCTTTGTTATTCCTGACTATGCAACCTGCTATATTGGTGTTATTGCCTTCTATGTGTTATTATTTGCATTAATAACTACATTCTATTATACTTCAGCTGGCTCTATTCTCACTATGATTTCGGATATTGGTACCTTCAATATGAAGAACTATGTATTGGTTTTTTTGTATGCCACTTCGTTATTATTATACGTGTTGTCGTTCTTTGATGTACAATTGATATCTACTGCATTTAGCATTGTAACACTTATTGCTGGGTTTCCGACATCTCTCATTCGGGTAGTATTTGCGAATATATTTAAAATATTCTTTATACTTATGTTTGCTGTGCCAATTGCAGCTGCTATGTGTTTATTATATTTATTTGTTTTTTCATTCTTCGCTATCATCATATTTGGGGGATTCAGTAACGTATTTAATATCATCACTGATATTGATAACTATATTAAATCAAAACAAATACCTATTAAACCGAATACCATTTGTCACCCACTTACTATATTTGACCGATTGCTTAACCTAGTATACAAAACGTTTAACTTTATCGGATTAAATGTAGTAAAAATAGGATATATTGTTATGCTGTTAGTTAGTGGAATTGAATATGCCAAGAAAATCAAGCACCCTGTTTTAAAATTTGTTCTGATAATACTTAATGGATTTGCTATCGTTATATTGGGAGAGAGGTCATATAGTTATTATATGGAACCAGCAGAAAAAGTAGAGGAAGAACCTCCATTAACCAATGAATTAGATAATATTGGGTATATGGATGCCATCAATGCTGACATTAATACTGCTACTACATATCTAAAAGATGTCTATGATAAAATGCCCATACCGAACATAACCGAGATTACAGCTCAAATTCCGACCCTAGAAAAAGTAAAAGAGGTATATAGTAAAATACCAGAATTCGGTAAGAATATACAAACTACTATTGCTGAAATCGGCGATAAGTATAAACCTCTACAGGCGGGCGATAGTATAAATGTACAAATACAACAACCTAATGTGACAACCCAATGATAACTTATTCTCTGTTGTTACTATATAATGTATTTGTGGAGAGTTCTATTATTGTGTTTATTCTCCTGCAGTCTATTCATTGATATGAATTGTCAGTCATCACCATCACCGCTACCACAAATATATGTTTATGCTTATTCTTGGACCCCTGGGTTTTGCCATAATCAAAAATATCCGGGGTGTAGTAATCCTTTGTCATATTGGACAACCAACTTTACTATACACGGTCTATGGCCCCAATATGCAACTAGTGGGTATCCTGCGTCTTGTACAACAGAAGCCTTTGATGCGAGTGTTCCACAACAAATCGGCATGAACAAAATGATACAATATTGGCCCGATGTGCAATATGATGTTGATAGCACACATTATGATAGTTTCTGGCAACACGAATGGTCCAAACACGGCACTTGCAGTGGATTATCACAAATTGAATACTTTAATCAAGCGCTAGATTTAACCAACCGCATTCCTACACCAGCGGTATTATATGAATCTATTGGGTATAGTATCAGTGCCAACGCATTACGTATAGGATTGGGTGGGGCGGATTACGTCGCACTACAATGTAATAATCAAATATTAAATGGTGCGTATACTTGTTGGCAACAAATCAATAATATTCCATCCGTGCAAATAGTATGCCCAGCTTCTGTTGTGAAAGAGGATACGTGTATCAGTTCTGACAATGTAATTGTACCCTCGTTGTAATATGTATTCGTCTATGTATATTATTTGTAAAAATATACATATAAAAACTAACCAATGATAGTAAATACATATATCCATACTATGAGTACATCTAGTAATCCGACGCATTCTACTTTGCCTATGGTTAGTATCTGCACGCCAACATTTAACCGCAGACCATTTATCCAGAATATGTTCAATTGCTTTATTAATCAAGATTATCCAAAACATTTGATTGAATGGATTATCGTAGATGATGGAACTGACAAAATAGGGGATTTGGTCCTTGCATCAGGCATACCTCAAATCAGATACTTTGAAGTTCAAGAGAAAATGACACTTGGTGCAAAACGTAATTACATGCATCAATTTGTTCGTGGTTCTATCATCGTATATATGGATGATGATGATTACTATCCGCCCGAACGTGTTTCTCACGCGGTTGAACGACTCCAAAGCAAACCAGAGGCAATGTGTGCTGGTGCAAGTGAAATTTATATTTATTTTAAATCTATGAATAAAATGATACAATGTGGTCCTTATAACGATAATCACGCTACTGCTGGAACGTTTGCGTTTAGAACCGAAATGTTAAAGACTACTAAATATGAAGACCACGCAGCATTAGCAGAAGAACGCGCATTTTTAAAAGGATATACTATTCCTTTCGTTCAGCTTGACCCATTAAAGACAATTCTTGTATTTTCACACGACCATAACACCTTTGATAAACGCAAAATGTTTGAACAAAATCAAGACCCAAAATATTTCAAAGAATCACCGAAAACGGTTGATTCGTTTATACGTAAGACACTGGAAGCACCCGTTAAAAAATTCTTTATGGAGGATATTGATGGTCTTTTAGAACACTATGAACCGGGCAGACCTCATATGAAACCAGATGCATTAAAACAAATCGCTGAAATTGAAGCAAAACGAGAAAAAATGTTAGAAGAAGCTCTAGCTGCACAGAGAGCAAATGGACCCATTATGTTAAACCAACCTGGCAAAGAACCTATACAATTATCTAGCGAACAAGTTGTTAATTTCATTAAACAGATTCAAGAAAAGTTGCAAGCAACTGAGCAAAAGAATACTCATAATGAAAAATATATTGGACTCCTGCAACAAAAGTTACTAGAACTAAAACAAGTACCTGCGACTGTTCCTAATATGACTGATAAATTAAGTGAATATATTCAGGCAAATCAGTCTTTACAAGAAAGATTAATTGCTAGTGTGACTGAAATATCTAACTTAAAACAAGAAATCTTCCGTCTAAACCAAGTTATTTCTAATTTCAATACAGCAGACTCTAATGATAATATTACACTTAACATCGTTCAAGAAGATAAGTCTTCTGAAGACAAATTACCTAACATGAAATCTCACCCAGAATGCATTGTTGATATTTCTGATATCTAAACTTGTTATTGTTTGTTATATTTGTGATGATAACCATCATAAATATATATGTTATATTGATGTGTCGTCACTCACATCATCGTTTATCGTTAATACTTCCTTTTTTACATTTTTATCCAGATAACGATATATTCGTTTGATATCTAGCTTACTTACTCCATAATTGTTAAATATTCCTTCATATTCATTGATTCTTGTCGGCTGATTACAAAAGTCTTCCCCATTGTTCAATCGTATTTCTTGGAACATTGCAATCAGGTCGGAACGGTCTGTATCTAATAATTGACATAAATTCGTTATAAATACAGTATTATTGTATTCGGTTGAATATTTGGTTAAAATCTTTGTAAACCTTATTTCAGATAATTTACATTTCTGTCTATTTTCTGGAAATGCATTGTGGTAAATATAATTATTATAAAACGTTTTTATCAAGGAACTCATTTCATTAAACTGCCATATCTGATACTGAAATGTTATACGGTCAATATAATCGGCATAACACATATTGTCTAGCAATTTTAAATACACCGGCAATGTTTTGTTTTTTCTACTTGCTGCAAATGTATCCACTATATTCTCATGCCATAGCAGTGCTACGATTGTTCTCTCTGTTTCATTCATTATCAATGTGTGTTTTGATATATGGATTGGTGTTTGTATTAAAGTATTTGTTATTTTTTTTGCATCCTCATTATACGATTTTGTATGAAATATTGTCTCTATTATATCTGTCGTTAATAATTCGGAACCTGACTTAAACATATCATATACAAACCCCATTTTTCTCATATCCGATTGTATATAATGCAACATCGTTTCCATTGTTATATTTGGTTGCACGTCAAATGATGGCAGTATATTTGTTAATATTGTCTTCACTTGTTCATTGGTTATCGGTTTTAATTCATACACGTTACATACCTTAATCAATTCTTTAATCTTTTTATCCACATTATAATTGCCTATGCATATTATCGGATTCAATGTTGAATTCTCTAACCGTTGCTTCTTTGTTTTCTTTTGTCTGATTAATTTTATGAGTGCATTTATCCCTCCCTTGTCACCGTTATTCATTCCATCTATTTCATCCATTACAATCGCTATATTCTTTGCCCTTTTTGTCATCATAGATAATACATTCCGGTTTGACATGTTATTACTCGCTATTGTATCTATCAAATTCTTATTTCTTACATCTCCCGCATCATATTTAACCACATCATAATCCATCTCTTTTAATAATGCAAGTATAAAACTTGATTTTCCACTGCCTGGAGAACCATATATATAAAAACCCTTCTTATACTGAATATTATCTGTATTTTGATTGAACTGTCTTAATTTTAATTTTATATCATCTGCTATCGCTTTCCTATCCAATATGGCATTTAAATCTATTTGTTTTAATACTTCTTCCATGTTCTCGGTATACTATTATTATATGGATATGTTTAAGTTTTATTCCAAACGAATAAAATATGTATTGTTGTATTTTGTTCGTTTATCGAGAAAATGCACTGAAATCGGCGGTTACTGGCATATAGTTTGTACTTGGTTTATTTGGCAATGCGCCAAAATAATTTGTGTTATCTACAGATTGAGGCATTGACCCTCGTGGTCTTCTACCGGAATCTGCCTGCATATTGGGATTTATTATACCTCCCTGATTTATTGAGTTGGTTTGCAATTGCATTGGGTTTGTTTTAAATAATCCGGCTACTCCTGACGCAGCACCTGTTAATAATCCAGCGGCACCAGATACAGTCTCTTTCGCTAAGCCTACTGTTCCTCCTACGACTTCTTTGGCTAGACCCACTGTACCACCAACTGCATCTTTGGCTAGACCCACTGTACCACCAACTGCATCACGAGCCAAATCATCTGCACCAGATACTGCATCACGTGCTAATTCGTCTGCACCAGATGCTGCATCACGCACTAAGCCGGTTGTACCAGAAACGACTTCTCTTACTAGACCCCCCTTTCGTTTTCCGCCTTGATGTTCATCTACGATTGACCTTCCATCGGTTGCTAATGTACCTGACCCTCCTTGACCTCCACAATTTGTGCAAGTTACATTGTCTGGACAAGCGGGACACGACGGGCAAACTGGGGGCACGATTTCTGTCTTTAATATATAATTGCTATCGACACTTGCATCAATTACTGGTTGTGGGGTAGCCGATGCCGTTTGCACTCCCTCTATATCAACTCCCGTTGGTGTAAATCGCTTCACATTTGTTAACCCGTTATCGTTTAATATGCATATGACAGTAGTATCCTTATATGCCATACAGAAACCTGTCGTCTTACCTCCCACTTTTATAATCCAAGGGTTGAAACTTATATTGGAAATACTTCCCTTTTCACTTGGTAAAATGGTACTAACTTCAACATTGCTACCTTCTCTATTATATATCTTTACTGCTTCTCCTTGTCCTGATGGAATTACTACTATATTTCCTCTATTGATATCGTATTCAACCACTTTGCTAACCTTATACACTGGTTCATTATTATATAATGGTTCGCTTATTAATGTATTGGATGTCTCATCTAACATTGTTTGCGTGTATATTTCTGATATATCTTGTTGGGAAAATGATTTATGTCCAACATCATTGTTCTGTCCAAACATATACAATGAGTAGGAGTTAACATCCGCCTTATCCACTATTATGATATATGTTACTTCTTTCCACGGGATATATAGAACTGTCTTTTTTGACGTGTTTGCACATTGCGTTTCATACTTCCACGATTTATATGATGAAATTACAGTCGTATTCCTACTTTCATTAGTATCACGTGGTTCAATGTCGTTTGGTGTAATATTATATGTTGTACTGGATGCGCCATTGCGAGGGGTTATAATCACTCGTGTAATAGTTATACCGGTTTTGTCTTCTTGATTTGTAAGTGTTTCGGTTGTTGTTGCGGGTTCAGTTGCAACTTCGTTTGCGGGTTCAGTTGCAACTTCGGTTGCGGGTTCAGTTGCAACTTCGGTTGCGGGTTCAGGTGCAACTTCGTTTGCGGGTTCAGGTGCAACTTCTTTCGCAGTTTCAGGTGCAGATGGGGCTTCAGGCACGACATTCACATCAGGCAACATATATACACCCATTTTTTTATCGGCAATTTCTTTAATATATGGTGCAGCAGTTTTTACTGCGGTTTCAACCCCTGCTGTAGTAATAATCATTGCGGTATCTTTGGGATATGTTTGCATTGAACCTGCTTCAGACACTTTATCCGCTGCATCAGCTGAAACCACCGCTACATCAGAATACTCTTCTGCGTCCAATTCTATTAAATTACCATTACGACTATCAAAAAATAGGTTATCATTCAACTTATGTACTTGTATATCCTTTGAATATTGTGATATCCATACTTTTTCTAATACTGGCGTATTTTTATGGAAAGCTACGAACCCTTCTAGGTTGCTCATTTTTCCAAATGCCACTGATATTACTAAAACAACTAATAATAGTACAAATAATAATAATGGCGTTATTTTGATACCTGTCATATTCTATACAGTATAGAACGAAAAATAAATAGACGAATGTGCAAAATTGAAAATGATACTTTACATTCTTTTATTCTATCATATAATGGAACCTGAACCTGTTAAGCGTACTCGTTGTGCTGCACCAGTATTAGACCGATTTTATAATGTCCCTCCTAGTCTACACGAACTTTCCATAGATGAAGCTGGCAGAGGCTGCCTCTTTGGACGGGTATATATTGCGTGTGTTGTATTACCAAAAGACCCGTCAGCATTCTCTGGAAAAGATATCAAAGATAGTAAGAAGTTTTCTTCTAAAAAGAAGCTAAATGAAGTCGCCGTTTATATTAAAGAACACGCTTTGGCTTGGCACGTGTCTCATATAGAGGCTAATGTAATTGATAACATAAATATTTTGAAATCAGTTATGCAGGGAATGCACGAATGCATAAAAGAAACCATTGCTAAAATTCATATTACCAATCCATCCGAATCATCATTGTCCGACTTTATGGCAGTTATTGACGGAAACTATTTTACACCCTATATTGCGTTTGATGAAACATCACAATCGTTACAACAACTATCACACATTACGGTGGAAAAGGGGGACGGTAAATATATGGCAATTGCTGCAGCTAGTATTCTCGCTAAAACTTCTCGTGACAATTATATATTGGAATTATGTAAACTGCATCCCATTCTAAACGAGCGTTATGGATTAGATGCGAATATGGGATATGGAACCAAAAAACATATGGATGGTATTCGTGAGTACGGTATTACTCAATGGCATAGAAAGAGTTTTAGTCCCTGCAAAGATGCACTCATTACTAATATTGTAACAAATGTATAACTTATGCTACTAATATTTCCTCTATATTTTCTTTTGGAATAACCATATATTTCGTTGTGCAATCATTCGTGCTGTATCCTATTAAAAATTGGTTATTCTTTTCCATATATACAAACCCCAATGTGTATTCTATTATTTCTTTTTCAAATGAAAACAGTCTAGAATACCGCTTCACATCGTGTGTAATACGGTCTAATATCACATATGCGTGGTAATAATATCGCCTATTTTCGTCGCTTACTAAATGTACTATAAACCAGATTTCGTCTCCTATTACTATTCCATTCGTAGAACCCCGAAACCATTTGAATATATAAGGCGTTTGTATTGTCTTAGTTGTCGTAAATGTAGTTGTTGGGTTCTCAATATCATTGCTATTATTTGTATATTCACCAATAGTCAATGGATACCACTGATAGATGACATTTAATTTCGTATTATCTGAAAATAGTACCCAATTCTTCTCTACTTGTCTAATATTGTTTTTTATTGCTAATTTTGACACTGCCTTTTGGTTTGATATATCTATTGTGCCAGTTTCTATCGTAATATGACCTTGGGATAAACCCCGATTTGCATTAAAATGGAGAACTTCGTTGTGCATTATTAAACGAATGTCTTCTATACCTACATAGATATTATCATATACTTCGTTATAATTCAATACAAATTCGTCTGTTTTTTTCCATACAGGTTCTCGTTTATCAAAGATTGTAATGAGATTTTTTGTTGTAATTTTTGGATTATTTGTATATCTTCCATTTTGGTCAATGCGATAATCTACATAACGAGTATTTATATATACTTTATTGTCATCCATACAAATACTAGGCGTTGAACTCACGAAACCATCTCCGAGTTGCGTATCGTCGTGTATATTATTCAATTGCATAGAGTAATCAGTGGTAACAGATGATTGTATAATCGTATCAACATAATATTTGTAATTCTTTAACACACTATCGTGTATTTCTTTTCCAGCATGGGAACAATTTAAGACTTTTATAGACGACTTTACCATTTCTTTTCGTTCTATGTTACAATAATAACCTATTATGGAGAACTCATAATCTAGTTTGTAATCATACACATCTTTTTGATAAAATAGATGGTCTGTTGATGTATATTCTTTGCGATGTTTATCTGCTATTTCGTAAAACTTGAATGCTAATAGATTTTGACCTTGAATTCTATAATAATTTACTATTTCATACAGGTTCTCTATCCTCTCCGAATAATATTCAAAACCTGCTAACCAATTAAAAAGTGCATTTGGCATATCACCCAATTCCTTATAACATTTCCCGATTGCATAGTAGGAATACCATACCTCTTCTTTCCATCCACCTAATTCTATTCTTTTTTTATATGTATCAATCGCATTTTGGTGTTGCCCCGCATCACGGTAACTGTTCCCTAGGTAAAATGTATATCGGTCATTGTTTGGATTATCTACTAGTCCTTGCAATAGTAACCGTATATCACGCGTATATTTATCTGCCTTTGACCCTCCATCTCCTATATCGTTTATAAATAAAGAGGTTCTCGGTATTTCTGTACTTTTACTACCAGCGGGTAAGCTTACGTACTCGTGTGTCACTCCCCAATAACTGAGGTTCTCTATATTCTTCAATATTCGTATGTTCTTATAAATGAAAGAAGGAGAACCTTGGAACACATAATATGCTTCCTCTTTTAGAGACATTTTAAATTCAGAAATAGACAATTCTCTTGGCATTTCTAACACCATATCTGCATCCATCAATAATAAGTAATCCGCACTTTGCATTCCGTAACATTGTTGTAATGCTATTGTACGATTATATCCAAAATCACGAAATGGTTCGGTAATTATCTTACCTGTTATGCTATGAGTGGTAAAAAAATCGGTTATGATTGAGATTGTATCATCAGTGCTACCAGTATCGCATATACAATATGTATCAATTAATGGTAGGACTGATGTTAATAGACGAACTATCACCTTACTTTCATTCTTCACTATCATATTTAGACATATTTTTGTCATAGAGGAGAACCTGTGTAAATGTAAATAATGTTATTATTCTATATTTATTATACTTGATTTATTTTTATCCAATCATATAATAAATAACCATCATGTCATTTACTAGATTTCACGATGACCCAGCAAGAATTAAAAAACAAATTCAAGATAGTAGTTTTTCTGGACGATATATGTTGAATGTTCCGGGACAAGGCACCGATTTGCCATTTGTTGAAGACCCTCACATCCGATTACAACATTGGGGAGCCAATCTTAGAAACAACACTGTCAATTTAGAAAGTGATTTACGCGGCATGACTAGACGATTAAACCGTGATAATGCTGACCTAAATGAATATAAGCAGTTTTCTATGGAACCTTATTCTGTTACATATAAAAAAACGGAACCCTTTGTCCAGGAAACACGAGCTAGTCATCCGGCTTGGATATACAAGGATTTAGAACAAACACGATGGGATGCTCCCTTTTTAAATCCACATAATGGTTTAGAGAAAGACTTTTCAGAGAACGTACAAACGCGCTTTTTAGAGAAAGACAATTTCGTCAGAAAAGTACCTGTTGTTGACCGAACTCAAAATGTAGAATATTATTTGGGTGGGAAATCAATGTGTATTGGGGGGACTGAAGAGGCTTGCCTTGGTACACCATTTCAAATGAATAGACAATTACGGTAATTCGCCACTTATACTTTTTGTTATATGCAACAAAACGTATAATAAAAATAATAATAATAATATATAATATATAATTAATGGAGATTGTTGTTCCACTATTTGCTTTATCAAGTTTATATTTAATTAATAATCAAAACAAACAGAAAGATACTCAAAAAGATGGGTTCTCGTCTGGTTCCTTACCTAATATAGACCTTCCCAATCGCAACTATCCAAATGAACAGGCATATATAGCTAATGAATCAGATAAGTCATCCGAACTATCTAGCACGAACAGATTTGAAAATGGAGGCAGTGTGTATACGGATAAATATTTCCAATCTCAACACAAAGCGTCTGAATCCGACCAGTCATATTATTCGCTAACTGGTGAAAGCGTTAAAGGTGACTATTTTCAACATAATAATATGGTTCCTTTCTTTGGTAGCAAACCGAGAAATAGCCACACCAGTCAAAACTCTGCTGAAAGCGTTTTAGACAATTATGTCGGAACTGGTTCTCAGGTTTTTTCCAAAAAAGAACAATCTCCGTTGTTCTCCCCTGATGAAAATCTACAATGGGCACACGGCGCACCAAACCAGTCTGACTTTATTCAATCACGTGTTAATCCCAGTATGAAAATGTCCAATGTGAATCCATTTAAGCAAGAAAATGTCGGTCCTGGACTTGGATTAGGGTATACCACTGAAGGTGCTGGTGGATTTAACTCTGGAATGGCAGATCGCGAGACATGGCTCCCTAAAAACGTTGACCAACTTCGTGTTGATAATAACCCAAAATCGTCTGGTAATTCACTACTCGGTCACGAAGGTCCTGCTAATAGTGCTATTAAATCTATCGCTACACGAGAACAAATGGGTATCATGGAAAAACACCGACCTGAACGTAGTTTTGAACTAGACCAACGTAGTATGACTAACCCAAACGATAGAGATATTGGGAGACTATTTACTACCGGAGGTATTGAAAAAGGACAAACTATGCGCGCTGTTCCGGTGGAACGATTCGTTTCGCGTCCCGAAACTGCGGTTGAATATGCCGGCGTGGCTGGTTATCAAAATGAGGCTTCTTATATGCCAGGAGAATACATGCCTTCACATAACCAACAGTTAGGACAAGTTCAACTCGGAGTGGCAAATGCACAGGGTAGAAACAGTGCAACCGAAGCAGACTATGGTATAAAATCCAATTTAGCTTACCCGAATAACCGTTCCGCCAACAAACAAGACAGCTATTTTGGTATGGTAAGTGGGGGTATCGGAGCGGCTATTGCACCCATATTGGATGTATTGCGTCCTTCTAAAAAACAGAACGTCATAGGTACTTTACGACCATATCAAAACCCCGGCACTACCGTACCTCAGTCTTATATTTTTAATCCTGACGACAAACTACCCACCACCACCCGTGAAACTACTGAAAATTCAAAGTTCCATTTAAATGTAAATGCGAACCAAAAAGGTGCATATAGTGTAACTGGACATCAAGCCCCTCATACATCCAGACAAGACACCACTGATTTCTATTATAGTGGTAATGCGGGAGCAGGTGCAGGAACCAGAGAAATGACTTCTTATGTTTCTGGTTATAATCAACGCAATAATGATATTAAATCTAGTACTATTGATGGTCGTTTAGTTAAAGGCAATATGTCGTTACTCAATTCGAACATCAATATGCGCCAAAAATCACGCGACGAAAACTTGAAAAACTCGCGTCCTCTTACTGGTAATATGCCATACAAAACACCCGATATGACTACTATGGGACGCGTTGCAGGCAATGAACGTTCTCTTTATTCCAATATTCAGATGGACCGTACCAATCCCGAAATAATGAATTCATTGAAATCTAACCCTTACGTGGTTGATCATCGCAAGGGATTGTAAAATTGATATAATATTGTTTATAGAATTACTATATCAATCTATACTTTGGTTAGACGAATGACGACTTGTATTGACACCAATCTATGTCCAGAAGAGAAAATTATGTATGATGTAGTATGTAATTTCTACTTCGGTTTTACTCACTATTCGTGTAATAGTGCTACCACTTGCACGCGTTCTACCGGTAAATATGACTGCTGTTCCTATAGTAAAAATTTATTTGATTGCATTGTAACTACATCGTCGCTACAAGTACCTACTATTGGACCCACTGTATTCAATTACGATTTGTCTTGCGACCATATATGCGACAACCAACAACGTATAGATACTTGTTACTGGTATGAAAGCATACGATTTGATACAATGTGTTTTGAGAACAACAATAAGTTCTGTTGTTCTCAAAATAGAAACGATTGTTGCTATACATCCACCCGTGATGCTATTATCGTTTTTGGGTGTATTACCAGCATACTTATAGCGTTGATGTATTACTTTACTGTCCGCGAGCAACGTAAGAAGATTATGTCTATACAAGATATCAATCGTATAGCGATGTTTGACAAATACGTTGTTGTATAGAAAAAAATTGAAAATATTAGAATGTACTATGAGAA
>Ga0181604_10003581_pt1 | contig 12989 bp, 10 predicted proteins | sample 041ome_12_FD_148663 | JGI IMG/M metagenome (GOLD analysis project Ga0181604, IMG submission 148663) | Coastal salt marsh microbial communities from the Groves Creek Marsh, Skidaway Island, Georgia - 041410US metaG (spades assembly) | ecosystem: Environmental > Aquatic > Marine > Intertidal zone...
TACACATGAAACGTTCAAAGACGACAGAGAAAGACATCATGTCCGGAGGAGTGAGGACGAGAGCGCAGAAAAGACGGATCGGGGAGCGAGACGTGTGGGATTTGATCGTGAATAACGACGATATAAGTTTCAAACATATCATTCCGAGATTGAATGCGACGGATGTGAAATTCTTGTACGAGGTGAACAGTGAAACGAGAAAGTTGATTAAGAGATCGTCTCGCAAGGGGGAGTTGAAAGAGAGGTTTAAAGTGAGAGAGATGTCGTCGATATCGACTTTGGAAGTAGCGTGGGAGAATAAATCGTTGTGGCCGAGTTGGTGGGACGATGAAGAAAGAGATTTCTGCTGGCAAGTTGCTGAAACGAATAAACTCGAGTTGCTCAAGTGGGCGCGAGAGGAGAAAAATTGTGAGTGGGTAGGAGGGACGATTAGTTCGGTCGCAGAACAAGGTAATCTGGAAATGGTAAAGTATTGCGTTGCAAATGAGTGTCCTATCGATGAGATGGCGTGTGCATATGCTGCCGAAAACGGTCATCTCGAGGTACTCAAATACTTACGCGAAGAAGTCAAAGCGCCTTGGTATTCGGAAACTGCCAATTGGGCGGCTTTAAATGGTCATCTTCACATACTCGAATACCTTGTTGAGCGTGAGTATGATGAATATGACGAATTTGCGTGTCGAAATGCAGCCATGAACGGCCACTTGGACTGTTTGCAGTACTTACACGAAACCGCCAAAGCGCCTTGGGACTCTCGCGCCGTACGCTCCGCGCACGAGAACAACCACCCCGAATGCGTACAATACCTCCTCGACAACGACTGTCCGTTACCAGACTATTGGCGATACGAACACGGAACTTTATATCTAGGGTTTAGATAAATACGTACTACTAAGAAAGAGATAGAAATAGAGAGAGAGAGACACAAAACGCTGCTTGTAAAACAAAGAGAGAGAGACACGCACACATTCGTTCGCCTCTTTTCCCTCGCAACTCTCTCTTCATTCCTTCACTCTCGAGACATTTTTGCGCGCAACACAAAGATAAAACATCTCTCAACGCCTCGTCTTTTAGAAGCAACGAACACCACCACTACGAAGAACGATGGGTAAAATAGATTTGCTCGAGCTTCAGTCTCGGTGTAAGAGAGACCCAGCCGGGTACCGCGAGGATTTCCTCATGCAATTGGAACACTTCAACGCGTTGCACGCCGTCTTTTCGTCCTCGTCGTCTCACGTTGGAACCGGTGTTTCCTCTTCGAAAGATCACGAAAATTTCGGCGATTTAGTCTCCTTCATCAGTCACGTCCACACGGTGTACACATCCGAGTCGAGTTGGTTTCCGTCGCTGCTTTTAGCGCTCATCGATCAACACTTCATGCGATTGGATGTTTCGCTCAGACGAAGGTTGGTGGCGGCTTTGATTTTACTGAGAAACCGAAACTGCGTTTCGGTGAACCAAGCGTTGCCGATTTTTTTTAAACTGTTTCGGTGCGCAGATAAGCAGTTGCGAGCGTTAGTGTTTAAACACGTCGTCGCGGACGTGAAGTTGGCGAATAAAGGGAAGAAGAACGAAGCGTATAATCGAGTGGTACGGCAGTTTTTGCGAGACGCGGTAAGGGACGAAAATCCGGTGGCGGCGAAGAAGGCGCTGGCGATCGTGACGGAGTTGTACAGGAGGAACATTTGGAACGACGCGAAGAGCGTGAATTTAGTCGTCGAGGCGTGTTTTCACCAACATCCGAAGATATTAGTCGCTGGGTTGAAGTTCTTTCTCGGGCAGGACGAGGCGGCGGAGAGAGCGGCGGAGGAAGGCGGGGAGAGCGACGAAGACGACGACGGCCTCGCGGGCGGTGATAAGGATATGAACACGAAACAAGGCGGAAAGCAGCTCGTGAGTAAAGACGACGTGTTCAAGGCGTACCATAAGGTAAGTTTACTTACACATACTTTGTTTCTTTCGCGTTTGCGTTTCCTCTTCGTCTTTCGTGAAACGCGAAACACGCAAAAAACAATTCATTCGCCGATGAAGATTAAGATTAAATATTTGCTACTCTCGAGGGTGAAAGACCCCTGTGACGACTAACTAATCACCAAGATCGCCGAGGCGTGTTTGTTTTTGTGCGTTTGTGCGTTTGCGCTCGAGTTTGTTGATCATCACTTTAGTGTGGTTGTTTTAGAATTCCGATGCCTTATTAAACTGACTTCTGCTCTTTTCTTTCTTTCTATCTTTCTTCCTTAAAACGACAACACAAAACAGGGCGTCGCATCTTCCAAACGTAAGAAACAAGCTAAACTGAAACGAATGATCGCATCGGTCCGAAAACAACAAATCAAAGCCGAAGGCAACGATGGTGAAGCTCGATTTGCCGCCATGCAACTCATCGACGACCCGCAAGGTTTTGCCGAAATGCTCTTCAAAAAGCTCAAAGAAGGCGCGCAAGCGTTTGAGACGAAAATGTTGCTCTTACAAGTAGTCTCCAGAGTTGTCGGTTTGCACCAGCTGATTTTGTTGAACTTCTACCCGTTCTTGCAGAGATACATTCAACCGAACCAGAGAGATGTACGTTTTGTTTATTCTAAAGACATTTTTGCCGCGTGAGCGCGCGCGCGTTCGCGCTTGTTTGTCGTGGCGAATGAAGCAGAAAATTCGGCGGAGCGCATTCATAACATGACGCATACAAAAACCACCGCTTAGTATTTGACGCCACGGATGATGACGAGCACGAACGCGCGCACGCAGCAAAAGAGTGCCTTGTTTTTGTTTCTTTATCATTTCATTTCCCCGTTTACTCACGAATTATGAACAAACTTTCTTCCATACTTTTATCATCGCACACAGGTAACCAAACTCCTCGCCGCGGCAGCCACGGCGTGCCACGAACTCGTCCCACCAGATGCCATAGAACCGTTACTGAGACAGCTCGTCACGCAGTTCGTCCACGACAAAGCGCGACCGGAAGTCGTCGCCGTCGGCATAAACTCCGTTCGCGAAATTTGTAACCGCACTCCTTTAGTCATGACGGAAGATTTGCTTCGCGACTTGTCGCAGTATAAAAAAGCGAGAGATAAACCCGTGGCGACTGCAGCGAGAGCGTTGATTGCTCTGTTTCGAGAACTCGCGCCGAGTTTGTTAGAAAAGAAAGACAGAGGTAAAGGTGCTGATTTAGAGAAGAGCGTGAAAGCCTACGGAACGAAAGTGGTGAGCGAACGCGTCGACGGCGCCGAGTTATTGCAGTTGGAGCGCATTAAACGAAAGCGGTTGGTGGCTGAAATCGAAACTATGACTGAGTTTGAAGAAGAGGATGATGATGATGATGATGGTAACATCAATAGTAATAGTAATAGTAATAGCAATAGTAATAGCGACGATGAGGAAGAAGATGAAGAGAATTCCGAGGAAGTCGAGGATATCGAACTCTCCGAAAACGAGTTGGAAGAAAACGACATTCTTCCTGTGAAGAAAAAAATGCGCGCGAACGGTAAACTCACCTTGGCGGAACTGAAACGGCGCCACAAAATTGCCGTGTTGAAGGCGAAAAAAGTCGCCGAACGAGAAGAAAAGCTAGAAGAGGAAGAGCAACTGCGCATGATGGAAGAAGAAAATCCAATCGAACAGGAGAAAATATTCGGAGACGAAGATTTCAACAAGATCAAAGCGTTGCGCATGCAATCAAAACTGGACGAGAACTTGGACAAGATGGGCGCTAAGAAAGTAAAGAACGCGGCGGAAACTGATTTGACGCGGTTGGTGATGCGCAAAGCCGATCGGGCCTCCGAACGTCGCGTCAACCCGGACGCGTTGGCCGCCATCGGCATTCGACGCGCGCACGACAAAGCGTCTCGATTGGCTACCGTCTTAGCCGGCCGAGAAGACAACGAATTCGGTTCGTCCACCGCGAGACGTTTGAAGAAAACCGGCGGCGCTTCAAACAAAGAAAAAGCAAAGAAGAAACAGTTACCATTGGCTGCTCGCATTCACGCGGCGACGAGAAGACGCAACGCGCCCGTTCAAAAAGGCAAAAGACAATTGGGAAGATTTCGGAAAGTTTAATGTATTTTAAGGTTGTATTCAATCGACGCGGTATCGACGCGAGCAAAAAAAATGAGCGAGGCGAGGATCGAACTCGCGATCTTCGGTTTCGTAGACCGACGCAATATCCACTATGCCACACGCCCTTGTTGTATTCATGGGAAGTTTTCTTCCCTTGCGGCACAATGTTCGGCACTGCCGATTTTAAACAGTGAAATTAGGGTTCAGAGAAAGGTACTTAAAAAGTTTTGTGAGACCTTAAATTTTTAGTTTTCTTTTTGCAAAACGGTTGACACGAAAAAATGCCAAAGAAACCAGTTGAGAAAAAAAATGCATCAGAGAGAGAGAAACCGATGGATATGAGGAGTAACGGCGAGAACGACGACGACGCGTTGCAAAGAAGAAAGCTCTCACTCCTCGTGTTCTGGCCTCACGTGCACGCGGGAACAGTTTACTTCGACAGAGACGGCGAGCTGAAGATGTCTGTCGGGGAAAAAAAGAACGATGATGACGAAGGAGAGATATCGCGAAAGGTGTTCTTTAAGGAGTACGAAAAGACGCTGTCAAAAGAAACGCAAATGGGAATGCTCAGAAGTAACTTTTATCACGATACAGGAGAAGAGGAGTTCTCGATTTTATCGCGTTTCGCGTGCGCGAGAGTGTGCGTGAGCCACGCGAAAAGAATCGATTGGGCGTGTGAAATCTTAACGAACTCTTCTTTCTCTTTGTCTTCGAATACGAAGAAGAAGCAGAAAAAGAACGAGACGATGACATCGATTCAGACGACGACGAAAATGATGTTGGAACGAATACGAGAGATTTTGGTGGGCGATGATGAATATTACGACGAAGAGGACGACGATTCAGACGACGAAGATGATGAGGATGCAACTATAAAACTGGATCCGATGGAGGTAGCGATGGCGAGGATGAGCGGGAAGCGAGACGAGCGAAATCGCTCGACGAAGATGAAGAAGAAGAAGGAGAAGAAGGAGAAGAAAAAAGTAAGTTTGCGACGTCGCGTCCAAATAATAAACGAGTTTGATGAATACATCGCTCGAAACGGGCCAAACGGCGGGTACGCTAATTTCATCTCGTATTGCGCGTTTTGCGGGTATCCCGACGGCATCGAGCGAGCGATTGCGTATCGAAATCGTGCGAAGATACTATTTTCTTCCTCGTCGCTCTTTTATCGAGGCTGGCGATGGCTCGAGAGATTGGACGACATCGACAGAAGGTTTGATTTTTTTACCGAAACGAGCCCGAATGCTACGAATAAAGAGGAAATAGTACTTTTATTTCGAATACAATTGGCAAAGTTTATAGAAGCCGTAATGATATTAGGCGATGAAATCGAAGCGAAAGAGGAGCACGAATTAACCGTCGCCGCGTATCGTCGCAACGTGATGATGATTAATAAAAAAAAGAAGATCAGAGTGAACTCGTTAGATCAGTTATTGGAAGGCACGACGTATAGTATCCTCGCAGATAACGCGAGACGGTGGAGCACATATTTGTACGCCTACGCGACGCCAACGGTGGCGGCGTTAAAAGCGTTGAAACGAGTCGGCGAGAAAAACGAATGGCTTGAAATCGGCGCCGGGAAAGGCGTTTGGGCGAGAGCGATGCGACGGTTCGGCATTCACATCACCGCGACTGATGCGATGCCAGAAGATGGTAACGATTACCATCTCATCGAGCAAGAATCGAGCAACGAGAGAAATAGAAGTATAGTTCAAAAGATGACGCACTTGGAAGCCATTAAAAAATACAACCACCGCGCGAACGGATTGCTCGTGTGTTATTGTCCCCCAGATTCAAACATGGCTTCGACGTCTTTAAGGGCTTTCAAAGGCGAACACGTCGCCGTCATCGGTGAAGATGTGATGAACACCGGCGATGTCGAAATGTTTAGAATTCTGAACGAGCGGTTTAAAGTTCTGAAGAGAGTGTACTTACCTCAATGGATGGATACGGTGCATCATCTCACCCTTTTCTCTCGAAACAAAAAGCGCAAACGGGAGAAGAAAACAAAGGTAATACAAATCGAACGGTGTCGGCTGTGTCGATGCGACCGCACGCTCCTTTCGACCGTCGAAGAACACGAACAGGAACATTATTTACGTTTTCTACCGCCGGTGAAAATGTGCGGCGACGAGTTGTACGAAACTGTTGCGTTGTAAAAATGAAATTGTTGTTTGTTGTTGTTGTGGGTTTTAAAAAAATAATATTATTCCATAGGCTTCGCGCCGGACTCGTCGTTTACGTCGATGGGTTCTTTCGCGTAAAGCGCTCTATACACCAACATGTATGCCATGTGATGATCGCCGCCACCTTTTAACGCTAAAATATCCTCCTCTTTTTTCGCGTGCGGCGTCTCGTCGTCGAACAACGTCCACGAATCCACCGGTTTCTTCGTCTTTTCGTCCGTGATGAAATTCTTCGCCCAGGCTGTATAGTGTCCACTATCCGCCGATCGTCCTTTGTGCGTCAAAACGGATACCAACTCGTAATGACCGGTAATATACGCGTCTGGATCGGAACTATCTCCGAACACCTCGTCCACGTTCATCTCAATCGCCTTCGCTCTCAACTTCCTCCCTTTATCCAAAACCTTCTTATACTCGTCGCTACAAAACTCGTACACGTCCAACGTGTTTGCAAACGTCACCGCTCTCAAAATCTTAGCCTTCTGTTGAATGTCCACCTTATAATACATTCGCGCGATTTGCGCGACCAAATGTGACGGCAACTTTGAAATTTTAGCGTGGCCCTCGAAAACGTTGTTCCCGATTTCCCTCGTTTCGTTCAATTGCAAACGAAACCCGTCCGCCAAATGGTTCACGTCGATGGAAATGTTACATTTCAAATAATTCACCGTATCCACTTCGCTCCTCGTCTCCCCCGTCGCCTCGCATTTCAACTCCGTCTCTAACGTGATCCCAAAAATATCCTTGACTTTCGGACACGCCCTGGCGAGCGAGTTCACGATGGACGACCAACACTCCTCCGCGTCTTGTTGCATCCACACCCCACTCCTCTCGTCTCTACCGGCAAATTGCGGGAAGACTTGTCTCAGCACCATCAAAAACCGCAACGGCATCACCATCGACTTGGACGTTTTCAATTCAACGAACAAATCTCTCGCCGCTTTCGCCAACGCCGTCGAGCCCGCGCTATTCGCCGCCGCGTCCGGGGCGCCGCCGTCGTTCTCACTCGTGCTCGCGCCACCACCACCGTTGTTCGTAGTATCCTCCTCGAACGTTTCCAAACACTCAACTAACTCCCCGACGTGGCTCAAACACTGCACGCACGAGTTCATGTAACACGTGTTCCCTAGATTCTGCAACCCCGGTCGAAACCGTTCCCCTAGCTCTGCCCCGTACTGTTCGCTTTCCGGCAGATCCTCCACGAACTGAATCTCATTTTCCGGTGCTTTCTCCACTTCTCGCGCGGAACCCATCACGAGTAACTTTTTCCCTTTTTTCACCAGCTCTTCTAACCCGCATTGGGTTAAATCCGTCTCGTCGTTGATCGTTTTCCCGCCTTTTAAACCCATGATTTTAATCCGATCCGGAGGGACCGACGTCAACGAAAACAGTTGCGTTTTTAAATGCGAACCGGGTAAGGAGGTATCCACGTCGACGGCGTAGATTTCTTTGCCCCATTTAAATTGGACGTTTTTTACGATCATCTCTCTTATAGGTGAGGTGTTTTGTGCGTGTAAAGTATCCCTCTGTCGTGCGCGAATACGCTCCGAATGTCTCTTAAATTGTGACAGATTTTGGGGGGATTTTTGAAAAGACTCGTCTGATTTTCCTTCAAAAGTACCAAGTCTTTCTCGTCGCGTTACTCCGCACGAACGCGCATAAAACGAGGGGCAAACAAAGTGCGCAAAAGGATGATTTGAAACGAGCGCTCTCGTCCGACGAAGCGCATCTCCTTTTGACGTTTTCTTTACGAGCATCTGGATGATGATTGGCTTTTAAGTGACCTGTTGTTGTTGTTGTGCTTTGCTGTTGTTAAAGAGAGACTTTGAGAGGAGACACTTTGTGTTATATAAGTCATCATGAGTGCGAACACTGGGACGACGACGACGACGACGACGACGACGACTCATTTTGAGGAGGAGGAGTGTCATCAAAATCGGTGGTACTGGAGCTTCGACGAGGAGCGACTCGCGAACGCGAGGCGTCGTCGATGGAACGATTTTGGTGGAACGATGATGAAAGAAGAGAACAACAAGAGCAACTGTTACGAAACGCAATTCGTGGCGTTTACGATGAGCGGGAAACCAGTTTGGAGTCGATTCGGGGATGTTATGAAACTTTCGTCGCTGGTAGGCGCGCTGAGCGCGATTTGCGCGGTCGCCGAAGAAGAAGAAGAGGGAGAAGAAGAGGGAGAGGTGGATGACGACGGCGAAGAAACAGTTAGTAGAGAGGGCGAAGACGCAGCGAAGAAGAAGAAGAAGGACAACAATCGGAGAGTGGGGCAGTTACACTACGTGGAAAAGAGATGTTCGTCGTCGTTTAGTGGAGCGGAGACAACCGCCAAGCTCGTCGTCGTTCGATTGGCGGTATTGCGAAAAGGCGCGTTACGGTTCGCCGCCGTTTCGAAGGATCCGCTGGACACCGAGCACGTTTTGAAAGTAAAGCTCGAGACGATATCGAAAGCGTTTACTTTCTTGTTCGGGGACGCGATTGAGATGAATTTGAGGCGAAGTAACCACCGGTTTGATCCGAGGAAGGCATTTTTTCGAGAACAAGAGGACGTGTATTTGAAATCCGTGGCGGAGAGTTGCGAGGGGGGAGACGCGTTTGCTTGCACGAGCGGAAGGTTTTTTAGAGCGCTGGCGATGAGGAAAGAGAGACGAGAGAAGGTGACGGAGGTGCTGAAAAGCTCCTTGGAGAAGTGCGGGGATCATACAAAAACGTGCTTTGCGGTTATATACACGGAGCGGAAAGGGGTCGTCGCGTACGCGTCCCCTAAAACAACCATTCGCTCGCGAGGGGTTTTCGAAGGGTTCAATGCCAACGTCGTGGGAAACCCTTCCTCGTTTGAATCGAAACGACTACGCACGGAGGACGTGTGGTATTTGATGCATCACGTGAGAACAGTAGATAGATATAAGATGAATAAGAAGCTGCAGGATAATAAAGGTACGACGAGTAATGCCACGTCGCCGCGAAAGCAAGAGAAACATTCGCGCAAGGCGAGTTTTGGAGAGGAGATTGTTTTAGCCGGAGGAGGTATCGTCGTTAAACCACCACCACCGCCACCGATGCCTTCGAGTTCATTTGCACCCGCACAGGTTACGTTGCTCGAGAAGTTCAAGCGTTCATTTTGCGAAGACGCCTACGACATGTCCATTTGTTTACCGAGCGGCGCGGAAGGCGCAAAATTCGTCTTGGCGAGGACGATGAAAATTCGTTTGAACGAAGACGAGCTCGTCGGTAAAGAGGTCGAGTACGACGACTCTAGAGTAAAAGAGAATCTAGACGATGAAACCATGTACATTTCAATCGTTTCCAAATCCGAAGATGCCGCCGCTCGCGCCCACGAGAGCATGGATGAGCTCTTCGCGCGAATGCATTCGCAAAATTTATTGCGCGACATATTTTTAGCGACGCACGAACGCGAGAACGATATTGTCAATAGCATTGCACCGGCGCTGGTAAATGCCATCGCGTATGCCCCTTCGTTATCGGACGATGACGAAGAAGAGCGCGAATCGGATATCGCCCTCACGGAAACGGCGAAAAGCGCAATCGCCAAGCTCGAACATTTCGTATACGCGAAACCAGAGCTCGGGCAATACCAAATAGCGGATTTTGAAGAGGAAGAGAAAAAAAAGAGCGACAGCGGAGAAAAGCGTAAACGCATACTCCAGAAATACGCGCGCATGCACGCCGCGGCGCACTACGAAGATGCAAACAGAAAGTTTCACGACGATATGTTGGAAGATATCGAGAAGAGCAAAGCGAGCGATGAAATGTTAGAATCCATAGGCAGCGACGGTGGCGTCGGTTCCTCCTCCTCGCTCTCGCCGCAGTCCTCCTCGGAGTTTCGAGGAGGGGGATTTTTCAATTTTGGCGGTTTGACTTTGAACGATGGTGGTGGTACTGCAACGACCGAAAGTAACGACAACAATCGTCTCTCTCCAATGGCTTCTCGCATACTCTCGGGGCTCGGTCGAAGCGCCAGCGGGACCAGCGACACCAGCGACGATATCAATACATCAGCAAACGAGAAGCGCAAAACTTCTTCTTCTTCTGAACAAGAAGAAGGAGAAGATGAACAAAACCAAGACGGCGATGGCGATTCTACGACCCACCGCGTTCGGTACGAATCCGACCGAAGTGGCGTCCGCATCGGGTGCTTCGGTCGAGACTTTGAACTCTTCTGTCAGTTCAAACCGAACACGTCTTGCGAAGACGCCGTCGCGACGACCAACCGTCTCTCCTCGCATCTCAAAGCGCGCGAAAGCGACATGTGGCTTTGAATATTTTTGCAATGAATCATTTCACATGCATATATGTACAACTACTAAACTACGCCTATAATCTACGCCATCTATTCTCGCATTCACTCTTTCTACGCTGGTGTGCTAACTGTTTTTACCGCTAACGCGTATCTCGGAATCGAATACAAAAACCCGCGTTCGTCGAAACACGCTAATGCGTTTTTGTGGCAGACTTTCATCCCACTCGCGTTTAAAATCTCCCTCGCGAGTGCGATGTCTTCTGTTTTCGTCAGCGCGACTTCTAACGCGGTCCAGCAATCCTTGGCACCGCCGTACGCGTGAATGGTTTCCCAAAAGATGGTTGCTTTTTTCTTCCTCTCGTCCGCTTCGTCTCCGTCGTCGTCTTCGATGGGATCGGTGTTTCGAAACGTCCACGTGCGATTGTATTCCTGAGACGAGACGGATTGAAACTGACGCCTGGCGGTGAGCTCGTGCTGTTCGTCCTCTAAAGCGCTATCGTCTGGATTTGACGAGGACGAGGAGGAGGAGAAGACGCAACCCATGGTGTTGTATAGTTTGTGTGCGTTTGTTGTTCTTTATTGTGACGTGTTTGGTGTTGGTGTTGGTGTTCCATCGAATACCTTAATGCGATAGAAAAGTCTTACACGTGAAACTAGCTACTACTGTTTAATCTATTCTACGGTCTACGAGATCACGTCGTCGTCTCTGCTCGTCTCGTTTGCGTTTTTCGTAAACCCAACCGCCTCGGCTTGACCGGCGTCTTCGTTCAGCGTCTCCGCGATTTCTCGGTTCGACGGTTCGTCTCGCCACTGTTTGAGTAATCGAACGCCTCTCGCGTCGAATAAGGACCACGGCTCGGGGTACCTTCGAACGAGCGTACCTTCGATGCCGGCGGCGGACCGCGCGCGTCTGCAGGAGTACACTTTCTCCCACCTTTTTTCTTCTCCGATTGTGTCGGTCGCTAAATACTCTTTGGCCTCTTCTCGCAAGCGAAACTGCCACGGTTGACCAACCTTCTCTCCGTTACCGCTCCAAAACCCATTCACGACGACTAAAAAATGTTCTCGTTCGTTCACCACGCGTTCGCCGTACTCTCCTCTCAACAAGTTCAAAAAGAATGGCACGATGGTCGTATCGCTCGGGTGCGCGACGATCGACATGTCCTCCGTCGCCGTCCACAAACCCATCCCTTCGGCGTCTTTATCCAACAGTCCCAAATATCGAAACGCGTACCCGCTCAACATGGTTTCGACCACAATTTTCGTCTTTGCCAATCGTTCCGACATGCCACCGGACCAATCGCTCGCTTGGCCGTGTAATCCCAGCCAAACGATTCGGTCGTCTTCGGATTCTCTCGGAAGCGGGAGTTCCACTCGCACTCGTTTCGTCGATGCGACGTCCGTTTTGGCGCTTCTGTTCTCTCGTAAATATCTCAGCACACTTCTGGCTTCAATCGCGGCTTCTGAGCACGTTCTCGGCGGCAGCGATGTTTTGTTCGCGCTCGTCGTAAAGCTTGCGCCGCTTAAAGTCGAAGAAACCTTCCTCTTTGATGCTTCCTCTCCTTCTCCCGTCTGAATCGTCGTCGTTAAAGTCGTCTCCTCGTTCGATGACGACGATGCCAACACGCTCGAGTTGTTGTTCTTCCTCCTCCTCCTCCGTCGGATAAAACTCTCAGCATTTGCTCTCGTTTTCGAACGCGATCGCAGCGAAGGACGAGGAGGAGGAGGAAAAAGACGTTCAGCGGCGGGATGAGAAGAAGAGGTCGTCTGAATCGTCGTCGTCGTCGTCATCCTCGCGACGTACACTCCCCGCTTTTAAAGTGATGATGCGATGGTTTTCCCGGGGAGAAAAAGATACGCAAAATTGGATAGATATTTGCATCACTTTACTACGCGCGCTTTACACGCACTCTACTTTACGCACTTTGCGAGAAACACACGCATAAATAATGTTTTCCTTCTCTGCCGCCGTGACACCGTCCACCGCTCTTTTTTCTGCGTCCTCGACGAAGGGAAAGAAAACGAACGCGAAACGCATCGTCGTTTCCATGGCAACCGTGGACGGGGAAAAAAAGAGCGCGACAAAGAAGGAAATGCCCGACCGTGGCTTTTGGAGCGCTTTAGCTCCGGACGGGGAGAAATCCGCCGAAGATTACAACAGGTGGAAAGCTGAACTCATGGAGAAGAAACGGAAAGCGCAAGAGGAGGCGGCGAAGAAGCCGAAGAAGTTTCTCGGTTTGTTTTAATGCGAACGCTTTATCACACGTATAACGCTCTGATCTCTTCACTTCTTTACGCTCTGCTTTAGCACGCGTTGCGCTCTCATCTCGTCAGCTTTTCTTTTCCCTCTCTCTCTCTCTCTATCGAGAGTTGACGTCAAAAGCAGTCGCAGAGAGAGATATTCATTTTTGTTCCTTAAACTCTCTCTCTCTCTCGACGTAAACGAGGAGAGTTGTGCGTTCTTAAATGCACAT
>Ga0181604_10003585_pt1 | contig 12983 bp, 9 predicted proteins | sample 041ome_12_FD_148663 | JGI IMG/M metagenome (GOLD analysis project Ga0181604, IMG submission 148663) | Coastal salt marsh microbial communities from the Groves Creek Marsh, Skidaway Island, Georgia - 041410US metaG (spades assembly) | ecosystem: Environmental > Aquatic > Marine > Intertidal zone...
CATCTTCTGGTGATATAAAATATTTTTTTTAATTTTTAATTTATTTAAAAAAATCTGCAGAGTATTTAGAGATCTTTCAGCTATGAAATTCCCAAACGATTCACGATTAATTTAATAAAACCTTATATATGAATTTTTAAGAAAGTAGAAAAGCCGGATAATGTTGTTTTTATCTTATATTCGGGATGATTCTAGGAAATTAATTTTTAAAATAATATTTTTCCCTACAAAATTTATCATAAAAAATTAGTTTCGCATATTAATAAATCACAACTAATCTAGAACTTAATAATAAATGTCACAGATGCTTCTATATCTATTTATTTGTTTTTAACGCTCGTATGTAATATTTAATATTTTCGCAAAAAATCTTTTTTTTTGTCTTCGTTTATGATTGATTCCTTTTTAGAATCTCTTGTAAAACAACAACAATTCGGAGAAGAGAAAACTCCTCACACCAAGTATTTGAAGAAGAATAGTACAAAACGATAACACTGAGTGCTGTCGTTTCCGATCATCGCACTTTTTCTCCTCAAAACTTAAGGAGGGGAAGGAAGAAGAAGTCGTATAAAATATAGCAAGAGTGATGATGACCAATACTACTCCCAATTCTTCATCATCGAAATCATCGTCAATGCCGAGGAGCCGCTGCTTCTTTCTCCTCTTCTCTCTTCTTCTTAGCAGTGTAGTGATGATGAAAACGACCGAGGCGGTGGAAGAGTTTGAAACCGAGAAGGAGATGCTCGATTTCATAGATGATAACAGCGAGGATTCCTTAGCCGTCATCTCCTTGTTCCGACCGGACAACGAACACGAAAAGTTCGAAATTGTCTATTCCGACGTCGAGGAAACGTTTCACGCGTACGGCCACGAGGACGTTATTTTCGCAAGAGCAAACAAGCTCAAAGGAGATAAAGATACCATGCCTAAAACGTACGTCTTAAAGCCACAATACAGGGAAAGCAAGGATGCAATGGTTATGAACATGACGACGAACCCGGCGTACGACGTGAAGGCGGTGGTAAACTTTGTCTTTTACGCCATGATTCCGCCGTACGCCAGGTGGCCTCCTTTTCCCAAGTCTCGAGGTACCGAAGATGAAGTGCAAAGAGCAAATTTACACGCGAAGAACGACATGCCCAAAGTGTTTGTACTGACGAAACCAGAAACTGCCATCGACAACGGCGTCGTCTTACACGAGGTCTTGACCCAAGTCGGACAATCACTCGTCGGCGTGATGGTTGTCATTCAGCTTTCCGTGAAGGATAAATCCTTCTTGCGCGCAGCAGTATACGAGGGAGAGGAAGATCAAATAATGGAATCGTTGGAGAAGAACGATTTCGTTCTAGTAGGATACGATAGGCTAACGAATGTAAGAGATTCGGTAGTTTTTACAGACATGGACGCGTTGAGCTACGAGTCCATGGTGAACTTTTGTATGAGGTTCGCGACGAAAGTAGGAGGTGACTTGTTGGAAGGGAACCGCTCTCCGTTCCCGCTGAAAAGGAGTAAAAATAGAAGAAGTAAAAACACAATCGGTTTAGGAAAGCATCGCGGGCACAACGCTGAAGACTTAGAAGAATTATGATAATAATAATAATAATAAGAAGAAGAATAAGAATGCTTTATGTATGCTTATATTAATTTGCTTGCTTTTGATATTCTATTCTGTTTTAACTCTAATTACAAACTCTTTTTTTTAGGATTCAAAGGGCACTTGTACTCGCTCGCGAATTTCCCGAACGAATTCGCCGGATCGTGTTCCGGCAATAACTTATACTCCTTTTTATCGTCCGGCGGAGTCTCGTCTAACATGTCGTAATAGTATTCCCACCACTCGACGAAAAAATCTACGTACAGCTTCAAGAACTTTTGATGGTCCTTTGGGTACGCGCACTGCGTCATCCACTGCGGTTCCCACGGTTTGGGGGATCCGTTCATGTGATACCCGTGAACTCTGCTCTCGTCCCACAACTTTTTCTCTTTCACCATTCTCCGATGTTTCATAACATAGTCAATCGGGATCAGATTATACCTATTCTTGAACTGAACGTTAAGGAAATCTTGCTCGGACGTTGCCAACATTTCTGTTTCAGTCAAGGCCAGAAACGCCTCCATAATCTCATCGAAAACGTCGTTTGAGGGATTATAAATAAACATACCCGCGTTAAATCCCGCTTTAGTATCGAACGACGATCGCGGCGTTACAGCTATCGAGTGCTTCACTGGATCTGTCTCAGCGCAAAACATCGAATCCGAGTTTTGTCTCACGTACACGTCGGCATCCACGTACACCATCTTCTCGTACTCTTCAAATTTCCAAACGAACATCTTCACCACCCAATATCCGCTCGCGTATCGCGCTGATTTTGATACCAACGCTTTCGCCTTTTCGTTATTCTCAAACGGGTCTACGACTATAACTCTGATCGACTCTTTCGTCAACTTCTCTCTCACTTCCTCGCTCACCGCCGTGGATACCAAAGCGATGAAATCTCGATCTTCAACCGCGTACTTTCTAATCGTGTGCAATAAAACTAACACCGCGGGCAAAAATCCGTCGTTCCCTAACGCCGTAATCCACGCTTCTTTACACCCACTCGGCCCTCCAAATCCTTTCTCCGAAGCTTCCAAAGATTCTTGCACGTATTCTACTTCCGTTTGTTCTCGCGACCGGTGTCGCCCGACGCCGAGCGCTCGGCACTCTAAAGAGTGCATTTTCTCCTCTCTCCCTTCCTCATCGCATTTCAAGTTAAACAACAAGTCCTGTCTCGCGTTCCCTTTAACCTTTTTCGTGTACGACGGAATAGAAGAACTGAAAGAAGCAGGTCTGTAGTCGTATCTCTCGTGTTTGTGTTCTCCAATCGGTTCCGGTATTCCCATAGCTTTCCGTAACTTTTCCTCTCGCTCTCTCATTCGAACGAACGCGACGTTGTTATTCTTCTTTTGTCTTCTCAAAACTCCCGCTTTTCCTCTCCCACTTGCCATTTCGTTGTCACTGCCACCGCTGCTGCTGCCGTGACGATGATGATGATGAATAGAATAATGCAATCCACCTTTCCCGCTCTCGAGCATTTCAAAGACGAGAAACAACAGCACAAGAGGTAAGGAAAAGACTTTGAGAAATCTTATCAGAGCTCTCTTGTTGCTCGTCGTTTTCACCATCCTTCTCTTCCTCTCTCTCTCTCTTTTCTCTGATAAACGGAGGAGACGAGGAGTAGTGTGTACTGCAGTATTTGTGTGTTTTGTACGAGAGTAAAAAATTTGAAGAAAAGATGAGAGCAAAAATAGGACACATCTCTCTCCATTATTTTTAGCGTTCTATGTAGCATCAAAAATACATCGTTTAAGGCAGAAGAGAAAGAGAGAGATTAAAAAGAGGAGGAGGAAGAGGAGAAGAAAAACGACGACGATGATTTCCTTCTTTTTGTCTTCTTCTTCTTCCGCGGTCGCGTCATCATCAGAAAAGTCGTCGACGACGAAGATGACGATGATGATGTCACCGAGGAGGAGGAGGTGGTTGTTAACGAAAGGAACAACATCAAATGGAAGGAAAAAAAGCATCAACGCTTCTCCTCTTTTCTCCTGCGTTGCTTCTCTTAACGACGACAACAACAACAACAACAACATTAAATCCATCGTCAAAACGAAATCTGTGGTGTTCGTTCGTCACGGCCAGTCCACGTGGAACGAAAGAGGGATCATCCAAGGGTCCTCCGACGAGAGCGTGTTGACGGAGTTGGGAGAAACGCAAGCCAGACGGTCGTACGAGTTGTTACGGAGCGAAAAATTTGACCACTGTTTGAGAAGTCCGTTACAGAGAGCATACAGGACGGCTGAAGTCATATGGGGCGAAGAAAGAAACAGAGAGAAGATGGATACTATCGATGATTTGCGAGAGATTGATTTATACGCGTTTCAAGGGTTAGATAAGAACGATAAAGAAACGATCGAGAAGAGGGAGTTTGCGAACGCGTACGCGCAGTGGAAAACGGCGCCGGAGAAGTTTGAAGTGAGCGGACACTTTCCAGTTGTCGAATTATGGGAGAGAGGCGATAAATGCTGGAAAGAATACATTTTCCCGTTAGTGTTAGATGAATCAAAGTCGATCGATAGTTTGCTCGTCGTTGCGCACAACGCGGTGAATCAAAGTCTGTTAGGAAACGCGCTGGGAATTGGACCGGAATATTTTAGAAGGATTTTACAAAACAACTGCGGCATTACTAAAGTTGAACTCACAACTACATCGCTGGGGAAAGATAATAGTAACGAGTTGACACTCGTCAAATTGAACCAAACTGGTGGAGGGAACGCTCCAATTAAGAGCAATGTGGATGGTAAGCGGTACGTCGTTTTAGTCGCGGCGAAACACTTCGGAGACAAAATGAACGAAGCCATGGGTGAAATCAATACGATTCACACGCTCTTAGCCGACGTTTCGTTTACGAGGATCCTCTCCGTGTGCTCCGCTAGTGTCGATACTAATGTAGAGTGTGTTCTCACGAAAGGTCTCTCGGCGTTGTTCAAACAGAAGAACCTCGCGGAGTGCGTAAAATTGGAAACCGACGCCTCGAATGAAAGCGTTCAAGCCGCCGCGCTGGAAAGCACTGGAAATATTCTCGTCGTAGCAAGAGATGAAAAGGCGTGTCGACAAATACTTTCTGGCTGTTTGAACATTCCTACACATGTGAGCGAACGGATCAAGGTAATGCCTGGAGATGGTGTCACCATTGTTGATGTATCAAAAGGTTTTGACAAGTCTGCCGTGAACTGCGTGAATTTTATCTAGCACGATTCTATGTAAGCTGTACCACTACCACTTTATACTATTACTACTACTACATTACGTATTGCTATGAGAACGAACACTCACGATAGCGAGGACAGCGACGACGACGAGGAGGATCCTTTCTTCTTTTTCTTCTTTTCTTTCTTTGAACGTTTCTTCTCCTTCTTCTCTTTCTTCGCTCTCTTCTTTGATCTTCCATCCTCTTTTTCGTCTTCGTCTTCCTCTTGGGGTAACGGTTTACCCTCTGCAATAGCCCTCGCGCGCTTCTCCGCCATCTCTTTTCGTTTTTTCAATTCATTCATGAGCGTTTGCTCGTCTTTCTCCTCTTCCTCTCCTCGCTGTTTCTCGTTTCCGTCTTTCTCCTCCTTCTCGTCGTCGTCTTCCGAAGACGACGACGACGAAGAAGCCCCTTCCTCTTCCTCTCTCTTCACCTCCACGTACGCTTCCTTCGGAGCGTTCCCGTTGCACTTAAAGCACCTCTCCCTTCCTTCAAAGTTATCTCCTCCGCACAACGAGCACTTCCATTTCAAAATCTTCTTGTTAAACTCCTCTCGCAACCGATAGTCTTCGCAATGGTCCACTCGTAAAATTCTTCCCAAAACTTTACTTCCGTTTAAATTATCCACCGCTATAATCGTCGAGCGCTGATCTAAGTAACACACGAAGGCGAACCCTTTCGATTTCCCGGTCTTTTCGTCTCTGGGAACGAACACGTCCACGATTTCTCCGTATTGCGATAAAATAGCCAACACGTCGCCTTCGGTTAATTCCGAGTGAATGCCACCGACGAAAACGTACGCGGAGTGTTTGTATTTCGCGTGCCAACTGGCGGATTCTGGAAGACCTAACTCGATCTCTCGAAGAGAAGCGTCTTGTTGGTTTTTTATTTGCGTCAAGACGTTCATTTCTCTTTCTACTTCGCGTCGTCCTCGTCGTCGTGTTGGCTCGCAGAGAGTCGAAGTTTTTGGAGATGTTTTTCGTCGTCACCGGAATTTTTTTCAGCTGCTGAATTTGCTTTTTTCTCTGTATGTATGTTTTTGGCGGCGTTCCACACATTCTTTCTAAACACATCATCACCACGATGATGAGAGAGCATTCATCATTCGTATCGAAGACAACAACAACAACAACACACTATCAACAACAACAACGAGAAGAACATATATAAGAACAAGATGAATTCTTTGGACGACGCGCTTTTGAAAGCAACTTTGGACGACGCGAGATGTCAACAGACTTCGTTGGGAAAAAGCGCCGTCGCGCAATTGACATCTTTGCTTAAAGGTACGCGTTCATTATTCACGTATCGAGATACGAAAGAAGAAGAAGAAGAAAGTCGGTGACGATACAATAATTTAATCTTTGAGAGCTGACCATCCCCGTGATGTTCAAAATGACAAGCATATAACTGAGACTTTCTTCGTCTTCGCGACGGGCGACGACGCTTAACATCTATTCTTTCTTTACTTTTGTTCTCTCTGTAGCTCATCTTCGGAATCTTAGTGTATAATATCCAATCACTAACCATTATTTCTTCGTTCAAAATCATCAACAAAACAGGTTTAGAAGAGAAAGAATTGAAACTGAAGTTAGAGGAGGACGAGGAGGAAGAGGAAGAGGACAATGACGAAGATTATATTAACGCGTCCGCGAGAGATTTGTTCGCGCACACGAATATGAGCGCAAAAACGATTACATTCAAACCTCCGAGCTCAGTTAAAGCAGTTGGAGGCCATTCGTACGGAGGGGCGTTAAGCTTTAACACGAATAATAGGGAAGGCAAGGACGGTAAGGAGGAGGACACGACACCTGCGATTGACGTAGCTATCGAAATGCCGTCTTCGTGCTTCAACGAGAAGGACTACTTGGATCATCGGTACCATTTGAAACGAATGGTGTATTTGAAGCACATACAGAAACAGTTATTAATGAGTAGGAAGAAGAAAAACATAGCAAAGAAATTCGTCAAGAAGTGCGATCTGACTTTTTATCAAAACGACAACCGAAAGCCGTGCTTGACGATAACCATCGATAATCACGAAAGAGATTTAAAAGTTCGAGTGTTGCCGTGTTGCGCTGCGAACTTGTTCCCAAAACAAAGACTCGGTCCAACGAAATCAAATTTGAAGAAAAATGAAGTCCGTTTCGAGTCGCCTCGGTATTCACAATCCATCGCGGAGGATGCGGCTATGCATAGCATCAACGAGTGGCTGCAAAATAAATACAAAGAGGTGAAATTTCTAGGGGCCGCTTCGGTTTTAATCAAAGCGTGGGCGTCTAGACGTCATCTGTTTGAATACTCCAACGATGGTATCACTGGCTTTTTCCTTTCGTGCCTTTTAGCGCACATGGTTGAAACAAGTGATGCGCTTTCGCCGGCAATGGACACGAATCAGCTCGTCCAAGGCTTTTTTGTTACGCTCGCGACGGCAAAGAAAAACAGCAGTGGTATAGCAAATAGTAAGAGAACAAATGGTAGCAACAAAAGTAGTGGCGAATTAGAAAGTAGCAGCATACCGAATTATTTCACCGGCGGTGTATTTTGTGATTCAGAACTAGATGAGGAGACGAAAAAGAGTTGGATCGGAGCCTTTAAAGTTGTCTTCTTGAGTCCATGCGGATCCCTGAATTTAGCCTCGCGAATATCTCAAGGTGCGATTGAAGAGTTGGTTCAAGAAGCGGTAAAATCGAGCGAAGTTTTAGAACAAGCCGGAAGAAATGCATTTGTGGAAGTATTTCTAACCGATTTACCGAGAGCTGTACGGTACGACCTTCACATGCAAGTCGAAATATCGCCGACATCGTCTCTGAAAGATGTTAAAGATATTTCCTCCGAGACTCGCATCGCGGAAGAGGAGATCTTCTCGATTATGAAAATCGCTATGAACGATCGCGCGGACGCAGTGAGGTGCGCGAGTATTGGAACATCAGCGTGCAACGCAAACAAGATATGGATTGGGGTCCAATTAAATCCCGAAAATGGTTTGAAAGTAATCGATGTTGGACCACCAACAGATAACGAGGCTGAAGCAAAGACGTTTCGAGCTTTTTGGGGGGAAAAATCGGAGCTTCGCCGTTTCAAAGACGCGAGAATTTGTGAAGCAGTTGTGTGGAGCTTTGTGCCCGCATCAAGAAGGCACCACATTCCAGCCGTTGCAGCAGAATATGCGCTGAAGAAGAACGTCAAAGGTATTGATTCAATCACGTGGACATCAAAAGTATTTGACGATTTGTTATCTTCCTCGGATGGCTCCTTCGTGGCTGTCTCGGAGCACTCGAAACATCTTTTGCAAACATTAGACCGGTTGGCAAGACGCATGAAAGAGATGAAAGACGTCCCGCTAAAAGTGTATAATGTTCAACCAATTTCTGCGGCATTTCGTGGATGCGATCCGTTTCCACCCAAGCAACATCCATTAATGTTTGGCATCGGTGCTGGTCTAGGAAAAGACGATGAAGTCATATCGGCTTGTCCACGAACGTTGAACGTTTTAGTGCAATTAGAAGGTTCGGGTCGTTGGCCCGAAGAGGAAGAAGAAATCATAAAAACAAAGCAGCTAATGGCAATTGAAATCGCAGAGAAATTGAAACAATCGTTCGGAACTCCGAACATTGTCTCGAACGATGGAACTGTCGATATATTACACGAAGGTTACGCGTTTCGATTATTTTTGAACGCCTCAAACGGCGGTCCTTTAATTCGAGAAATTGAGGCTGAGCAAGCAATTGTGTCGAAACACGCGATGTTGCTTGCATCAATTTCCTCGAGATTTCCGACGTTTGCAATTGCAGTACAAATTGCCAAGCGGTGGATAGCTTCTCACATGTTCTCTCCGCATGTTCCGGATGAAATTATCGAGTTGTTGGTTGCGAAAGTCTTTTGTCACCCGGGAGGATTGAGTCCACCGAATTCGAGAGAAGTCGCTTTTGCACGATTCTTAGAGCTTCTTTGTACGCATCCTTTTGGCATACTGCCTCTCGTGCTCGATCCCGAAAGTTCAGGAGGACAAACCGGCGAAGACTGCGCCGTTTCAAGAGATGCTATCAAAAGAGCGGAAGATTTACTCCTGCCGTCGGCTATGAAGGATGATGTTGAAGAAGAGGAGGAGAAGGACAGCGATGATGATGATGATGATAATAATAAGGAGAACGGTACAAAAGAAAGGATAATCGAGAAGAAAAAGTTCAAGGGACCGCCTTCGATGGTTATTCTTTCGCCTTACGATCTGACCGGCACGTTCTGGACGCGCGACAGAAATTTAGATGGCGAGAACGTTCCATCCGTAGTCACTTTGAAAAGATTACAAAGTATCGCTGCAAAGGCGCTCAAAACTTTGCAAACATATTTAGAAAACGGAGGAAATATGTTAACCGCAAACAACAATGCGGGAGAAGAAGAAGAGGAAGTCATGTGGGAAAAACTATTCCGGCCGAACGTGGGTGCATTTGACGGCGTACTTCTCTTTCGTAAATCGGTCTTGCCGTTTCCAGATGAAGCGTTGTTCACGCAAGCAAAGATGAGAAAAGTTTTGAAACGCGCATTCAAAACAAATCTATCCACCGCCGCAGATGATGAAGAAGAAGAGGACGAAGAAGAGGACGAAGATTTCATCCTTCACGAAAAGAAAAAGAAGCGTCGGAAAGAGTTATCGCTGACGAAACTTCCAAAGCGTCTTATGCAACTCGGTCCGGAAAAGGCTCGCGAAGCGTTGTTGGTTGGTTTTGATCCAATCAAAGCGTTTTTGGACGATTCGGAGAAACGGTGCGGCAACACCGCGTTATTCTTCCACGATAAGTACGGCGGTTCTTTCGTTGCGGTTGCGGTAAAACCAGAAACACTGCGCATCCATCGGGATGTGGTGAAGTTGCTTGAAAACGACAGCTTCGTGTTTGCTTCTTCTTCTTCTTCGCAACGAGTGCCGACGAAAGATGCCATCTTAGAAGAGTTGGCGACGATTCCTGGTGATGGCATCGTAGATGGATTGATGAAAGATAGAAGATAGTGGCCGTGTAAAAGTCGAAAATGTGCATCACTCTAACCCTCGCTTTTGTATTCGTATTCGTTTATTTTCTTTGTTTCTCTGATATCTCTCTAACATCTAATTCAAGACGAAAAAAGCTCCACTTGTGCGCCGGGAGGCGCATGATTCTTCCGATAAAACAGCGTTTTATCTTTATGATGAATTGGTTAAATCGCCCTAAGAACATATCTTGACGGGTTGTTCGCATAATGGCGTCTCGACGGTTGGCCCCTTCCCATACCTTGTTAAACATGGAACCGAAACCTGCCTCTGACCCCCTCCCTTCCACTTCCCTCGTTTTCTCTTTCTTCTTCTTGAAAGATGATTCCGGGCTTTTTTTAGTGGGGAGGGAGAGAAGGATGTAAACCTGTTTGTTCATCGGAAGAATCATCTGCGCTTCCCTCCGCTCCAAAATCTCCTTTAAGTATTAGTTCTTTCTCTTCAATCTATTTCCCCCTTTTTTTTCGCTAAGAATACGTGTGCGTGCGCATACATATTCTTCGCGAAAGAAAAGAGAGAGAGAGAGACATTGCATCGTTCTCCGCCGTCACAGCACCAAAAAAAAAACACCCAAAAACCACCTTTTTCCTCTCTCTCGCCTAAAATTTCACTCTTCTCGTTTTGTTTCCTCCTCGTTCTCTTCATTTAATAATTAATTACGCACGCACTTCACACGCACTTCACGGGCGACAGAGAAGAATAAGAAGAAAATGGCTTCCTCCTTCGCATCACCCTCGGGGTTCGTATCGTCTAAAAGTTCTGCGTCCTCCACTCCACGTCTGCGCATTAGCACACGTTCGAGACGTAGTAAAAGTGGAAATGTCAAAGTCGTGGCGGCGAATTTTACGAGCAAAAAAGCTTCCTCCTCTTCTTCCTCTCCGTCGTCGGGAAAGAAACAGCAGCAGCAACAACAACACACACAGAAAGGAGAAGTGGTGAAGTTTTCATCGTCCTCGAAAGGCAGAAGAGGAGGCTTGGATGTCGAGAGCAAAAGAACTTCCCCGAGTAAAGACCAACCGCATTTATACTTTGACGAGGCGGTAATAATCGTCTCTGGAGGAAAAGGAGGCGACGGCGAAACGTTCAAGAAAGCAAAACCGAAAGTTGTGAAGAACTCAAAATTCAAACGCGGAACGCAACAGGCGAAATTTATAGAACTTCCATCGGCAGAACCTGCGGATGGTGGGATTGGAGGGTCCATATATATCGTGTGCGATCGATTTACGGATTCGTTGTTGCACTTGCACGAGCGGAAAGAGTGGCGAGCGAAACGCGGGTACCACGGGGGAGCAGCTGAATACGCGAAGCCAGGGAGAGAACGACACAGAGTCGCGCCGGAAATGGAACCACTGTGCATCAAAGTGCCACCGGGAACCGTGATACGAAAGAAACGGAGTGGGGAGTTGATTGCGGATTTGACGCAACCGGGAGAAAGAGTTTTGATAGCGAGAGGTGGGAACGGAGGTTTAGCAGCCAGACGAGCAGAAAAGGTTGCGGGAAGCGAAAGCATGGGTTTAGGAGGAAGAACAAAGAAAGAAGGATACGCGGATGATTTCGAAATATCGACGGTTGAAGTTGAATCAAAGGCGTGGGAGGCGACGAAAGGTGAAGACGGGGAGACTATGCAAATCGAGTTGTTGATGCGAGTGGTCGCGGATATAGGATTGGTAGGTCTTCCAAACGCGGGAAAATCGTCAATCTTAAAAGCAATCACGAAAGCATCGCCAGAGATTGCTAATTATCCGTTCACGACGTTGATGCCGAATCTTGGCGTCGTCAACACGCAGAAAGACGAAGAGGATGAGCTTGAAAAACTTTTAAAAATGGCTGATAACGGAGAGTTGTTGGAATCGAGCGATGCAAAAATTAAAAGTCAAACGCCAACGATTGCTGATTTGCCCGGTTTAATAGCCGGCGCGCACAAAGGAAAAGGATTAGGACGTGCATTTCTCAGACACTTAAGGAGAACGAACGCGATGGTGTGCGTCGTCGATGCGAGTTCGCAAGATCCTGCGGGAGACTATGCCACCGTGCGAGAGGAACTTCGTTTGTATAATCCAGAGTATGTCATACGACCGCACGTTTTGTGTTTCAACAAATGTGACGTCGAATGGGCGAAATTGCGCGTTCCTGAGCTCATTGAAAGCGTGGAAAGTATGGACGAAGAAAGAGTTGGAAGTAAACCGGTGAAAATATTGGCCACTTCGGCCGTAGACGGGACAGGCATGGAAGAGTTAGCGAAAGAATTAGCCAAGTTAATGCCAAAGTCGTAGCGGCCGGAAGCACGAGTTATGTGTGTATGCATAGATAGTATAATTTAGAAGAACCACTTGTTGTTGTACATGTAAGTATTATACGCTTTTTATTGAATCTTACTACGTTTTTACATATCGAAAAGTCTACATTCCACAAAGGCTTCCTGCCTATTCACGTTGTACCACCCGACTAATCTCGCCGTGCCTAACGCCGGTGGCAAAGGACAGTCTACGCCATAAATAATCTCTGGGTTTTTCAATTCTTTGCTCGCTTCATCTCTGCACTCTTGCAAAGACTTGCGTTCGGTCAATTTCTTCGCGCCTACGCGCAACGCATTCAGCGTATCTCCCCCAGAGGCGCGGATTTCTCCTTTGAACGTGATCGGTCCCAAAATTTGTTGACACAAAGATACCGTCACAGACGATGGATCGGGAACTAAAAGACCGTCCATGGTTAAAAACTTTTGCGCCCGAGTTGCAATTCTCTTTCCAACGTTGTCTTGTGCGTTTTCCTTTGAATTTTTATCGAAATTCTCGGGAATCATGTATCCAAAATTTGAGTCTCGCAATGCCAGTGCGTTTGGTTGTTCTTGGCGCGCTCCTACATCAACTCGCACGTCTATACTCGTTAAATCTAAGATGGCTCTTGAAAATGAACCGATTTGAAAGTGCATCGATGCGCTAAGAAAATTATGCAACTCGCATTTCAGCGGCGGAAGGGCGTTACTTGCGTTATCGAGCGCGGAATTCGTCGAGGCGTCCACGGTTCGATCGTTATAAAAATCGTCGTCATCATCGTCGTCGTCATCTTCGGTCGATAATATGGAGTCGTCTATGGTTCTATTCATAGACGTATCGCCTTTGCCCTGTTTCTTTCTCATGCGTCTTCGCGACCTTGACGATGATCTTCCGATGATG
>Ga0181604_10003589_pt1 | contig 12967 bp, 9 predicted proteins | sample 041ome_12_FD_148663 | JGI IMG/M metagenome (GOLD analysis project Ga0181604, IMG submission 148663) | Coastal salt marsh microbial communities from the Groves Creek Marsh, Skidaway Island, Georgia - 041410US metaG (spades assembly) | ecosystem: Environmental > Aquatic > Marine > Intertidal zone...
ACATTTTTTAATTGACTTCTTTCTCTCCCATTCAATAACAACAACAACAACAACAACAACAACAACAACAGACGAAAGCGCTGAACGATAAGAGCATCGTCATTCCGTTCGATTATAAAGCGTTGAAACGTTTACTCGGCGAACGTGTGCCGGACTTGTTCGCGGCGCTCGACTTGGCGCCGGACGAGGCGTTTCAGGCGCTGGCGTGCGCGGCGCACGAGTGTTTGTTTTACAGCTTACCGAAAGAAGAGAGAGGACGGTTAATCGCGAGCGGGTTTAAGGAGAAGGCGCTCGAAGGCGTGGTGGTAGCCAACGGCGACGGGCTTTCGATTTCGCAGCGAAATCGGAACGTCATCGGGAAGGAGTGTAAAGTAACGTGCCACGTGTACAACTTTTCGAGCAAGTTCAAAGTCAAAGATTTCCGCGATTTGAAATCCAGTTGGCTCGGAAGGGTCGTGCAATTGAAAGGGGTTATTCAAAAAGCAGACGCGACGAAACCGATGTGTAAGTCCATAGTTTTTAAGTGCGAGCAGTGCAAAGAGTCAATTCTGGTGAATTTGGATAAGAGCGGGAATTTCAAGGCGCCGGCAAAGTGCGAGACGCCCAAGTGTCGAGGCAAGAAAGGATTTACGCCGGATTTCGCGAGAGCGACGACGGAGGATTGGAGACGGGTAACGCTCAGAGAGGAACCGAATTTAGGGAGCGGAGAAGGGACGAGTAGCAGCTCGGACGAAGACGATGACGACGACGATGAAGAGGAGGAGGAGGAAGAAGAAGAGGAAGAAGAGGAAGATTTTGAACAACGCGAAAACAACCAACGAAGAAAGACAAAGAAAAGCAGACAAAATAGACGGAAATCTGACGAAATAGACGCGCGAAAGCTCGGTCAGGCGCCAAAACACGTCGAGTGCGAACTCTCGGAAACGTTAGTCGACCGTATAGAGACTGCGGGCGAACGCGTGTTGGTGTGCGGCATCGTGCGAAGAGAAGAGTGCGAAGAGCAACGAGGGACATCTGTTTTAGGCGGCAAGAAGACTGGGTCGGCAATACAGCGATTATACGTCGACGCGGTTTCTGTCATGCCGTCGGCATCTGTTACTGGTGGTGGTGGTGGTAGTAGTGGTAACGAAACGACGACGAATGCGACCAACCGCAAAACAGAAACGTACCAAGAAATAGTTAAATTTAGCGAACGCTGCGCAGACGACCGATTGAGAGTTTTGGTGAAATCTTTGTGCCCGTCGATTTACGGACACGAAATCGTCAAGTGTGGCTTACTTTTGTGCTTGTTCGGTGGCGTGAGAAAAGCCGATAAGAGCGGTAAAAGTAGCAAAAACAGTAGCGATAACAACAGAAGCGCGAGCGTCGGCGCGGCGATGAACATTGACGACGACAAAGAAAACGAAAGCCAGCGAGCGCATAATAAACGACGAAGAAGTTTATTAAACTCGCGAGATCAGCACCACAAGAATCATGGTGCAGCCGGTAACGAGACCTTTGCTCGAGGCACCTCGCATTGTCTCGTCGTCGGTGATCCCGGCATGGGCAAATCGCAAATGCTCCGAGCGGCGTCTCGAGTGGCGCCGTTGGCGATACACGTGAGCGGGAAATCCGCCTCAACTGCAGGTTTAACTGCGACTGTATCTCGAGATCCAACATCGGGCGCGCCAACGTTCGAAGCGGGTGCGGTTGCGTTGGCACACGGCGGCGTCTGCTGCGTGGATGAGTTCGACAAAATGAAATCCGAACACGCCAGTTTACTCGAAGCCATGGAACAACAAAGAGTCTCGGTGAACAAAGGCGGAGCGAGAGCGTCTCTACCCGCACGAACGACCATTTTAGCAGCGGCAAACCCGCATAAAGGTCGATACGATCGATCTAAAAGCGTTCGAGAAAACTTGAAAATGTCCGCTCCGTTACTTTCGCGATTCGATTTAGTCTTTGTACTCACAGACGATCCGGACGAAGAGAGAGACAAACGCATCGGCGACAACGTGACGCGATTGTGCGGTGGAAGAAAAGTCGACGAGAGGACCGGGAAAACCACGAATTTAACGTTTGCGGAGAAGTTTCAGTTGGAACGAAACAAGAGACGCGAAGCCGAGGCCGCTGCCGCCGCTGCTCTAACGCAACATCAACAACATCAACAACGAGGCTCTGTGTCGGCGAGCGAAACGATTTTAACTTCGGCGAAGAAGCAAGCTTCGCAGCGCGTCTTCTCGCTGAACAAGCAAGAAGCATCTCCAGATGCCGCTCTGATGAACATCCCACCGACATCCTCGTCGTCTATTCGCGACGTCGGTTTGAAAGACTACTTGGAGCGTAAATCCGAAGACAACGAGGACGTTTACGAAGACTACAAGCGTTCCTCCTACGGCGACATGCACGCGAAAGAGGACATCGTCTCTACCTCATTCATGCGCAAATACGTCCGATACGCGAAAAAATACGTCCATCCAACCCTCTCCTCCGACGCCAAAGAAGTCATCAAAGCCTTCTACTTGGAATTGCGCAAAAACGCGCCCATCAACGATTCCGCGCCGGTGACTGCTCGACAACTAGAATCGCTCGTCCGCCTCTCGGAAGCTCGCGCTCGAGTCGATTTACGCGAAATCGTCACCGACCGCGACGCCATGGACGCCGTCGAACTCTACTCGCTCTCCATGGCCGACGTCATGCGCGACGACTCCGGAAAACTCGGCGCTTTTGGCAAACGCACCGGCGTTTCCGGTAAGCGCAAAAACTTCCGCGTCTTCATCGACGCCGTCAACGCCGCCAGTCGAAACAAAGGCAACGCGTACTTCTCCATCGGAGAATTGCACGCTCTCGTCGAACAGTTGCGACTGGACGGCATCAAAGACATCGACGCATTCATCGAGGCGCTCAATTTAGCCGGCGAGTTGCTCAAGTGCGGGAGATTGTACAAAAGTGCCAGCTGTACCGTTTAGTCGTTGTTGTTGTACCTTTTTTAAAAAGTCAACAACAGAATAGATGAAAATTGAAAAAATTTTCTCGCCTATTACGAGACAAAAGATACGCAAAAAAAGTTCTTCATCGCTCGTGTAGAAGTAATATTTATCCATCCATCGTCGTCACAACTCTAGAGAGATTAAGAAAAAGCACCACCGATATGTCGTGTTCTTCGTCGCTCTCTTCCTCCGTTTCTTGTTCTTTCGCGGCGACGACGCTTCGCGTTTCGCGCGCGTCCTCGTCGTCCAAAGCGTCTCCAACGAAAAAGCAGCGTTTTTGGAAAAGAATCGGCGAGCGGCGCGTGTGCGCGTCTTCGTCTGGAAAAGAAGACGACGACGCGAGCGTTGCGACGACGACGACGAGAACGAGCGAGAAGAAAGTCGTCGTTCTCACTCGAGAGTCCGGGAAAAACGGGCAAATGCGGAAGATTTTATCCCAACCGCCGTTCGGCGAAGACGTCGTCTCCGTGCTCGAGATGCCTTTGGTCGAGTCGGTCCCGGCGGAAGACTCGGAAAAGTTGCGCGGCGCGTTGGAGACGAAAAAGTTTCAATGGATCGTGGTGACCTCGCCAGAGGCGGCGAAAGTGTTCACGAAAGCGTGGGTGGAAGCTGGGAAACCGGAGGGCTTGAATATTGGCACCGTGGGTGGTGGGACGACGCGAGCGTTGCCGCCGCGGGAGGAGATGAAGTGGGCGAGACTGTTTACGCCGTCGAAAGCGTTGGGAGAGGTGTTGGCGGAAGAGTTGCCGCTGGATTTAGACGAGGATAGTAGTAACGACGATAGTAGCGCGAATAGTAATAGAGAAGTTTTGTACCCGTGCTCGAAGAAAGCGGCGAAAACGGTCGAGAACGGGTTGAGTTCTCGAGGCTTCGCCGTGACTCGATTGAACACGTACAGCACCGAACAAGTCACGGATATACCGAGAGAGATCCTAGAGAAAGCCGTGGACGCGAACGTGGTGACGTTTGGAAGTCCCAGCGCGGTGAAAGCTTGGAAAAGCTTGACTTTGGAGTTGTTAGAAGAGAGAGATGGGAGACACCCGACGTACGCGTGCATCGGGCAAACCTCCGCCACGGCGTGCGAAGACTGCGAGTTGCCCGACGTGTGGCACCCGGAAGATCCAGGCATGGAAGGGTGGGCCGAAGTCGTGAAATTATGTTTAGAGCAAGATGAGAGCGAAAAATGGCAAGGTATCGTTTGATGAAAATAGACTGGTCTTTTGCGATGATTCGCATACTATTTACAACTGTAAAAACGTGATGAGCGCATCAACGCTACGTAAAAAGAATATAATTTATATACTCGTACACACGTAAAATTAGTTCGTCGGCCAGGGACCGGGAAGATCCTCGTTGAATCCTCGACCACTCGAACGATGCGCCCACGCCAGCTCGAACGTTCCATTTTTCTTTTTATACAAGCACGATTGCGTGTAAATGTCTTCGTTCTTCGTGCCTTTGTAGTCAAAGCTCGCTTTCGCGATCAACACGACGTACGCGCAGTCTTGGAATATCTCCAAGTGCTTGATCTCGATCAATTCAGCTTTCATTTCCGTCACGTCACCGCCCGCGATCATGCCTTTAAAAAAATCCTTATTAGCAGGATTTCCAGTCGGACGAATAAACCAAACGTCCTCCGGTAACTTCTCGATGAACTCTTCCTTCGTCGAGATCGCGATTTGGTTCTTAACCACCTCTCTCAGAGTCGTTTCTTCTTCGTTGGATGACATTGTAACGAACGAACGAAATCGTTGATGAGATCTCAAACGCGGAGTATTCGAAGTTTTTTTTTTGCGGAAAATAAACGCCGGAGAAAGGTGCGACGAAGATGCGATCTCGTTTCTTCTGCCGATCGCGATTAAAGTCGAGGACGCGTGGTGCATGCAACAGCGGGAAAACAATCGACAGCGCGAATGCATTTGTGGGGAATAATTGATTTTGGAACAAAAAATATCCCGCGAGGAAAAATGCGCTTTTTTTTCAAAAAAGGTCGACGAGAGAGAGAGAGAGAGAGAAAAAAACACCAATCACATGCGAGAGAGATCAGAGAGAGAGATCTCCTCTTTTTTTTACCACGCGCGGGAGAAAGAGACGGAGACATTAAAAAAGGAAGAAGCGCTTTGAAATGTCTGCGGGATTCGTGACGACGCGCGCGCAGAAGAGAAGAATGGGTCAGAGAGACTTGTGGGGCGCGATCGTGAACAACGACGACGTGTGTTTCGAATACATTTTGCCGAGATTGAATCGAACCGACGTGAAGTTTTTGTTTGAAGTGAATAGCGAAACGAGAGCGTTGGTGAAGAGATCGTCTCGAGTGGGTGAGTTGGAAAAGAGATTCAAAGTTTCAGAGATGTCGTCGATATCTACGTTGGAGTTTGCGTGGGAGAATCAATCGTTGTGGCTCTTCGGCATGAACGGACCACTGTTCTGCTATCGAGTTGCTGGAACGAATAAACTCGAGTTGCTCAAGTGGGCGCGAGAAGAGAAAAAGTGTGAGTGGGGTGCAGGGACGGTTAGTAAGGCCGCATTACAAGGTAACCTGGAAATGGTAAAGTATTGCGTCGCAAACAAGTGTCCTATGAATGATTATGCGTGTGCACATGCTGCCAAATACGGTCATCTCGAGTGCCTCAAATACTTGCACGAAGAAGTCAAAGCGCCATGGAATTCATATACTGCCTCACGAGCAGCTCAAAAGGGTCATCTCCACATCCTCGAATATCTCGTTGAGCGTGAATACGATGAATATAACGAAAGTGCGTGTACGTATGCGGCCGAGAAAGGTCAATTAAACTGTTTAAAGTTCTTACACGAAACCGCCAAAGCGCCGTGGGACCAGTGGGCCGTACTGGCCGCGGACCACCACAATCACTCCGAATGTTTACAATACCTCCTCGACAACGACTGTCCGATACCATCTGGTTGGCGATACGAACACGGAATCCTCCACACACTTTAAAGACACACGAAAAAGCTTGTAACACATACACAAACACACAGAGAGAGACAAACGCAAACGCGCGCGTACGAAACCTTTCGTCTCACCATTTTTTTTTTCGCCATCGTCAGTTGCTTCAAACACGATTTACTTCAAAAAAAAGTTTCCCGAAACGCTCTCTCTCTCTCTCTCTGAAAAAGAATGAGCGATTCCGCGCTTTCCTCCTCGGGAACTGGTGGGTTAGGCACGGTCATGCTCGCCGTCCCGAGTAAAAAAGTACGCCTTTTTGTTCTTCTCTTTCTTCCCGATCTCTTCGCTCTCTCTCTCTCTCTCTGCGCGCGCGGATTTTTGGAACCAAAGGGCACCCCTACGAACGAATGTTCTGTTCTGACACTTCTTCCCGCGCGGTTTTCTAACCTTTCCTTTTCTCTCTATTTATCGCGCGGACGCACAGGGTGAGTTTGTGGACATCACCACGCCTTTGGAAAGGTACATCGCGGAAACGTTCGGCCAGGAAGAGTGCGCGCACGCGGCGGAATCCGTCTCAAAATTTGCCCAAATCCGAGACTCTTCGATGGCTTCTACGAATGCGGTGAACGTGACGGACGAGAACATTTCGCAGAGGCACGCGGAACACATGGAGAACTACTGTCGATATTATGCCGCGTTGACGGTGTTTGGAAGTAGGTTTCAAGTGAGAGATGATTTTGGATTGAATGGTGGTGAAAGTAAAGCGACGACTTCGAAGAACGAGGAGAACGGAGACTACGAGGACGAAGGGACGAGGACGGGATTACATTTACCGTTCGAGTGGAGAGACGCGTTCGCACCGGGTGGCGAGAGGAAAATAGCCCCACATTCGTCCATTGCAAAGGAGAAATTAGCGATGCTGTTCAATTTAGGCGCGTGCGAATCCGCGTTGGCGGCAAAAAGCGATCGATCGACGTTGGACGGGTTGAAAGTTGCTTCGGCAGCATTTCAAAGAGCGGCGGGGTATTTTCAGTATTTAGGCCAGTGCGAAGATGGGAAGAAAGTCAATGAAACCATGAGTGCGGGCAGTGGAGAACCGACGGCTGGGACGGCGGCGGCGACGACTGGAATTGACCGGATTGAAGCCGATTTGAGCGGCAAGATGTCTGCGATTCTAGTCGCTTTGTGTTTAGCGCAAGCTCAAGAGAGCGTTTTCGAGGCTGCAAAATTGAGCGATAAATCTACCGGAGTGCTTGCGAAACTAGCCATTGCGTGCGCGGATTTGTACGAGGAAGTGCACGAGAAGCTGTCGTCGTCTTTGCGAGGCAATCCGAATGCGCCGTTGACTCAAGAAAGGTACGTGCCCAAAATGTGGGCGACGACGACGTTTATCAAAGCGGCTATATTCAACGCCGAAGCGACTGTAAGAGTTTGTGAAACTCTCGTAAACGATGAAGAAACGATTGGTTCGGCGATTACTTTGTTGACGCGCTCGAAAGAGCGTTTGGAATCGGCGTTGAAACGAGCGCAGATCCCCACCGCGCCGAAACCGCCCAAGCTGGTCGTAGAGGCTGCCGAAAATATTTTAAGAGATTCGATTAAAGTTGAACTCGGAAAAGCGGTGAGAGATAATGAGTGTGTGTACATGGCCAAGGTTCCGTCGTACGAAGCGTTGCAGCGCCTGCACGACGACGCGAGCGAGAAAATGACGAATCCGTTACATTCAAAGTTCGGGGCGAAGATGGTCAAGCCGACATCCGGTGCCGATATCGAAGTTTTCCTCGACCCATGCAATAAAGACGATGTAAGCGCGCTATTTGCACGAATAGTACCGGAGGATTGCGCAAGTTCGGCGTCATTATACGCGGATAAGGTTGACCGACTCGTTCGGGAACAGCTCGAACAACTGGCGTTTGCCTCGGACGAAGCCAGAGTCGCGCTGCGAGAAATGGAACTTCCCGAAACATACAACGCGTTAAATCGACCGATTCAACTTTCTGAGGAATTAGACTCAGAAGTGAAGCTTTTTCGCGACCGAGATGGTGGTATCGACGCCATGCGCGAGACTTTATCCTTTTCCCGAGACGTCTCAAAACATTGCGAAACGGAACTGGAGGAAATCACTTCTCTTTTAGATATCGAAATGAAAGCGGACAGTGCCGCGCGAAACGCGTACGGGCCGCACAAATACCGCGCGATACCATCTGATGCAGAAACCGCTCGATGGCGGCGTGATTTAGAAACTTTTGTGAACAACTCCAAACTTGCAGCCGAATCAGACGAGAAGTTACGATTGGAATTCGCTCGATGCGAACCGATGTTACAAATGACTACTTCGGAAAGCATCGCACAAAACGCTCCGAAATTAGAGCCGCCGATGCTTTTAGTCGAAGATGCGGAAAGTTTAGCTAAAGAAGTCAGATTAGGATTAGAAAAAATCGAACGAATAGGATGTGAACGAGAGGAAATTGAAGACGCCATGAAAGCGGTGAAGGCAAGTGATGATATTTTACCGACGCTGGTTGGTAAAATGAAATCATCTGGCGATTCAGAGGCCGAGCGAACAAAGATATTCAGCGAAGAACTAGGAAAGTACGACGAATTAATTGCCGCAGCGCAGAATAATACGTTCGCGCAAGCTGACGCGTTGGCGGAATTGAGGAAGAATTACGCCAAATTCAGCGACATGTACAATGTCTCCTCTCTCCGTGAGAAGGAAATAAAGAGGGACAACACGTTGCGCGAAGCGTTACGAATTGCCGCAGAATTGTCCAGAGGGATACAACAGGGAGTTCGCTTTTATGGCGGGTTTTCAGATGCCATCGAAAGTCTGAAAAACGAAGTCAAATCTTGGTGTGAAAATCGCGAAAACGAACGGAAACGCATCGTCGAACGGTTACGAAGAGAAGAAGAAGAAGATGCAGAACGAGCGAGAATGGCCGAAGAGATTAGATTGAAGACTGAGCAAATGCGCGTGCAGAACGAAAGAAATGTATCGCATGCAACAGCGGCGAGCAGCTACTACCCTGGGTCGGATTATCCCTCACATCAGCAGCAGCAGCCGTCGAGCTATTACCCGCTACCGCCGCCGCCTCAACAACACCAACAACACTATCAGCCGGCCCAGTCGCCCTATTATCCTCCTCCTCCACATCATCAACAACAACAACAACAACAACATTACCACCCACCTCCGCCTGCGGACGATGGGTATTATAATCCAGGTGGAGACGAGGGAGGGAATTTCTCCGTGTACGATTTGCCATCCGCACCTCGAGGAAATAGATGAAAAGCGTTTTGCGAGTTAGGTTAGGTATTCATCCACTTTAGATTTAGGTTCTTCCATGTTCAACTGAAAATTACAACAATGTATATCAAACAATCGCCGCATCTCTCGACGCGCGCAGTATTTATTCTAAAAGCTTCTAAATGCTATTATTTTTACTTCTTTTTCTTTTACACTTCAACTCAAATCGAAGCTGCCAACGCCTTCGGAAATTGCAAGTTTCAATTTCAATTCCAGAGCTTCTTTGCTCGAGTACGGCGGAAGCTTCAAATAGTTCGCGCACGTCATCGCACTCGGCAAATCAGCATCGGCCAGCTCCGTGCCTTCGCTGATCATCTCTGCGGTATCCATGCCACCGCCAACTTCGCTCAAAACGGTCGGTTGCTTGCAGACAACTTTTAGTTTTGGATTCAACGAGGCTAAACCGCCAATCGGTAAGCGAGGGGACCCGGTCGTGAATTTTAAAAACGACCGGCGCTCTACGTCGGACATGTTCGTCAGAATCTCACGCAAATTTGCCACTGGTTTCGAGTTGACTTGGTAGCCGTGATCGCACAAGATGTGCTCGCGTAAATCGCGCTCGGTCCACTTCGTTTGCTCGTCTGCGCCGCACGTGAGTGCGTCGATTTCAGACAAGGAAAACATGGCAAGTTGCGAAGGGTCAGAAACGATGTCGGCAAACCCCTCGCGGCAAGCTTGGAAGAGTGGTTCGACGCCGGCGCCTAAGACATCGTCGACAACCGCGCCAATGTAGCGCAACGCGTTTTCTGCCGTCACGATTTCATCGGCATCGGTAGTGCCTTCGATTGGAGCACCATCCGGCAATGCGAATTCGAGACACAAATCTTCAATCTTCGCGCCGTCCAGTCTCCCGGTCCCGTCTCGAACCGCCGCTTCGAGTTTCTTCAAGGTCGAAAACAGCTCTGGTTCGAGCAGTTCGAGGTCGTCTAAACCTAGCGGTAATCTGTAAAGTTTCTTGAAAAAGTTCGGGTTAAACTTCACATCCAATAATCGACCGTCTTGTAAGACTTTGCCGATGGCTCGTCCGACGCATCTGAAAATCTCAATCGCTTTCGGGGCGTTTGGCATCGCTCGGAGCGGTTTAGGGAACAACCCATGCGGTGCATTCACGAGATCTTCAGTATTATCTGACGTTGCCGGTGATGCGCTATGCTCGCCTCGAAATATCCCGTGCGAAGCTCGCTGCAAATCTTTCGAAACCAACGCGTAAAATTCATTCGTGGGACCAATGCCCGTCCCAACCTCGTCGTAAAACTCAACCTCTAACACGTGCTTTCGCGTTTGCGGCGAAGAAAATACTTTGATGGCGGAAGATAGCACGTGTTCTCTTCGAATACGAACCTTTTGGCGTTGTAATCGTCCTACGCGAGCACCTCCGCGCGGATCACCGCCGGCATTTCCAGCCCCCGAATTCGCCGCGTTGCCGTTGGCCCCATTGCTTGCCTTGCCGTCGCCGTGGAGCTGATGTAACGCACGAGCGACTGAGAAAGAGGCGCAATGGAACAACAAAACGCGCTCATCGAGCGTAAATAACCATGGACACGTTTTCGCAAGCGCAGAAGTCCACTCTGGAACCCTTCGGGCGCACACGGAAAGCGTATCGCGCAGCTGCGCGCGAAGCTTTCCGGACAGTTTTGGCGCCAGGAACAAGTTTTCGGCGTGCACTTTCGCCGAGGAAAGGTTGGCGATGCGCATTCTGTCTGCGGTGAGTAACACGTCATCGGTATCGCCATCATCGTTTTCCATCATGTTATCAGAAGTTGGAGGATGAGCACCAGACGATGTTTTCTCTGGTCCCGCGGTGCGCAAAATCTTTTTCGCATCTTCTGTCACCAGATGGCACAAAGTCAACGTCGCTAATGCGTCGCGAACAGAGTCGTCCTCCAAACCTTCCACTACGTCTGGATACCCAAACTGTGCGTTGAAAACCGTTGAAGCTACCGGGCCTAAAACCGCTTTGACATCACTTTTTACCGATGGATTCGAAAAGAGGTTTTCCTCCACCACAGTCTCCACGAGCAACGGTTTAAACGAGTCATTCGCGGCGGAATCTTCGCCGCCTTCGCTGATGATACCTTTAAACTTCGGGTCATTATTATCCACGATGTCGTAGTATAACACGCACGGTTGGTCCCACAATCGACCGCTCATTGGTTTTACAGAATCACCGATGGAGACTTGCGTGACCGCGGCTAAAACGTTCTTGGTATCTTGAATGTACGTGTCCCCGTCGTTGACAGAAAAGGCGAGTCGAGGGCGTTTGCTGTCGCTACCCGCAGCCACGGAGGCAAAACTTCTTCCAGACGCACCAGGATTAGTTTGTGCATGTGGTTGTGGTGCTTCGCCCGCACTGGCGGTAGAAGCAGTAGCAGCACCTTGCTCTTGTTGCGAAAGGGGCGCTGGCGAAGCCGCATTCGCAGGAGGTGCCGCAATCTCTTCCGCGGATGCAGGCGGATGCGCCATATCCTCGCCTTCTGGACCTAATAAATTCTCTTCGTCGTCTTCATCGTCCATGTAGTCCTCCCCATGATCCATGTCGTCCATGTCGTCGTCGTCTTCGTCATCATGGAAGTCTTCCTCGTCCATATCGTCGTAGTCTTCTTCGTTGAAGTCATCTTCATCGTGATCCATTTCCCGATCTGCCGCGATCCCAGCTTGGTTCGCTTCAGCGTTGGTCGCAGTAGCGGTAGAAGGAGCAGAAGTGCTTGGCGGTTGCTGCGCCGGTGCTGGCGCAGCCGGTTTCTTTTTTACGCGGGAGTACAAGAACGCTTCCACTGCGCTTAATTGCGCCAGCGGTTCAATCATAACCACGCTATTGCCGTAATCTTCCACTTTGGTCGCGTCGCACTTCGAGGAGCGTTTTAAGCGAACCTTAAGCGGTCTCGCGAGTAAATTCAAGCCGGGGTCACCTGCGGTAGTCGACGGCGCGAGCGCTGATGGTGCACCACTCGAGGCGCGGAATCGCGCGTAGGAAGAATTAGAGTTTGCCACGGCGTGTTCCGAAACAGAAATCGGTAAGCGTTCTCGCGTCTGTAAGGTCTCCACGAGAAGACGGACGAGAGTTTCGAATGCGCCTGTCGGTGCATCACCGGCAGCTCGCGTGAAGATGGCGAGGCGCTCTGTCGCTTCTTCACAGTCGATATTAATGGACTTCGAAGAAGACGGAGAAGAGGGCACATCTGATGCGCAGAGAAACTTACGCAAGGTCGAAGCAGCACCGCATTCGGAGAGTTCGAACGCCGAGATGTCGCTCATTGCCAGCGCCTCGAATATTTTGGAGAACGCGGACGAAAATTCTTTGCTGTCCCGCGGATTCTTGGCCGACTTTCCTGAGCTCGAATCCGAAAGAGGTGCAGATTTCAGTTTCGCGCACGCCTTGCGAAGTCGATCGAGACCTTCTGAGGCGATTAAATGCGCTTTTCCCGGACCAAAGTATAAATTTCGAACTTCCGAGCAGATTCGCAAACCTTCTTCTTTTGGATTCGTGGACATTTGAAACTGCGGCTTCGACGTCGGGGGATTCAAAAGCGTCTTTTCTTCCGACACGGCGCTCTTTTCGGCGGCTTCTGCAATCAAGAAATTGTACTCTTTCGAGCGAACTTCCAAGGCGTGTGCTCCTCCTTCTTTTGCAAACCTCTTGATGAACTCGCCTTCTTTTTCGTCTTGATTAGTTTCGTTAGATTTCTCCAACGCCATCGCGCACAATTTTGCAGCTTCCTTCAGTAACTCGCATTGCGGATCTATCAACGCGCGAGCGACTACCGCGGCGATGGGCGCTACATC
>Ga0181604_10003600_pt1 | contig 12937 bp, 7 predicted proteins | sample 041ome_12_FD_148663 | JGI IMG/M metagenome (GOLD analysis project Ga0181604, IMG submission 148663) | Coastal salt marsh microbial communities from the Groves Creek Marsh, Skidaway Island, Georgia - 041410US metaG (spades assembly) | ecosystem: Environmental > Aquatic > Marine > Intertidal zone...
CTTATCCGCGTTTTATTGTCCGCTAGGTTCATGAGTGTATAATCACGTCTAAACTAAACTAATCTAGCGGTTGACAAAATCCTGGTCATCTTCGCGTTATCACTATCCCCTCTTCAACGTAAGCTTCATCATCCGTCGTGTCTTCTTCTTCGTTCTCCTCTCCACTACTATTTCTCTTCATCCGATCCTCCAACTCTTGCTCTTTCTGACTCTTTGAGCACTGCGGACATCTCCCCGTCTCCTGCGCACACGGAGGACACAACTTCCGATACCGCAATTTCACCGTCGCTTTAACACAGTTTTGACATTTCTGTACACTCGCGCTTTTTTTGTGCTTGTATTTCCCGTACTTGAATTTCCCTGCGCGGTGGTGAGAGGTCAGTCTTTCTCGTCGTCGTCGTCTTTCTCGTCGTAGAGGGAAACAGAGCGTCGCGAAAGAGAGAGAAGGGAAACTTTTTTCTTGCATAAAACGAAACGAAACGAAAAAACACTTACATTCAATCTTCTCTCGACATCGTTTACAGATGTGCTGCAGCGCTTGATTCTTCAACTGCTGAAGCAATTTTTGCGAACTTTCCGAGGTTTTGAGGTGCAAATCAGCTTTATACGCGACGACGTTTTGGTACTTTGCGCCTTCGCCGGGGATAATTCGGCGGGGAGGCATATGGTTTTGGGGAGGTTTTGTGGTTGGTAGGAGAATTTATTTTTTTCATTTTCGTTTCAAATCCTACGATGAGAAAAGGACGGAGTCAAACCTTCTTTGTCTTCTTCGTCTTTGTCTTCTTTGTCTTCTTTGTCTTCTTCTTCTTCTTCTTCTTCGAACGAAAACGGGGCAAACTGCGCTCTTTTCAGGTTTCTTTTCAACTGACGCAAAAGGAAGTTGGAGTTGTCGAGACCAATTCTTTCGAGCCTTCGCGAAGGTATAGTTTTCGACGCGTTCCATCGAACGTAGCCTTGTTGCAAAACGCGATACTGCGAAGGCGCAGAAATGTGAGCATTCGAGGTTTTGAGTGGCGAAGCGACGCGCACGACTCGCTCGTACGCGCGATTCGAATTCGAATTTTTATCGCCTCGTTTATACACGACCACGCCTCGCGCACATATTTCGTCCATTCCTTCTCTCTGGGCGAGTTTGAAATCAGTCAGCGACTTGGAGGCGGCTTTTAATTTTTCCTTCATTTCGAGCGCGTGTAAACGCGAGCGCTGCGAGCGGCGCTTTTCGTTTTCGAGAAGTTTATTTTTTTCAACGAGTTTCGTCGTGAAGTCGTCTCGCAGAGCGCGAAATTGTAAAGCGCGCTGCGCGTCTTTGCGTTGTTCGATGGAGAGTCGGCGCGCGAAGTCCTTCTCATCCTCGACGCGCGTGATCTTAATTATACCCGATGGTTTAATCGCCTCGTGATAAAGGCGCAACGTTTTTACGTTTACTTCCGCTTCTTTACGTGTTCGTTCGTTTTTCTCGAGGAGAGTTTGGAGTCGGGCTTGATGATTCGCTTCCGATTTCAAACGCTCTGCTGCGCACCGAGCGACTACTTTCTCGCTCTTCGTTCTCTCTCGTTCGAGATTTCGTCTCGTTTCGGTGTGCAGGATCACCTCGCGCTCGTGATTTGATTCGGCGATTCTCTTTGCGCGAGTTTCTCGGTCGAGTATCGTTTGTGCTTTCTGGGACTCCACGTCAAACTGTCGACACTTCTCGCGATACTTCGCCAGTAAAACATTCTTCTCTTTTTGCAAACTTTCCACGAGCTCACCTTTTTCTCTGTTTTCTCGTTGCATCGCTTTTAAAGAGTGCGAGACTTCTGAGCACTTCTCGTTCAGTTTCGCTTTCATCGATTCGAGTTCCTCGCCTTTTCGCTCGTCGTTTTCTTTCGCTCTCTGCTTCGCTACGGCGCGTTCTATTTTGAGAGACTCGAGCTCGTCGCGCAAACTTTGTATCTCTCTCCGCAATTTTCCTTCACGAACATTTGTCGTAAACGGACGACGATGACGACGATGTTCTTCTTGAAGAGTGCAGCGTTGTCGTTGGTCTTCTTTTCGTTCGTTTAGTTCCCTTTGATCGAAACTGCCTTCCTTGCGGTCGAAATTTTTGTCGTCGTCGTCGTCGTTGTCGTCGTCGAACGAATCGTCTTCTTCTCTGTCGCTATTCAACGTGCCGTTAGTGATACTACTGCTAGTACTGCTCCGGCTTGCGTTCGATTCCCGAGGCGTAGTAGAAAGTACAGTCGTCGTCGACGACAACTCCGCGGAATCAATTTCTATGATTTCCTTAGTATGCCCAGGGCACCGCGCAAGAGTTTCCACGCGCATAGCGCGTGTGGCAAAATCAAGCGCAGCGGCAGTCTCGGACGCATGCTCAATTTCCGAAGAGCAGCACACTAGCAGCCACGTCCGGCTTCGTCCATTCAAACTAGAACACAAAATCTTCGTTAAATTGGAATCGCGTACGGGTACGTGAGCGGCGTTACTCGCCAACGCGCGCACGCAATTTCCCAACGCGAGCAGACTTTGATTTATGCGAGTAGCCTCTTTGAATCGAAGTTCTTCGAGAAGAACACGGTCTTTCTTGTTGACGAGTGGGTATCTTTTGACTTCTTGATGCCGATAGTAATCTTTGTGTTGTCGCTCGGACCCGGCCAAATCGACGACGGTCAAAACACCTTCGCTTTGCTCGACGATTAAAACTGCATCTTTACCGCGACCTCTTTTCTTCCTCTTGATTTTCTTGACTCTTACGTTCAGAACGCAGTGACTTCGGCTCGAGTGTTTATTCATGCGAGTTTCTGCGTATCTCAGGCGTTTTCTGCCTTCGGCGAATTTCTGCAAGAGCATCGAGGCGTTTTCGCATCGCATCCACGTCAAATCTTCAACTTCCCACTCTTCGCCGTGATTGTTATTGATACTGTTATTGTTGTTGTTGTTATTATTATTATTATTATTATTATTATTGTTGTTGTTGCAGACATCGTTCATACGAACGACGTTTTTCGTTCGACTCGTCTTTCCGTTCTTCTCGTTAAAACTCACAGACGCGCTCCTCTTGCTCTTTTCGCTCATTTTCTTCTTGGTCGCGCTATTACCGCCATCTTCCAAATCTTCCAACAAATCGTCCACGATTTCGTTATAAATCTGCATCATCGATATTTCTACGACAAACGTTGTCTTTGTCCGTCGATTCTTTTTCGTCTCCTTCATCACCTTCTTCTTCTTCCCCTCGTTATCAATTCGCAAGAAAAGTTCCACCGCCAGCCGCGGAACGAGTCCGGCGGAGTTGCGCCGTTCTTCTTCTTCTTCTTCTTCTTCTTCTTCATCATCATCATCATCATCCTCTTCTCCCTCTTCTTCTTCCTCTCTTCTCCTGGACGTAAAATCCTTCTCCAAGCCGCCGCCCATCGACGATGTCATTCCCGGAGTATTCAACAAAGCGTACGTCTTCCCGGCTCCGGTTTGCCCGTACGCGATGACGCACGCCTCCTCGCCTCGCATCACGTCCGTCAACGCCGGTTCCCCTATCGCGTCCCACACGTCCCTTTGCGTGGCGTCTTCCCCGAACGCGTGGTCGACGCGAAAGTGACCTCTCGCGGTTTCCACTATGCCAGGGTCGGTTAAAGATGCGCGCGTTTTCTTCTTCGTCTTCTTGTTCTTCTTCGAGTCCTCTTCTTCGTGTTCTTCTTCTTCTTCGCGGTCGCCGTCTTCTCCGCGTATTTTTTTCTCCTTCTGAGGAGACGTGGGAAAAGAGTTTGAAGAAGGTCGAACGCGCGCGTAGGCTAACACGCGCTGCTTTTTCATCATCGTATCGTCGTCTTTTTCTTCTTGTTCTTCTTCTGCGCGTGCGTGTGTATTTATAATAGTGTATAATATAATAGCTTTGAAGACGGGAAAGAGAAAAGCTTTCTCGTCGCAAAAGTGGCTCCTCTTCGTTCGAGAAAGGTGGTAAATGAACACGCGAGGATATGCTGAGAATAAAGAAAGAAAAAGACAAAAATAGATACAAATCGAGGTCAACTCCCCCAGAGGAATTATATTCACTCGTTACGGTGCTCAGAATTAAAATTCTTCAGCACACGTTTTGGTTTTTCTGAATGAAGCGTTTTGAGCCACGAGATGTAGATACAAACGAGTGGACTCTCTTTTGTCAACAACAAAGTATTCCGGATTTTCCGCACAATAACACAAACGCGAATACAAAAAACAGTTCACGTTTAAAGTCACCCGCGCGCAGATATGTTTGCGATGCACTGCTCCTCGAGCGGTTTAGGTGCGTCGCGTTTTTTCCTAGGGGCGCCGTTTTCGAGCATCGCGCGCGTTTTTTTTTTGTGCGCGCGATTTTTGTTCGCAACAACAAAACGAGTAATCTTTTAACCGAAATGTTTCGTTCCTCGTCGTAAACGCGACGGCGCGCGCGTGAAGCGAACGCAAACGCGAGACGAATTTTCGTTCCTTTTATGATTTGGATATTTGTGCTGACAGAATTGTTTTCTCTCGTAACAGCGAAAGGGTCGATGAGTGGCCAGCGCGTCGCGCAATCGAAGAAGCGTTCGGTGAGTGATTTTTGTTCTTCTTTTGGATTAGATATCTCGCTCGTTTCTCTCGGAGAGCGCAAACATATACGTTTTCTTTTCTTTTCTTTTCCGAACGCGGCAGCGTTTGACGCGTTTGACGAGAAGATGAGAGACCCCATCGTCGCTTTTGTCGATGATTCGTTTTGGGTCGGATCGCTAACATTGATTCCTATTATTCTATTATTCACTTTTATGATAACCTCAGTCTGCGCAAAAGAAATGCACCATCATCCGCAACAAGGCTGTCGCGGAACCGCCGACGACGACGGCGGCGACGGGTGCGCGCGTCGTTTCGGACAACATGGAAAACGTCCTCTCTATCATCTTAGGTGGCGGCGCGGGTTCTCGTTTGTACCCGTTGACGAAGAAAAGAGCGAAGCCGGCCGTTCCGTTGGGTGCGAACTACCGTTTGATTGATATCCCGGTGTCCAACTGCATCAACAGCGACATCAACAAGATTTACTGCTTGACGCAATTTAACTCGGCATCTTTGAACAGACACTTGGCGCAAGCTTACAACGCAAACATTGGCTCGTACACGAAGACGGGCTTCGTCGAAGTTTTGGCCGCTCAACAGTCGCCGACGAACAAGACTTGGTTTCAAGGTACCGCGGACGCCGTCAGACAGTACACGTGGCTCTTCAACTCCTCCAAGTGCGACGAATATCTCATTTTGTCCGGCGATCACTTGTATAGAATGGACTATAAGCCGTTTATTATGAAGCACAGAGAAGTTGGCGCAGATATCACGGTATCGGCGGTGCCGATGGATGAAGAAAGAGCGGAAGCGTTTGGTTTGATGAAAATCGACGGTACTGGTAGAATTATTGACTTTGCGGAGAAGCCGAAGGGCGACGCGTTGAAGGCGATGGCTGTAGACACGACCGTCTTAGGTTTGGACGCGGAAAAAGCGAAAGAAATGCCGTACATCGCCTCCATGGGTATCTACGTCTTCTCCGCCAAGGCTATGGAAGATTTGTTGATGAAACACTGCAAAGAACAAAACGACTTTGGCGGTGAAATCATCCCGCACGCGAAGGACATGGGCATGCACGTCCAAGCCTTTTTGTACGATGGGTACTGGGAAGACATTGGAACCATCAAAGCCTTCTACAACGCCAACTTGCAATGCAACAAGGAAAATCCGCAGTTTTCTTTCTACGAAGCTAAGGCGCCGATTTACACTTCGTCTCGATTTTTGCCCCCGACAAAAATTTTGGACAGCGCCGTCACCCAATCGACCATCGGTGATGGTTGCTTCATCGAAAAGTCTACGATTAAGAATGCTATGGTTGGATTACGATCGCACATCTCCGAAGGTTGCGTTATCGAGGACACGTTGTTGATGGGTGCTGACTTTTATGAGAACAAAGCGGTTTGCGCTTCCAAGGACGACTGCTTCATGCCGTTGGGCGTCGGACCGGGTTCTACGATTAAGAACGCCATCGTCGACAAAAACGCGAGAATCGGTGCCAACTGCTCCATCACGAACAAGAATAACGTTGAGACAGACGTAGAGACGGGTAAGGATGCGGGCTGGGTCATCAAGGATTACATCATTGTTATCGAAAAGGATGCGACGATTCCTGACGGCACCGTCATCTAATTCCCAACTACCACCACCACCTCCACCAAACAACCCATTATTAATAAAGCAATAATACGAATCACTACACTTAGCAGCAAAAAGAAATATAAGAGAGGAGAAATGGAAGAAGAAGCACTTGGTTTTTTAAGGAGAAAAGAGAAGAATGTAATAATAAACAAAATGCGAAAATAATCAGGCAAACTTCCCATTTTTCCAATTGTCTCGCACTTCTTATTTATTGAACGCGCTTTCTATGTCGATCAGAATTACCGTCGCATCATCCTTCCCGCCTTTCTTTTTAACGTGCGATATGACTTCAGCGCACGCCCGTCTCGCGCGCTGTCCCCACGAGGACGACGATGCACTCGGAGAGTGTTGCTGATACGATTCAATCAGAAGGGCGTTCGCCACCACCTCCGCCGCGTCTCGATCTTTCACTCTGCCGCATCCGAACGTACCGTCTGTGCTCAAGAGCAAGAATGATTCTTTGCCCTTACTATTATTATTGTTACTACTATTTTTACTCGGAAAGATCTGATCGTCTCGTTTCTCTCTTCTCTTGAATCGAGTCTTTCGAACATCGGGTTCGCAAGAAACGTGCGGCTTACAACTGCGATCCCCAATGGATCTCGTTATTGCGAGCTCGCCGTTGACTCGTGCGATCGAATCGCAGCCACCCCTCGAGCACACAAATTTTTTATCGTTCTCTGTGTTTGTACAACCAGAAATATTCGAAGCACGAGTAGCGGCGGCATTCTTTCCTCTCCCAAGCACTCCGCCGCACGAGGAGAGAAAATAGGTGTTGAATAAATTGCAGGCGCTCTCTCTCCCTTTCGTGTCATAATCATTCGCAGCATTCGCAGCAGCCCTTATAAATCCGCCTCGCGTAATCACCGCATTAGCTTCGCTTGTATTCGATGCGATATGATCTGTAGTTAATGTCTCGGTCAGTAGTTCCAAAGGTTTCGATGCGCAGAAATCCGCCGCGATGATCTTACAATCTCCGAGGTGCGCGATCCACACGGCGTCATCCCAAATTAACGCCATGGCCACGCACGCGCCAGAAGAGTCGCGCTTATTTCGGCTCAAAAAATCTTCATCGCATCGTTTGAACCCGGCTACAATGGCTTCTTTCACCAATTCGTCGAACCCGCTCTCTCCTTCTCCATCCTCTTCTCTTGTTTTGACGTTGACCTCTTCTCCCTCATCCGCGCTCATCTTACAACTCAAACTGCTCATATCCTCAGAAGATGACGACCGACTCGTGTTTACTTTAACGCGCTTCATCTTCATCAACTTATCTCTGGCCTTTTCCGTCGCTTCTGCCATTTGCTCGCACCTATCGGAAAGCTGTTCGAATATCATCTCGTGTAACGACGCCGCGCAATGCGCGGCTGCTCCGGCGCCACCGTGACCGTCAATCACAGAGAACATCCCAATCCGCCGCTTCTCGACGACTTTTACATCCCCCAACGAACGAAACGTTTCGTTCCCGACTCTAACGTTATTATTTTCATTCCTGTTATGATTCTTGCTACCTACTATCGCGCCTACTGTTCCTCCTACATCACCAAAACGCCTTCCTAACATGCCGTTCAACTTCCCGGCGTCAAAAATAGACACCGAGAACGTGTCCTCTCTTTCTTTCCTTCCGAGGCCTTTCTGCGACGCAGCCGCGAACGTCGTCCCTCGACTCGACGCGTCTTCGCTAAATCGAACGCGCGTCGTTTCGCCGCTCCTCGTTGACCGGTCGGTGAGAAACTTATCGGTTAAATGAACCGTATTCTCGAGATCAGTCGGCGAGCCGTACGCCTCGTCCTCGTCCTCGTTGTTCGAGCTACTGCTTCGGTGACTATCGTTCCCGTCTTTAGTATTCGAAGCGTTTTTCTTATCGTTCTTCCCGTCTCCGATCGAGCCGTCGCGCGGCTCCACTCGAATCGTTAAATTCTTCTTCTTGGACAAGTTCATTTTCTTTTGCATCTGTTCAAACTCCAAAAGCATGTCCTCTTCCGTGATTAGTGATAACGTCCGACCCCCCATCATCATCATCGCGGTTTCTTTCTCCTTCTCCTTCTCGTCGTTGTTGTTATTATTATCGTCCTCATCGGGTGTCACCATCTCTTCGGTGTATGATGAAGGAGTTCGTTACCCAAAGACGACTGAATTTGAGGTTGCCTTCCGAACTTTGCGCGGCTTTAAAGGTATATCTCTCTCTCTTCTTTTTATTCTCCTTTTTTCTCCCGAGTGAAATAAATCAGCCTCCTTTAGCTCTTCGAAGAGTGACGATCTCGTTGCGGTTCTTTTCGAGAGAGAGAGAGTTCGAGAGAGAGAAAACGCGCCTGCGTATTCTATATACTTATATTGATTTTCCAATAAGTGTGCCTTTGAAAAGAAAAATTTTCAAACGATGAATTAAAAGCAAAAAATACGACACCGCAGCGGCAGCATCCGCCCCCGGAAACAAAGAGAGGGCAAAAAATACTACTTACCACTCGTAAAAGAAGAACGAAGACGCTCTCGTCGTCTCTGGTTCTCAGCTTCATATCTCTCTCTGTTAAAATTTCGCTCTCTTTTTCTTCTGTGAGCTTCTTCGTTCGTTCGTTATTCGAAGAGTTTTGAGAAAAGAGAGACTCCCTTTTGTGCTTCTTTTTTCCAAGAAGAGGAGCAAAAAATACGACAGAAGAGATACAAAAAACAAACGTTTGAAAAGAAGAATGAAGCCGCCGCAAAAGCAGCAACAACGAGAACGACTGAACACAAAGTCGGACAACAAAAAGAAGCATAAAAAAGGAGGAGGCATAAGCGATCGATCGTTCGCGGAGAAGAACGTGACGATAATTGAAGGGAAAGAAGAGAAGAAGAAGAGAGAAGGAGAAGTGGAAGAGGAAGAGGAGGAAGCGAAAGACTCGATCAAAGCGTGGGAGGAGAAAAACTCGAATCCGGGATGGAACGTGGTGGAATCGAGTTGTCCTCTGAGCGAAGAGCAGGTGCGCGAGGTGGAGGCGTACTTTTTGGCCGGGAAGAAGCGAGGAAGGTTGGTGCCGAAATACGCGCTGTATCTTTTGGACGAGGACGAAGAGGAAGAAGAAGGAGGTGGAGGAAGAGTCGCCCGAGAAAAACACCATTTCGGTTCGAAGAATAAACTCGGCGTGGCGATTCCAGGCGTCGGCGCCAACGTCGTCGATGCGAAGAGACTTATTTTGTCGACAAATGTGTCGCGATCTGTCTTTATGAAACTTTTCGACGAGAAGATTGACGAGAAGATTAAAGTGAGCGACGCGCAGTGCCTGAAGAAAGAAACGAAAGCGCTCGCAAAGTTTCTCGCGAAATCGATCGCAACGGTGGCGATATTGCCAGTGGGAAAAAGAATTACCAGAGAAGCGTATCAGAAAATGCAAAAAGAAAACTTTTGCATCGTTAGAGGTTACTCGCAAAAGAACATGAAACACGCGTCGGAACATCACATCGGGCCGAGCGCGCGACGTTCCGAACAGACGCATCCAGTTTGAAGAAGAAGAGAAAAAAGAGAGAGACTTTTATTCTGTTTGTTTACTACTACCAGTAAGTACCACGTAAAAAACTATCACATAGTACATTATTATTATTATTATAAAGCTATACCACGCATCGCTGCGACTTGTTTGACGATGCGGTGATCGATGAACGCCTCCGGCGAGGAGTCCGCATTCTCCGTGGATTGTTGCTGCTGTTGTTGCTCTACGGTTTCTCTGGCAAATCGAGCGTAGTCGTCCGCGTCGACGCTGGCGCATTGCATATACGCGAGCAAACCTCTTTGAGGACGAGAGGTCAACGCCGTGACGACGTTTGAAAAGTATTCGAGGTCGGCGGCTAATTGCGCGGCGCCAGGTTCGGATAAGCGGCGAATACTTTTCACGCGCTCGAGAAAGATGGTTGCCGAAGCTTCCGCTACGCGCTCCATCCAAATCGAAGCTAAATCCTCGTCTTCGTCATCGTTACCGAAAATGCCGGCAGATGCTGACGCGGCGGAGCCAACGTCATCGCCAACGACGTTCACGAGCGCTTCAAGACGCGTCGGCAACGACAAGAGGTACTCGCCAGAATTTGTCGCCTTCTCTTGCGGGTACGCTGAAAACGTTGGTAAATCGTGCGCGGTTTGCGCCGCCATTTTCGTCCAAATTTGTTCGTTTTCGATGTTCTCGAGTTCACGGCGCACGCGATGTAACAAGCAATCGCGAACGAGACGTTCGCACGCGTCTCTAAACTGCACAGCCGCGTCCGCGGTTCTCGGGAACACCGAATGCGCCGAGGCGAGGATGCCAGACTTGTCGTTATTTTTGCTGTTATTCCTGGAAAACGAAGACGCGGACGTAGATTCCGCGTACGGTTCCAAATAAATCGCAAGCGTTCGTGAACGCCCGGCATCGAGTCGCGATTGCGTCGAGAAAACAATGTCCACGTGCTTCTTACCACCAATCGCACGAAGTAAGTCCACGTCGGATGTCGCGCCGCCACTATTCGCGAAACTGCTTTCGTTCGCGATTTGCTTCAAAGTGGCAGACGCGCGCGCGTCGAGATCAGCAAACGTTTGCGGTACCGATTTCGTCGCTCGCAACAAACTCAAACTCGCGTCGATGAAATCTTCCGGGTTTTTATTGCTGCTACTACTCGCGCCGCCGATGTTCTTATCTAAACCGATGGCGATGCGCACCGCTTTCAATCTCCCCTCCAACGCTTTCACGAATCGAGTCAACGAATCATCGATGGATTTCACCGCAGCGACAGTTTCTAAACCGCTCGAATATTCTTTGCAACTGACAAAACTTTTCATCGCACTTTTAGAGGCGCTTTTACACGTCTTCTCGATGGCGGCGGAAAAGGCTAAAAAGTCGCCGTCGAAATCATCCGCGTCCACCGTCGAAGTCGCCAACGAAACAATCTCCTCTCGCAACTTGATCGATTCGAGTTTAGGAAAGACTTTTTCAGACTTTACGAACGGAATGAAAACGGTCGATAAAGCTTCGGTAAACTTTTGAACCGCCGCGGCGACTTTCTCGCGCTTCTTTGACTTTTTGTTGTTGGCGAAGTTACTACCGTCGCCTTTCGCGCTGGTACCATCTGTATTCGCACCGTTCGCGGCATCCACATCGCTCGTAAACCGATTTCTGAAATCATCGTCCTCATCGTCAGAAGAAGACATCAAGTAGGATTCGTCCAGCGCGTTTGTAGTGCCGTCGTCTTCTCCGCTCGCAGTTTCTTTCATCGCAGCAGTCACCATTTTACGCACGCACGGCTCTAAAGCCCCGCACAAACGCGTGGCATATCGCGTCGTCGCTATTCTACATCGCATCATGTTCTCTAAATCCGCGCCTATATCCGCGTTATTCTCGCCGTCGTTGTTGTTATTCGTACTATTACTACTAAAGTTCGTATTACTATTCGCTCCGTCTCCGTAATAGCTTCCATAACACAACGTATCCAATCGCTTTTGCATTTTCTTCGCAATCGCGCGGTGTAAACTCGCCACACCTGCCGAAACTAACGTCGCCACATCCTCCGGGAACGTACTTTTTGTCCAATTCACCTCTTTTTCGATTAAGCTGATGACAAAATCGTAAAATTGTGGCAGAAAATTTGCGAAAGCCTCGTTCGCGGCGTCTTCGTCCGTTTTCTTGTCGTTATTACTATTAGTATCGTTCGGCGGACTGTTTTCATTCATCATCAACCCATCGTTATAGGTCTTCTCTTCGAACGCGACCCAAAACTCCATGGCTGGCGAGACCACTCTCGCCTCGGCGTACGCGCCTTCGATACTCTCGTTCTTCCCGATGCTCCTCAACGCGTCCCGGGCGTCTCGAGCAAACTTGATCGAATCTCGACTCCCGCTGCTGCTCACCATAGTAGTACTACTGCTCATATTCACCCCTTTATCCATCTCCAAAGCTCGCAACAAAGCCGGCCTCGCCGCGCTCTCTAACCGACTCTCCAAAACAGCGATCCTATCTCTCCCGTCTGCGAATTCCGGCACGTCGCCGACGATCGCCAACCCTCGCTTCATCCTCACCAACGCATCCGCCATGTTGCTCACGTTCTCCCCATTAAACACCGAATCCACCGAATGCATCAACTCTGCCAACCCTGCTGCCTCGCTCAGCGTATCTCTCGCTCTTTCCATCCTCGATTTCACCTCGTCGATTTTCCTCAACCGCTCGATGCTTTGTTTCGACGGAAACTCCGTCTCGTCCAACGATCGCGAAATATTCTTCACCGTATTCGTCAAACTCTCCACGTTCTCCTCTAAAACTTCAATCTCACCAATCGCGGTTGGAATTCGTTTCACCCCGAGTTGCGATTCGCGTTCCAGTTGTAACGAAATGTCCTCCCCGAGAAGTTGCAAGCGCATTTCCAGCTCCGATAAGAGTCGTTCCAATTCCACGTTTTCGTCGGTGATGTCGTTCGCGTGATGTTGAAGGTGCTTCTTCTTCTCATCGTTGTTAAAACACTGTCGCGCCGCGACGTTCACGTAATGAATCGGATCGAAGCGCGGGTCGTTGAACTCCTCCATTTGTCTTCTTCTTCTTCTTCTTCTTCTTCTGTGATGAGAGAAAACAAACAAACGCAAAGTGTATACTATATAGTAAACAAAACTTCTGCGCAAAACTTCTCTCAAATTCCTTTGTTGTGTGATTCGTTTTTTCTCCCTCGAGTGAAAATGAAAAAATCTTTTCTCTTTTTTTTTTTTTTTTTTTTTTTGGTTTTTTTTTTTTTTTTTTTTAAAAAAAAAAAAAAAAAAAAAAAAGGTAATATAAAATTT
>Ga0181604_10003603_pt1 | contig 12933 bp, 15 predicted proteins | sample 041ome_12_FD_148663 | JGI IMG/M metagenome (GOLD analysis project Ga0181604, IMG submission 148663) | Coastal salt marsh microbial communities from the Groves Creek Marsh, Skidaway Island, Georgia - 041410US metaG (spades assembly) | ecosystem: Environmental > Aquatic > Marine > Intertidal zone...
GATTTTACTGTACTCATACTGAACCTTTAGGATATTTAAGTTTTACTGCTTGGCAGTCTGCTATGTATTTATCTATTTGTGCTTGGTCACCTTTTACAATGCCATCTAGGTATTCATTAAAACTAGGATATTCTGCTTGTCTTTTTTCTATGTACGCAACTGCGTCTATTTCTGCTTGAACTGCATTTTCATCGTAGATTACTTCGTTGTTATCTATATCGTATACAGTATTATTTACCATTTTTATAACATTTGGGTATAGTTTTTTAATTGCTGAAAATTTATCCATTATCCTGCTATCTCCATAACTGTTATTGTTGTTGCCATACCGCCTTGATAAATAGCATTACCATCACCATCATTTGATGTTCTATTAATAATTAGATTAGCGTGTATAGCATCAACATCATAATGAAAATACTCTGCACCAAACCTCAATGTTGTTCCTGCGTTCACAGAAGATGCGTACATTGTGTTATGTGACATTTGGTGTGCATAAAATACATCACTGCCAGTAGCAGTTGCACTTCCTCTAGATTTAAAAAATTTAATATTATTTGTGTTTGTAGTGTTTGTTCCTGAACCAATCTGTGTCCAAGATGTTCCACCTGCTGGGTCTACTAACAACCCAATACCACCAATCCAATCACCTGCACTGTTTGCACCATCATTAGTTGTTGCAACATTTCCATCAAACATAACTAAAAATTTAGAGTTATTACCTTTAGCAGTAATATCAGTATGACATTGTGTCGGCACAATACTAAAACCTCCAGTTATTCCTGTTGCTACACCAGAACCATCTGCTGTTCCATAAGATAACCTATCATTAAATGTGTTAGATACTACTTGTAATACATTACCAGCACCTACATTGTTAGCAGTAATAGCACCACCAAATGTACTGGTATCATTTCCTTTTATCTGTGTTGTCATACGACACTCCATGTAGAACCATCACCGATTGTAATAACAATACCATCTGCTACAGTTACAGGACCAGCAGTCATAGCATTACGATTGTCTGCGAGTGTGTAGTCAGTATCTAGTGTGATACTGTTTTCTACGAAACCTATGCCATTAATTGTAATCATTATTCACCCCAGTTCTGTGAGTTCATAACTTCTATCAATGCTTCTACGCTATCTACACCTGCAATAGCTGTTTCTAATCTATCACATTCAGTTCTGATAGCATCTCGTTTAGTAGTTACATCAGCAGGAATGGCAGTAGACTTTTCAGAGTTACGAGTTACATACCAATCTGTTTGTGCTAGTAAAGAACCTGCTGTTTGTTTCACTTGTTGTTTCATGTTGTATTTAAGACCACGAGTCACTAACTGTTCGTCTGTGTCTACCATGCCACCTTCACCATTGTTAGCAGTCGCATCATATTCTTGAACATAGATTGGGTTATTATCTTCGTCTACTGCGTTAACATCGTCTAATGCTTTTGGATTGTTTACATCACCATCCCAGTAGTATCTGTCATCGGCACGAACAGGGTCTGCTTCCCATATAATACCGATAGCAGTTCTTTCTGCTTCTGTTGATAGTTGTAACCAGTTAGAAGGGTATTGCACTTCAGCGTGGGTAAATGCTCTACCTATCCTTAATGTTTTTCCGTTTAATTTATACATAATTACCTCGCTAAAGAATGTTTGAATGGGTTTTCGGCAAATGCCATGTAGATATATGTACTGCCTGATATGTTAGCATCTGTATAAGTATTTCTTTGTTTAAATCCATTAGATAATAAATCTACACCTGAACTCGCTGATGTTCCTTCTGCACCAGAAGCATTTGCATATAGATAATTATCATTTAAATTATACAAACCTCTTGTTTGGTCAAATATAATCCAATTGCTTGTAGAGTTAGTTCTTTTAAACAACACAAATGCAGGTCTAAACCCTGTGTATACAAATGGACCATCAGTAGAACCATTACCTGTGTAAGAACCAAACTTACTAAATCCTTCTACTTCTGCAAAGCAGTAGGCTACAACATCTTCACTTTGGTCATATGCAGAACCTACTGTAAATACAGAAGAAGTTGGTGCTGTATCATTCCAATAATTATTTAAATCAGTAGTAGCATTAGTTAAATTTAAATAAATCACTTCTGTTTCTGGCGATGAAGTATTGCTATGATGATAAACACCCCAGTTTGAAGTTTGACTTCTTCGTTTTGAAATAATAACTTGTGGTGCTTGACCTAATCCATGTCCTATTGTATTTGGACTAGATGTATCTGCTGTCCAAGTAACAACACTAAATCCAGAGTCTGTATTAGCAGATACAGTAGATGTGATTGTTCCGTCTGTGTTAGATACAGCAGATGAGTCTGAACCTCTCCAGTTCCATGCTACATAAGTTGCATTTAATAAATTATGTGAACCTGCATTACTTTGAATTGTAAATCCATCTGAATCTATGGAAACAAATTTATCTGTTTCATCTGATTCAGCATCGGTTTTGGATGTCGATAATACATATCCTAAAGTTCTAACAGAATCATAAGCTTGATGTGCATTAGCACTATCTCTGCGTTTTATCCATATCCAGTCAGGACTAAAACCTACACCAGTAATTGCATTAGTAGAACTATTACCTGTATACAACACAGTATTCATATACTGACTACCATCTTTAATCGTGCTATCAGGTAGGTTATATGTATTTAGTTTTTTAAATCCTGTAGGTGGTGTGTATTTAAATGGTCTTTGACCATAATTATAATCTCCAGTCAATGTTCCACCAAATCCATTATTTACATTAGATGTCACAAGACCTGACACATTTGTAAAGCCTGCATTTGTACCTGCAGCAGGGTCGCCACTTGCTTGCCATGTTCCATTTTTAGACCACCAAATTTTACCATTGTCCATATCTAATGCAAAACCAATTACATCACCAGTAGTATATGTAGAACCATAACTTCCTTGATTTCCACTATTATATTTATTTCCTGTTAATCCATAATAATACCAACCATTAGCACTGTTAAAGTTAATGGTAGTATCATTTTTTAAATCAGCACGAGCAACACCTATTAAAGCATTACCACCACCTGTTTGAATTGTGCATTCCCAATACCATTTTCCTGAATCAACAGCAATACTACCACGTTGATTATTTTGATTTCCACCCGTAATGTTATATGTTAAGTTAGCATTAGTTGGAGTGTAAGATGAGTTACTTAAATCTACAGCATTTAATGTAGCAAAGTTAGCAGTATCCTCATCTGTTAATGTAGCAACATCGTTCATGATGTCATAGGTAGTTTCAGATGATGCGTTACTGTTAATGTTGTTAGGTGTCCAGTTGTTCTTGTTACCACTTGCATCAAAGTTAAACTGTGCATCACGAGTATCAGCAAATGCCATGTAGATGTATGTATCACCATTGTAATTTAACCCAGCATTAGTTGATTGGATAGTAAAACCATCAGAATCAAAATCTACAAGGTTATTAACTGTGCTTGTGCTTTCAGCACTACTGCCATTAGGATTTAATTTATGATACCTAGTGTCTACTGGGTCTCTCGCATTATCATATAAATACCAACTTTCTCCACTTCCTCCTAAATCAGTTGCATTTTTAATTAATAAAAACGCAGGTTCAAATCCTAATCCTGTTACACTATTACCAACACTACCATTACCAGTATATGAACCAAATTTAGAGTAACCAGATACTTCAGAGAAACAATATGCTACATAGTTATTGCTAGATGTGTTTACACCACCTGCTGTTCCTATAGAAAATACACTAGATGTTGGTGCAGTATCATTCCATACTGTATTATTGTCTGTTGTTGTTGCTGTTGTGTTTAACCTTAAAAAGTCAGTTTCAGGATTTGCTGTATTTTCATGATGATAAACTAACCAATCAGATGCTGCACTTCTGTTTTTGACTATGATGACATGAGGGTTAGAACTTAATCCATGACCAACAGTAGCATTAGCACCTGTTCCTGTATAACTTACAATAGAGAATCCAGTAGCAGGATTAGCACGAACACTAGAAGTAATAGTTCCATCTGTATTAGAGACTGTAGATGAACCTGCATCCCAACACCATGCTACATAGTCTTGATTAATTTCGTTTGTTTTACCATCACCACCTACAGTAAATCCATTTGATTCAAATGAAATTAAAGCATTTGCTGTTGTTTCAGCACCAGTAGTGTCTGATAAAAGTAATTTTGTTGCACCTCTAACTGTATCAACTAAAGTATTAGATGAAGTAGATGTTCTTTCTTTTATCCATACTAAATCAGGTGAAAATCCTACATTTGTAATTTGATTAAAATAGTTTCCTGCACCTGAATACAACACTGTATTAAATCCAGTTGCTTGCTGTGTTTCTTTCATAGGTAGATAGAAACCATTAGTGCCGTATGTGCCTGTGTATTCTTTAGGTTTCCATACACCAGTTGTTGTATCTGTTTCACCGAAGTCTGATGGTGTGAGTGCTTGTCCGTCTACGAAGTTGACTTCTGTCATGTATCCGTCAAATTCATAACCAGTATTATATGTTGCTCCTAATGTTCCAATTCTATGTTCATTAGTAGTATTAAATAATGTATCAAAGTTTTGTGAAGGATAAGTAGCAGTAGAAAATGAAGTAATTTGTTCTCCATTTAAATATACTTTTATTCTATTTGAAGCAGTTGCTTGAGTTGTGTCAAATGCTACTACTAAATGATACCAAGCAGAAGGGTCACGCAATACTTGAGTTGTTGTTAAATCTAAATTAACACCACCAACATATTGATTAACTCTTAAATAATTATCTCCTGCTGTGCCATAATAAACTCGTGCATAAGATGTAGAACTTGTATTAACACCTATAAGATGGTCATTTCCTGTATAATAACCTTTTCCTTTAAACCATAAACTAAATGTAAATGTTTTTCTATTACCAGTAGATGCAGGTGTTCTACTTAAATAAGCATTTGCACTTCTACGAAAGCGTAGACTAGATTCTAGGTTATATGCACCACCACTGTTTGCACCCATTCCGACAAACATATTAAGCAACTCCTAATGAACGACCTTGTTCATATAAGTTAGTCCCATCGCTTCTAAATGTAATGTAATCTTTTGCACCTGTTCCTGTAGATAATGTAGGTGCAGTTGCTCCTGTAAATTTAAATACAGAGTTCCATGATGCTGTTCTTGAGCCTGTACCATCTTGTACAATTTCTAATGCGTAGAATGCTCCGTCAACAAGATTGGTAGGTGCATTGAATGTTCTATTGCCACCTAGTGTTACTGTAGCTACCTGTCCTGTAGCTGTATCCCAGTCAATATTTGCTCCATCTGTTAATGTAATAGTAGGAGAATAACCACGACCTGTGACAGCAATCCCTGCTGATGTAACTGCCATGACTGTTGTGCCAGAAGATTGTATATCTATATTGCCTGTGTTGTCAGCAGTCGTTACGATTCCGCCTACACCTGTAGTTAAAGCGTTAATTGTTGTTGCCATGTATGCTCCTAAATTACTAGATATTTGCTACCAGAAGATATGGTCAATGCGACTCCTGAAGCAACTGTTTGTGGACTAACTGCAAACCCATTGTATCCTGCTGGGATAGTGTAGTCAGAACTTACTGTGTTTTTATGTAATGAAATGCCATTAGATGCTACGATTTGTGGTGCATATAATGTATCAGTAGAATCAAGATGTGCTGACTTTTCAGCAGGGTATGTTACAAATACATTACTTGTGCCTGATAGTGTAATTGCACTACCACTGTTACTAGACTCTAGTATGGTATCACGAGATAAAGTTGTGCCTGATGCTGTGTAAGTGCCTAGACCGACTTCCCAGTCTGTTCCAGATGTAATAGCATAATAACAGGTATTACCATCACCTATGGCTGCAAATGTTTGAAAACCATCTACTGCACCAGCAAGCGTGACTGTGCCTGTGCCTGTGGTTGTGGTAGTTTCCTGTACTCTATCCTTAACGACTAATGCCATTATTTATCCTTACGCTAATGTAACTGATAAGTTGCCTGATGTAATCTTGAAGATGTCACCAGAGTCGATTGTTTTAGATGTGTCGAGTGGTGTGTGGAATAATAAGTTACCACTAGTTGAAGCATCATGAATACCGATGTGTGATACTGTTCCCCATGAAGCAGTTGCTGTTGGGAATGTCACATCAGCAGAGTTTGTAGATACACCATTAGATGGAGCACCCATTGTGACTGCTGTTCTTGCATATGAACCACCTGATACTTCTGTACCTGTATCTGCATCTGTTGGGTCTGTTGTGTATAAAGATACATATACTGTTGCTGGTGATGTATATGTTGTGTTACGGAGAACAGCATTAATAAGTGCGTTCTCTAAAAAATTACTAAATTCAGCCATAATTGTTCCTTATGAAGTTGTTACGTTTAATGTTGCACTAGAGAATGTTGCTCCCTTGTCGTTTTCTCTGATATTTGCGATTGCTCTATCATACATAGACGACCATACTGCGATTCTTTCATCATTCATTAAGTATGGCTGTGCTTCTGCTAGAGTTGCATATAACAAAGCATCAGGGAAATACGCTAAATAGACATTACTTGCTGTTGATGCACTAATAAAGTCAGGTTTAGCATAATATAGTATTTGAACTGTTTGAGTTCCATCAGGCACTGGTGCAAATTGGAATTCAGCACCTAGCATTGTAAAGTTTGTTGGGACGCCTGATTCACTTGTCTTACCATTTCTAAAGAATTTGTCTGGTGTTTGGAATTCTAGTGTATAAACCGGTGTGCCATCGATATGGATTTCTCTTAACTCTAGAAAGTCGCTAGGAAATGCTATATTTTTGTCGCCTGCAACAGTATTAGCTGTAGCTACTTTTAACATCTCTTGCACTCGTAAGTCACGAGATAGTCTTTCTTGTGCTAACTCAACAAAATCTGGAATAACAGATGTTAAGTCTGAGCGAGCAAGATAATTCTCGACTGTTGTCACGAATGACGTGTAGTTAGTAAATGCCATTTAGGAATCCTTATTTGTGTTTTACGAATACAATGTAACCATTATCCATAGCAACTTCTCTAACCATTTCAAATCTTTCTTTTATCTTTGGTTGCCACCAGGTATAAGGTTGTTGTATCAGATGTGCATTTCTGCCATCTGGAAGTGTTTTTACTGCTGGACCGGTATGAATAGTAAATAGTCCATATTTAATAACGACTCTTTGTAGGTCATCGAGTACATTATCAAGTAACTCAGGTTCTATATGCTCTAGAACATCTATACAAGTTACAAATTCGCATGGTTCAGGTTCATCATCATAATCAGGATTACTAGGCTCATATGCTGTGTAATTTACTTCTGATTTGATGCTATCTCGTAGTCTTAATTTACCTGCACCATAGTCTAATAAGTCTGTTATTTTAAACTGGCTAATGATGTCGTCTACAATAGGAGCAAAGTAAGTAGATGCTATGCCATAGTTAGGGTTCTCATGCAGTTTCGCCTGCATTTCCCTGTATTCTTCAGATATTAACTGACTCAATGACTTCTTTCCATGTTTTATCTTCTTGATACTTGAGTGTCATGCTACGATACCAGGGCATACTAGGCTGTGCATAGCGCCACTGATGCCATTTTGGTACTAAACAGATAGTTTTAACACCTAATGCAGCTGAACAGTGCTGTGCAGTCGTGTTGACACCAATAACTGCATCTAATTCAGCAATAAGTGCTGCTGTATCATCGTAATCAGATGATTTCGTGGCAAATGGAAAATACTTCACTCCATCTATCTTCTCATCTACCTCGTAATCTAATGAAATTAAAATTAAGTCATCACGACTTAATAATGATTGTATATCATCTTTTGTAAGTTTACGACCTTTTTTATTTGTGCGTTTACTACCACCATGTGTAGTGATGCCAATGACTTTTTTACCCCATGAGTCAAATAAAGAACGCCACATTTGCCTACGTTCAGGGTCTGCAACAAGGTATGTTTCTCTAGGAAAGTCCTTGCTATCGTGTCTAAAGAACTCTGGTAAGCCACCAATAGCACAACGATGGTCAAACTTCTTATCTGCTAACCATTCCGGATGTTCTTCCAATCTTGTGCCGTGAACTTCCGCCTCAGGGAAGCTCCTTCTAAATAAGCCTTCGAGTTTTGGGTCACAGTCGATGTAGACCTTACGACTAATAGCGATAGCATCAGGTAAACAATTACCATAAAATATCTCATCGCCTAAGCCTTGTTCTCCGTAAATAATAATATCTTTTCCTGCTTGCCCATCCCAACGAGATTCATCACCATAGTGCCATTCTTTTCTGAACTTGCTATTAAGTGATAGTCCCCATTGCTTCCAACCTTCTTGCCATTTACCTTGTGCTAAATAAGCATGAGCAAGGTTCATATTAGCGTTCTGGTCATTAGGATTAATTTGCAATGCTAGGTTACATACATCTTCTGCGTTCTTCCATTCAGATGTTTGTATAAAGCTAGCTGCTGCATTGCTATATGCTAATGCGTAATTGTTATCTAATTCTGCTGATTTTAGAAAGCATTTGATTGCATCTTCAAAGTTATCTAGTTCGTGGTAGGCACGACCTAGTGATGTCCATATAGCTTTGTTGCCTGGACTCTCTTGTAATGCACGTCTAAAGTATTGATAAGCTAATGCTGGCTGGTCACCCATCAAATGGATATAACCCATAAAGTTTAATGTAGCATCGTTATCAGGATAATGTTCTAGCGCTTGGTTAATAAGCGGTAATGCAGAACTGTAATCTTCACGATTAACTAAATCGTGTATTGCTAATTGTATTCTTTGTAATTCTTGTTTATCCATGATTCTTTGTTGTTGTTTTTAACCAAGGATAATTTGTGTTTATTTCTTTGAGTAATTCTTTTGTTTGGTCTTTATTGTAGATGTCGATACCTTTTTCTTTTAATTTCATCTCAATAACCGGTGGGATACTAGCATAGTGTACCCATGATTCTTTCATACCCTTTTTCCATACATCAGGGTCATTTTGTGCTTGTTTTAACTTCTCAACTAATGGTGTGAAGTCTTGCACATTGTGTATCATATGTATGTCATTAACAGGGTCGTAATCGTAATACTGCGTAACACCTGTAATTGGGTCTTTATCAAATAATATTGGCATAATAAAAATAGAGGGATATTTCTATCCCCCTATTGTAACATTAAATGCTATTAAGCACCAACGCCTTGTACTTTAGCATGAGCATCAGGGTTATTAACCACTAACGCATATTCTGCTGTCATTAAGTACTTAGTAGAGTCACCAGTTTTAGCTAGTTCTTCTTTTGTGATTGGACGTAAAGATGCTACACCAACATATTGTGGGTCTAAGCATAATACAGCTTGGTCACGCATGAATCTGTCTAGTTTAACTGTATGGTTGCCGTAGTCTGAAACATACACGTCAGCTGCTGCTGTAATGATTGCTTCATTAGTACCATTAACCATGTGACGTTTCTCTGCAATACCTGCGAAAGCTGAGAAAAGTTTTTTGTTTTTAGAAGACATTAAGATAGTTGTTGGTTCACCACCATCTACCCATGCTGCTTCTAATGCAGATTTTAGGTCTGCTTCAACGAAAGTACCTGCTGTACCATCTGTAGGAGCAGCAACTGTACCGCCAGAGAAACCTGGTGTTGTTGCTGTTGAAGCTGCTGTTGCTTTGATGCTGTTGCCAGCAATCCATGACTCGATACCAGCTGAAGAACGAGCTGTACCTGCACCACCTGCTGATGATGCTTGGTTACGCACTAATGCGTGTTCCATGTCACGTTTAAGTTCTTTACCAGCTTTCATTAACTGATAAGCAACTTCACTCTTCCTTCCGTATTTCTTGACCACGTCATAGGTGTTAGAAATATTGACTGTCTTACGGGAGATTTGTGTGTAGTTACCTAATACTGTTGTTGCTGCTAAAGTAGCATATGATGCGTCATCACCTTCAAGCTGTCTGTTATCTGCTGCTGCTGCTAATACGTCAGTTTGCCATTGGTGATATGTTTGTGCTGCTGTTGATTTCTTTGCCATAGAAAGCAAAGGTGTGTCTTCTGGAGATATATCGTAAATAATATCTTCAAAATCTTCTGCGATACCTGCACCGGTATAGCTATTGGTTGCTGAAACTGCCATGATAAAAACTCCTTAAATCATTTGTTCGATTAATTTAGATGCCATCTCTGCACTACCAGATTTGCGTAATTGCTCACGCATTTTCTTAGCAGTCGAGTTAGCTGATGTTTTGGGGTCTTTTGTTCCAGGCTTCACTACTGGTTTGGCACTTGCGACCTTCTTCTTAACTACAGGCTTTTTACTTTGAAGTTTGCGCCATTGCATTGCATCATACAAAACTTTAACGTGTCTTGGGTCAACAATAGCGTTCATCTCATCATCAGTAAATCCATATTCTTTCCCAGTGGTAATAACTGATTGGGTAGTCTCAGGACTCCAATTAGGTATTTCTTTGGCTAGAACTTCTTTACCTTTTTTGATACGCTCCGCTAGAGCTGACTGGTGTTTTGTTACTGCTTCTTGCCTCTTGGCTTCAAACTGTGAAACTAAGTTGTTACGTTCTTGCTGTAACTGGTTATATGCCATGTATTGTTTTTGTGCCTCCACGAAGTCACTATCAGTCAATTTCTGCCAATCCACGTCAGCATATTGGCTTAATTGCTGGTCTAGTGCTGTGATTTTCGCTACATCTTCAATCAACAAACTATTAAGTTGCTGCTGTTCTGCAAACTGTTGTTCTTGCATTTTTAACTGCTCTTGCAATGCTTCAACAGATTTACGTTGTTCAGCTACTTCTTGTGTTTTCTTAGTGTAGTCGAGTCCTTGTTGTGCTAATGCCACGACTTCGTCAAGTGGTTTCTCGATTTCTTCACCATTAACTTTCAACTTAACAGATTGTGCAAGTTGTTCCTCATCGGAGTCCTCTTCCTCTACTTCGTCTTCTGTTTCTGGTTCTTCTTCTTCGGAATCTTCTACTTCTTCTTCAACGTCAGTAGGTTCATCTGCTTCGGCTTCCACCTCTACAGTTTCTTCTTCCTCAGCCTCTTGTGGTTCTTCTGGAATCTCCTGTGTTACAGGTTCTTCTCCCATATCACCAAGCATCGCTTCTAAGCGACTCTGTGGTGACTGCTCTAGAGCTTGGTCACTCATATTACTTCCTTCTTAAAGTTAATAAACTATTTTACGTTATCACTAACCTGTATCTTAGCCATCTTGCCTGTTTGCATGATGTCGGTTAATGCACGTTCTATTTGGTTTAATGTTTGTAGAGCAATGACTAAACGATTATGTGTTACTTCATCGCTTAATGGACTGCTCTGCATTGCTTCTATGATGTTAGATTTAACTTTGGTAAATGCTTCTTGGTAGACTCTGCTACCTAGTATCTTTTCTGCTTCACCACCTTTAGTTATTTCTTCGTATGCTTTGTCTTTCATTACATTCCTGTTTGAGCTTTAAGTTGCGCTATAGCCATATCAGTCTCTGCTTTTAATTGTGCTTTAAAGCGTTCTAATTCGGCTTGTGCAGCTATTTTTTCACGTTCTATAAGTATATCATTTTGTGAACGTAATTGCTCTTGTTCGTAATCAGCTTGGTTCTTCTGTGCTTCTAATTGCATATCAGCTTGTGCTTTAGCTTGTTCGATAGCTAACTGACCTTGAACTAACTGTTCTTGTGGATTAGGTTGCTGTTGTTGCGGTGGCTGATTACTTGGGTCAGTCCAGAACTCATCAGGGTTTTTAAAGCCTGCATTTTGTGTCAGTTTAGCCAATGCGTTATAGATTTTATTCTTATCTGTTAAGCCAACCTGGATAGCTTCTTTTTGCATTTGTAGAATGTTGTTGAGGTGCATAAGCTGTTGGTCTTTGTTACCAGCGCCTAAGCCTACAGAGATAGATAAGTCTTTACGATTCTTCCATTCTCTTGGGTCAACCTCTACCCATTGGTTTCTGATGCGTACAATATCAGGCTTAGTTACATTTTGTCTAACTAAACGATGCACTAACATAAATAAGTCTTTAACACCGGTTTCTGCAAATGTTCTAGCTACTAACTCTAAACGCTGTTGAGCAGCTGACATGATTTGTGCTACACCAGATGCTGTTTTATTAAGTGAATTGCTATCTAAACCTTGATTGTAAGCAGTAATACCTGTGCGTTTCTCTTTCATGTTATCCATGTATTCAACCATGGTGAAAGATGTTGTAGGGAATGGTGCGTGTTGTAATGGTTGGATAGCACTACCTGGCTCACCTTGTACACGAACTACACCACCTGGTCTTGATGTTAGCATATCATCTAGGTTCACTCTGTCAGAGATAGCGTAACGACCATTGTTAGATAGATACATATTGTCTAATTGACCACGAATCAATGTAGACTTAATCATCTGTATGTCTTTAGTTAGGTCAGTATAAGAACGACCAATGTGTCTGTGTGGCATTATCATAGGAGTAATGCAAGCAAAAGGAACGTGGTCACATGACTCGTCTTTATAGATAATACGATTACCTACCACAACAAATCGTTGACGTTTACCATCTACTTTTAAGTATGTGTCTTTCACTAATACTTCTGATGTGTCTACAGCTCTATCGTATTGTTCGTCATAAATATCACGAGCATTAGATTCTATTTCAAACTCATCTTGTTCTGCTAGTATTTCGTGTAACTCGTCTTCATCAACATCAAATATCTCTGCTACTTCTGATGGGTGCATTAGTTCACGATGCTGAACGAAACGTGCTGACTCTAAGTCTGTACCATTAGCGTCTACAGAAACCATAATGCTTTCAGGTGCTACGTTCTTAATGCAAATCTCACCTGTCATTTCTTTAACACGAATCTTAACATCATGTAGCATTGGTTGCATAAATGCTTGTGCAGA
>Ga0181604_10003622_pt1 | contig 12893 bp, 12 predicted proteins | sample 041ome_12_FD_148663 | JGI IMG/M metagenome (GOLD analysis project Ga0181604, IMG submission 148663) | Coastal salt marsh microbial communities from the Groves Creek Marsh, Skidaway Island, Georgia - 041410US metaG (spades assembly) | ecosystem: Environmental > Aquatic > Marine > Intertidal zone...
AATAATTTTTTTGTATTGTTTTTTAGTTTCTAATAAATCAGAATAGCGCGTAGTGTCTCCTTCAATAAGAACAGAATTTGCCCCTTGTTCAATTAAATTAAAAGTATTACTTAGGTGCTTTCCATCCCAAGCACCAAATTCAACAACCCAAATGTCTTCATAGTTAGATATCCCAAGTCTTTTTAAAAGCTCTTCTAAAATACCATCTTCACCCCATTGGGAGTAAATATTATTCTTATATTTTTGTTAATCTTTTTTCATTTTGATTAAATATTAACCACAAACCAAAAACATATAGAGTTATAATTAATTTAATGTAAATCGTTAATACACACTAAAAAAGAAGTTTAAGGAAAATAGATACTGTCTCTAGCTAAAAATGTTAACAAAAATAAAAATAAAATTTAAAACCATTTTTTTCAGCAAGTTATTTGGTACACAAAATGCAAATAATAGAAATGTTTGGCTAGAGAAGGTACTAAGTGAAATTCCAGAGGGATCTACAATCCTAGATGCTGGAGCGGGAGATGGAAATAAAAGTAAATTTTGTACACATTTAAATTATATGAGCCAAGATATTGCACAATATACAGGTTTTGAAGAAACAGGAGGATTGCATACAGGTGAAGTAGACTATTCACAACTAGATATAGTTTCTGATATTATTGACATCCCATTAGAAGATGAATCTCTAGATGCAGTATTATGTGTTGAAGTAATTGAGCATGTAGAAGACCCGTTGCTTGTTTTTAAAGAGCTCTCTAGATTGTTAAAAAAAGGTGGAAAGTTTATTTTAACTGCACCATTTAATTCAATGACTCACTATGCGCCATATCATTATTCAACAGGATTTAGTAAATATTATTACGAAAAAAACTTACCGAAATTTGGATTTGAAATTTTGGAAATTAGTGCGAATGGAAATTATTATGAATATCTTGCTCAAGAAGTAAGAAGGTTAAATGATGTTGCAAGAAAATATTCTAGTGCAAAATTTATGAGCCCATTTTTTTATTTGTCTAGATTTTATATACTTAATTTTTTGAAACGACAAAGCAAAAAAGATTCAAACTCTGAAGAATTTTTATGTTTTGGGTACAACCTTGTAATTCAAAAACTTTAAAGCTTTTTCTGATTGATACTAATTAATTATTTATATAAATCTTTTTTATATTACGTTTTAAAAGCAATTATAAATTAAGTCACCTTTCTAATTTTACGGTAATGGTAAAGAACCTTTTCTTTTATAGAAGGTCTTTGAAACCAGTAATCTCTTTGATTAAAAAAAATGGTTTTATCAAGATAATAAAAATAAAAAATTAAAAATCTAATTTTTTCCCAAAGCGTGTATCTCCTTCGTGTAGAAATAAACGGAAAATGTATTTGGTTTTCAAGTATTTCGGACATGCAGGTTTCATCTTTCGGAATTTCTACACATCCATGGATCTTGCTTAAAATGCTAAAAATACTTTGATCATGTCTATTTTCTTTGAAATTTTCAATTTGATCAAAGGAATTATATTTGTCTGTTATCAAATATGGATCAAAATTTAGTAACTCTTCAAACGAATCAAGCATCGCAATTACATTACTATTTTTTTTAAAAATCATATGTGTTGCATGAAACTGGCCACTAGTTCCATGTGAGGAATCTGGTTTTAAATTAAAGTAATTAAAAATTTCTTTCGTGGTCCATTCATTTTCTAGATATTCCATGCGAAATCGCAAATTTCCTTTATCGGAATCTTTAATTAAATCTATATATTCCAAAAATCTTTCTTTCCCCATTTTGTTAAAAGATGAGCCTGAATCTGAATAAACTAATAAGTCATTTTGCTTCATACTTTCTAACGATTTTCGAATTATATAATATTTCCAAAGCCAGAATCCACCACCTCGTGGTTGATTAAGTATTTCTGAAAATTTATTTTTAAATTCTCTATCTATGTCTTTTGGCGAGTAGCCTATACATTCATCAAACAATTCAGATTTTCTTGCAAGATTAATTAGATGTCTTTTCTGGATAAAAAATTCATTATCTCCATATGTAATAAAATTTATTTTTTGATTATTCATTTAAAACGTTTGAAATTTTTTAATCATATTCAACATTCTAACAAAGCTATGGATAGGTTAGTTTGTATTTTAATTAGCTATACTATGTAATAGTTATGTCAAACCACTCCATTGTTCTTACTGTACATAATAAAGAAAAATTAATAAAAAAAGTTTTAAAAAATATAGTTAAGCACACCAAGCAACCATATGAATTAATTGTTGTTTTAGATGGCTGTGAAGACAATTCTGAACTGATTGTAAGAAAATTTCTAAACAAATCGGCAAATAAAAAAATACAACATAAGATTCTTTATGCTGATAATGTATTTGAAACTAAAGCAAATAATATTGGACTTAAAGAATGTTCAGGCGATTATATTTCGATTATTCAAGATGATATGTTAATAAAAGAAAGCGAATGGAATTATAACCTGATAAAACCATTTCAGAAATACGAAGATGTTTTTTCTGTAACAGCTTTGACAAGTCATAATATTGGCTTCATACCCCCAGAAGGTAATCAGATAGAAGGCCAATATTATATGTTAAATTTTCCTGATGCAATCGGTAAAAATAACATAAAACAACCAATTCCAAGAGATGAATTCCATATCAGACTTACTTCTAATAGAGGCCCACTGATGATAACTCATAATTATCTAGAGAAATTGAACTACTTAGATGAAGCTTACTCACCACAAAGTTGGGATGAACATGATTTAAACTTAAGAGCACGTTCTAAATATGGAATGGTTACAGGATTCTACCCAATTAATTGGTACAGCGAACTTTCGTGGGGATCAACACGTGATGAAAAAGGTAAATTTAAAACTTGGTATATTGAAGCTGAATTTCAAAATCAAAAAACATTTTACAACAGACACAAAGAATTAATTCAAAACAGAATAGTTGAAAATAGAAAAATTTAATTAGCTTTTCATAAGATTAAAAATCTTGATTTTTGAATAAGCCAATTTTTCTATAATCGCTTTCTTTAATTAGCCTAAAATTATTATCGTAAAGAAAATTTAGAACAGCAACAATAGTAGAAGAGCTTTCAAGACCTCTTTCGTTACCATAATCAACAGAGATATACTCTATTTCAGACAGACTCTTTATACACCCGCTTAAAATTTCTGGCTCAAACCCTTCACCATCAATTTTTAAAAGTTTAATATTTTTGAATTTGAATGAATCAAATGTTCTTGACTCGATTTTAGATTTAATTTCTGTTCCAAAATCGGACAAAGAACTGTTTCCACCATCTGTATCAACAAATAGATCTTGTTTACCATCCACATTCGATAAAGCAAGGTTATAAATTGTATCTTCATTTTCTATATTTTTTTCTAAGCATTTATAAGCTTTAAGGTCTGGTTCAAAACCAATGTAGTTAATTTTTTTCCCATTTGTTTTTAACCCCAAAGCAAGCTCACCAACATTTGCGCCACAATCAACAACTAAGTCACCATCTTTTAAGTCAACAAAATCAATACAGTAGGTTTGTAAAAATTTCTGAAGGTGTTTTTTGTGGTTTACAGCTATTCTTGTAATTCTCTTATTTGGAAAATAGAAGTTTCTATCATTAATTTTTTTGTAGTAAAGACTATCTTTGAAATATATCTTCCCATCGCTTTTATAAAATAAATTAAACAACTTGCAAAAAAGAATTCCATTTGAATATTTAAATATTAAGATCAAAATCCTAGATTTTATAAAAAGTAAAAGTGTTTGTAAAAAATTAAAGTTCTTATCTAAAATTTCTACTTCCATGAAATCTGGTATGTTAATTATTTTTGGCATAATAGATAGATTAAGTTTATTAGAAAAATTAAAGATAGATAACAAAAAAACTTCACTTTTTTATACTTGTTACATCTGAAGAATATGAAAAAATATTTTAAATTTAAAAAACTTGTTAATGAAATGTTTGAAATTTTACTTGATGTTTTCAAAATTTTGTACTTTTCTGTTAAAAATATAATTCTTTATAGGAAGCTTGCAGATACAGATTTAACTATTGTTACTGGTTCCGATTACACACATTTTGAAAGTGTTTTAAATCTTCTGGATTCTATAAAAATTTATGAACCTAATACAAATACTGTTCTTTACGATATCGGATTTCAGTCTTCACAATTAAAATTTTTGAATGAGAATTATAAAAATATTACTATTAAAAAATTTAATTTTGATAAGTACCCTAAATTTTTTTCTGAAAGGTCAAATGGTGATAATAAGCTTGGCTCATATGCATGGAAAAGCGCCATTGTTTCAGAAACAATTAACGAGCATGGGGGATCTGTTTTATGGCTCGATGCTGGTGACAAAGTAACAAAAAAACTCACATTATTAAGAATTGTTTTGACTTCAGTCGGTCTATATGTACCAAAAAGTGCAGGAAGAATTAAAGATTGGACACATTTTAAAACATTAGAAAATTTTAATTCTGAAGGATTAAATACAAACAAGAGAAATTTAGCATCTGGAATGATCGGATTTAATTCAGATAAAGAAATTGCTATAAAGATTTCTAATGATTGGCTTGAAAAATGTAAATTAAAGGAGGTAATTGCTCCAGAGGGTAGTAGCAGGTTAAACCACAGGCAGGACCAGTCTTTACTAACTATTATTTGCTACAAATATAATATTGTAAAATCACTACCTTCTAGCCATAAAATTTTTGGGATAATTGTACACCAAGATCCAGGAAAAATTTATCTTTCACCTGTTAAACAAGACAAGTTAAAAAAAATACGAGACACTTGGTACAAGCAATATATTGATTTATCAACAAATACCCTTATTAATGCAGAGATAGTTTTTTTACTCGATTTCTCATCAGTTAATGATTTTCCGGTGAGATATCTTGAAAAAGTTTATTTGATGGCAAATATCAGTAAAGATGACAATAATTTAAATAACAAAATATTTGATAGATATAGAGACTATATAGATCACATTTTATTTACTGAAAGAGACGATATTACAAAATTATCATTTAATAAGGAAGTTTCTAAAACTATGTATAGCAATAATGATTTGTTAGATAAAGTTCTTGAAATAGTAAGGGAAAAAAGAAACAGAAAAATTCTTTAAATTTCTTCAAATACTTTCTTAAACAACGAGTATCTATTTAATAAATTTATATTATTGGAATATTCAAATTTTTTTGTATCATCTCTTAATGCATCTTCAAACATTATTTTAAATTGATCATATATACCAATTTTCAAATCGGGATTATCGTCTAATGTTTCTATTTTGACTTCAGTGTTGTCTGGCTTGCTGTAGAAAAAGTTAACAAAATATTCTTTACAATCAACATCTGTAAATTTTATATAATTTTTGTACTCTTTCCCAAGACCCCATTTTCCAATAAAAGTCTTATTATCATAAGAGATATTGATTTCTCCTCCGAGGTCAACCTCAAAACTCTTCTCCTTTTCTATAGTTAAAGAATTAATTACATATTCATCGTTTATTAATTCAGAAATTAAAGATATTGGATAAATTCCTTGGTCATTTAAAGACCCACCTCCAAGTTTTTTGATATAGCGAAAACTTTTATTGCTTAAATGAGGGACACTAAACTCTGATTCAACAGTCAATATATTTTTGGATTTCAATATATGTTTCAATTTTGACCATACTGGATGATGAAAATACATTAATGATTCAAATACTAAATTATTTTTTGTATAATTTTGTAATTCCTCTCCAAAGATGTAATCAAAATCGTTAGAGAAAGGCTTTTCAACAAGCACTCTTTTGCTTATATTTTTTATTTTTTTTAAACTTTCTATATGGTTATAAGGGGGTGTTGCAATGACCGATAAATCATAATTTTGTTTACTATCAACGGATTCATTAAAATTTAAAATCTTTGTAATTTTATTGACGGATGATTCTTTATTGGCATTTCTATCACCAACAATTATTGAATCTATGTATTCAATCTTATTAAGAGCTGGAAGGATTCTTTTATTTGTATGGAGTCCATTACCAAGCACAAGAACTTTCATGTACTATAAAAAAATTAATCTTGCAAGGTGAGGATTTATTATTGCGTTTTCTTTCATCATTTTTTTTATTTGAAATAAGCTAACCCACTTAAAATTTTCATCAACTATATATGTATCTTCATAACGAACTTGTTTAACTAGGCCTCTGTTTCTTTTTTTATAAAATTTGCCACCGTCTTCAGTTAACCAAGAATTGAAAATATACTCATTATTTTCTTGAAAATCATTAAAAAATTCATGATAATGAGGTTTTCTTCCACCGTGTTCTTGGTTTAAATTAGAGAAAGTAGCTTGTAATGTAGGGCTTATCTGAATTGGTCCATAATTGCCTGGTTCAAACCTTGCCTGAACAAGGTAATGAGGAAGTCCTTCGATATAGGTACGTATTAATCCTAAAACACCTCCATCAAAGTTAAACTCCTTAACTATTGGTTGATCCCAACCTGAAGAAACTTCTCTTCCAGCATTACTTCCGATCCTAAGTCCTAGAATCTCGAAAAACTTACCGCTATTATGAGATATTTTATTTTCATCAATTTTCCAGTTTTCAAGTTGATTTAATGGAATTTCATTAACTTCAGTATTAAACTCTTCTTTAATTCTTTGCACCCAGGAAATAATTGAATCAAAATCAATTGTTATATTTGTACACATAGAGTGTTCGACTAAATTTTCGATATCGTAAGGACTTAGTTCTGAAAATTTTGAGCTAAAAAATTCTTTTCGTTCTTGGTATTCTTTAATTAAAAGTTTTTTATCCATTATTCAAAGTTTAGATTTTGGTATTAATTAATAATAGCTTAAGTATTTCATAAAAAATATCATGTGAATTATTAAATTGTTAAGTGCTAAAATTAAACTCAAAAGATTGGTAAGAATAGTTAATGAAAACTGGCGGAATACTTTTAGCAGGTGGTCGGGGAACTCGCTTATATCCAAATACTAAAATTCTAAATAAACATTTATTACCAATCTTTGATAAACCAATGATTTACTATTCTCTTTCGATTCTACTTTTAGCAAAAATAAAAGATATTACATTAATTTGTAATCCTGAAGACGAAGTGGACTACAAAAATTTACTTGGCGATGGAGAAGAGCTAGGTGTAAAGATTAAATATTCTTTACAAGATTCACCAGAAGGTATTCCGCATGCTATTAATACTGCACTTCAAGTATCTAATTACGATCGGTTCATGACAGTTCTTGGTGACAATTTTCTGTACGGAAGAGAATTTTTTAACTCTCTAGAAAATAATTTTTATAAATCTAACGATATTTCAATTTATTATCAAAAAGTAAGAAATCCTGAGCTTTACGGTGTCATTAAATGGAATGGCAATGTGATTGAAGACCTCGTAGAAAAACCTGCTAATTTTCTTTCAAATGATGCAGTAATAGGTTTATATATATTTGATAGTAATTTTTGTAATCATTTTAAAAATCTGCAAAAGTCCAATAGAGGAGAGTTTGAAATAATTGATATCATTAAAGAATATAACTTAGAAAACACCATTACAAATTATGTTGGAAGGGGAACTGCCTGGTTTGATATGGGATCTAGTGAAGATTTTTTTAACTCAAGTCAGTTTGTCAAAACTATTCAGGATAGACAAGGTCTTCTAGTATGTTCACCTCATGAGATTGCTTATAGAAATGGCTACATTGATTCAAAAAGAGTTGAAAATTATATTCAAAGCATAAAGGGTTCTGAATATGCTTCTAATCTTTCAAGGACAATTTTATAATGAACATTTTGATTACTGGCTGCTTTGGATTTATAGGCTTTAATTTTTTAAAAGAAATATCCGAAAATTACAAAAGTGATTTCAATATTTCAGGAATCGACTTATTAGATAACTCATATTCAAATTTGAATTTTGAATTAATGGAATCAAATAAAAATTATAAGTTTTATGCAGAAAATATTGTAAATATAAATCAAGTAAATTTTGAATCTACAAAGTTTGACTTAATTATAAATTTTGCGGCAGAATCTCACGTCGATACATCCATATATAATCCCAACGTTTTTATTGATTCTAATATATTAGGGGTAAACAACCTTTTAAAATTCTGTTTGAAAAATAAAATAAAGAATTTTATACAAATATCTACTGATGAAGTATACGGGAGTACAAAAGATTATTATTTTGAAGAAATAGATATTTTGAACCCCTCCTCTCCTTATTCCGCCAGTAAAGCTAGTGCAGACATGTTATGTAATGCTTTTGCAAAAACATATGGGTTAAATATAAAAACAATTAGGCCAGCAAACAATTATGGACCTTTTCAACAACCTGAAAAATTAATTCCATTTTCGATAAGTAATATTATTGAAAATAATCAAGTCGAGATTTATGGCGATGGTACAAATGTTAGACACTGGCTCTATGTAAAAGATACAGTTAGTGGAATATTGAAAGTTATTGAAAAAGGAAAAGATGGCGAAATTTACAACATTGGATCAGGAACTTATTTCAACAATAATGAAATTGCAAAAAAATTATTATCAAAGTTTGATTTAACCGAACAATCAATCAAGTATGTACAAGACAGGCCAGGACACGATTTTAAATACGCAGTCAATTTTGACAAACTAACTTCACTAGGCTGGAAACCAAAGTATGAATTTGAGACAGCTTTAGACGAAACTACTTCATGGTATTTAGAAAATCAAAAATGGTGGTCCGCAGGTATTGAAAAAGTAAGAAAAAATAGAGAGTTAAGATTTAACAAAAATTAGTAATATGAAACTTTAAATAATTACTATCATTTTTATTATGTTTCCTTCAGTTATTCTCCATGAAGAATATCAAGAATATTTAGAAACCAATATTCAGATTTCTGGCAAAAATAATCAAATATTTTTGATAGGTAATAGCAGTGTTAGAAAGTTAGATGAATATCCAAATGTAACATACGTTGACATTTCAAGATATAAAAACTCTAAAAAAATGGATGAGTTAAAAAGTTATTTTGTAAATTATTCAAATTATAAAAAAAAATACAGCCTATTTACATTTATAAGAATACTTATAATTTTTGAATTTATGAAAGAGTACGGGTTTGAAAAAGTGTTCTCTTGCGATTCCGACAATATACTTCTTAAAAATATAAATGACTATCAATTCTCTAAAGACAGCGCTCTCTGTATTCCTTCAGTATGGGAGCCTTTTTATTTTGCTACCAGTGTGCATGCTGCACTGATATCTCAATCCTTTTGTCAGCAGTATGAAAACCTTTATGAGGATGTTTTTATTAATAAAAGTAGATTGCCGTTATTTAAAGACAAGATTGAGCACCACAAAACTAACCCTGGAAGCTTTTGCGATATGACTTTCTATCATATTTTAAATGTTCAAGAACTTGTAGAAGCTGAAAACTTGTTAGAACCAAAAATTATTAACAATAATAAATACGTTTTTGTAAATAATTATGCAAACGGTGAAGGACCGCAGTCAAAAAATCAATATAAAATTAATAAAAAGGGAATAAAAATTTATAAAAATAATAAAATTGGCACTAGTAAAATATACGACAAGATAAATAAAGAATATCTAAACATTTTTAACATGCACTATCAAGGAAAACATAAAAAGTATCTCAACAACTCTCTTTTAAAGAAGTTGAATTATTAAAATGTTAAAAAATTTTAAGCAGCTTTATAAAGATGTTTTAAAAATTTCTAAATTATCTAATGTTGGTAATAAAAAATTAAGAATATTGATATCAATTATACTCTCCAACATTACTGTGGGTTTTGACTTACTTATTATTGTTGTTTTTTCACGAATTTTAGGTGAGGAGATTACTTCTGATAATAAAATCATCACTTATCTTTTAGACAATTTATATTTACTGCCCTTAATAATTGTTCTAAGATTTATTTCAATTTATGTAGAAAAAACAAATATCCAACTATTGGTTCTTCAAATTATGGAAAACCTTAAAGACTACATAATCAAAGAAGTATATAAAAAAGGAAACTTTTCAATTGCAGATGCGAGCTTTTACTCAACGACCCTTTCAGAACATATCTCAACATTCTATGGAAACCTAGCACAGGTTATAAACAACTTGATACAGCTGGTGGTCTATTCAATTTTCTTGATATATTTAGACCTAAGGACACTTAGCTTTTTTATTCTTGGTGGAATTATTTTAATTTTCCCAACCAAATATTTTCTAAGTTTAGGAAGAAAGTATATGCATGAAACATATATGGTTGCTCAAGAAATTATGAGAAACATGCAAAAAGTCATCGATAACATTTTTTTAATAAAAATTCTAAAAACATCAGAAAAAGAGTTTACAGAATATAAAAGGAACCTTGGAGGCTTTACTAAAGCACAATATAATAATGTTAAATTTGGAATTATCAACAGTCTTGTTCCAAACTTTGCTGCTTTATTTATTTTGTCAATCCTTGTTGCATTTTTTAATGTAGCAAAAGTAATTTCACTTGAGTTTTTAGGTGTTACTTTACGCCTGGTACAAACATTAGGAAATGTTAATTTGTCATTAAACCATGTAGTAAACACTCAAGTACATATAGAAAAATTTAATGATCTAGAAAAAGAAATTCCATTTATTCGAGAGTATTACAGTATTCAAGAAAATCTAGAAGATAATGCAGTTAAGTTAGAAAATATAACATTTAAGTATTTCAACAGCGACGTAGATATATTTAGTAATTTAAATCTCGAGATTAAAAAAAATAAACACACAGTAATAACTGGCCCAAATGGTTCTGGGAAAAGTACATTGCTTGGCCTAATAGCAGGTATTTTTTATCCAGAGGATGGCAAAGTATCGGTATCCTCTGGTCAGCTAGGGTATGTTGGTGTGACACCGTTAATTATAGATGGGACATTAAGGGAAAATATTTTATACGGAAATCAAAATAATTTATCGGATAAAGAAATAGCTGAAGTCGTATATGAATTTAACTTGTTTAATGAAAATACAGAATTAAATTTAGACATGATAATTTCAAATCGATCGCTTTCTTCTGGACAAATGCAAAAAATTTCTTTTATAAGGAGCATGCTTTCAGATGCAAAGATACTTCTTTTAGATGAATCAACCTCTAATTTAGACATTAATACTAAAAATTTCATCTTTAATATATTGAATAAAAAAAATATTACCATAATCAATTCAACTCATAATCAGGAAGATTTTGATTATGATCATCATATAAAAATTGATGTAGGAGAAATTAGAACTTTACATTTTATTAAATAATACTTTTATAATCTTCTAATTCTTGAATAGTGTATTTATCAATAGAATTATTTTTGAGTATGGTTTGATGAGCTTCTTTAGAAATTTTTTCTAAGTCAATTGAGTTTTCATTCATAATTTTATCCAAAAAGCTGACCAAGTTATTATTTTTATAGTCGAACAAAAAACCATTTTTACCATGTTGAATAATTTCTCGATGATTGGGTATATCGCTAGCTATTACTACACATCCTTTTGACATTGCTTCTAACATAGACTTGGGATTTCCTTCAAAAAATGATGGAATCAAATAAAATTTATACAAACCGTATTTGTCTAATAAATCAGTATTTTCAATACGATTGTAAATATTTAAATTTACATTATTTTTTTTACCTAATTCTAAAAGCTTACTTTTTTCAGCACCTTCTCCATATATATGATATTTATAATTTGAATTAGACAATTGGAGGATAATATTCTTATAATTTTTCTGTTTTTCCAATCTTCCAACTGAAAGAAGTGTATAATTTTCTCTCTGAGTTATCTTAAGTTCTGAATTCACATCTATCCAATTTGGTCTTAAATGAATATTTCTTGAACCAAACCTTTTTAGAAGCAAATCTTTGTCGGACTTTGATGTCACGCTATAAAAATCTGAATAACTAAGGCTGATTAGAGTGAGAAAATAATACATTATTTTTTTTAATAGATTTTTCTTGTTTTGAATAGAAAATTCTAATAAATCATATCCGGTTCTTATTATTAGTGGTTTTTTATACAAAAATTTTGAAATAATTCCCAACCAAGAACCAAGCATCTGATTTGTTTTAAAAATATCAGCATTTTTAAGGAGGGCTTTATTTTTATAGAAAAATTTAATTAAATTGAAAATAAAAAATGAGTTATTTTTCTTGTTTATTTCTGAACTATAAAAAGGAAGATGCCTTATTCCATGAGGAGACAATTCATCATCAAATTGGATATCATCATATGATACAAAAGTAACATTAACTCCACTTTCTACCAACTTTTTATACAAAAGAACTTCACGGGAAAACAAACCGTTATCAATCCAGTCTTTCATGGATGTTTTATATGTGAAAAAAAGGATTAAATTCATATGTTCACTAATTAACTTTTATAATATACTTGTTTAGAAAATTACTTTTCGATGGAAAAAATTTTAATCATACATAATGAATATCAGCAATTAGGCGGGGAAGATATAGCTGTAAATAAAGAAATTGATATTTTAAGCAATTACTTTGAAGTTGAAACACTGATATTTAATAACAATTTGAAAAATAAAATTTCTTTATTGTTTTCTTTTTTATTAGTAACAAACTTTTATTCAAACTATCTTCTTAAAAATAAATTAAAACAATTTAATCCAGATTTAGTTTATGTGCACAATACATGGTTTAAAGCCTCTCTTGGAATTTTTAATATATTAAAAAAAAGGAATATTAAAACTGTAGTTAAGCTGCACAATTTTAGATACTTTTGTACAAAATCATTCTTCAAATTTCATCATGTTAAAAAAGGAGATATTTGTCATGCATGTGGAGCCAGTGGAGA
>Ga0181604_10003624_pt1 | contig 12892 bp, 3 predicted proteins | sample 041ome_12_FD_148663 | JGI IMG/M metagenome (GOLD analysis project Ga0181604, IMG submission 148663) | Coastal salt marsh microbial communities from the Groves Creek Marsh, Skidaway Island, Georgia - 041410US metaG (spades assembly) | ecosystem: Environmental > Aquatic > Marine > Intertidal zone...
GAACCGATTCATCAATTACTAGATATACAAAAAATGAAAATTCTTGGGTTGCTGGTGGTTCGCTTGATTTTAATGATACGGCGTTTAGGTATTTGGCTTGTGATGCTGCCTGTAATAGAATAGCTGTATTGAGTTATGAAGATCATTTTTATGCTACATATAAACTTCCAAGAGATACTGAAGGAAAAAAACAGTGGATTATTGATTACAACAAAACCTATAATTTTTACAATAATACGCAAAGTATAGAAATACTTGGTTATTTGGATCTTGTTTTTTATGGTATACCTTGGGTTAAAATTGAAGATTCTAATATAACTCGAGAAAAACTTGCTGAATTTGAAAGTAATCCTGAGGATTTTAATATGTATTACGCTGGAGAAGTTAAGATATATGATTACGATTATTTGAGTGAATCTTGGCAATTGAGTGAAACTATAGAACGAGTAATCGAAGAGGGTGTTTTTGGTGAATTTAGTTCGGATGGAGATTCTTTTTCTCTGTTTCAGCCTAAATCTATAGAATATATTGTGTTTAAAGATTCTTCGTACATATTTGAGGTTCAGAAAAATAATGTTTATGAATATGATTCGTCATTGTGGAAGATGCAATTTGCTATGCATTTTACTAATCTTGCTTATCATAGGTTTGATGAAGATAACGAGTACCAACTGGATGATTTTGGTTACAGCGCGAAGCTTACAGCAGACGTTCAATACGGCTACAATGCAACAGTAATTTATGACGAGCGTTACGGATATCTTGATAATTTTAATTCAGACGGAGTAATAGCTATTGGAAGTAGAGACAGTCGTAACGGATTTGCCAGCTCTTTCGTGGCTGACAAATATACTTTTAAGGTGTTTTATAGGCAAGAAGGCTCAAGCGTAATCATTAGTCCTGACGGAAAAAGATTATTTTATGTTGATAGAGATAAAAATGTTGTTTGCATCAAAAAATCAGAAGATTATGGTTGGAGTAATTATAAAAATGATCCAGATAATCCATTGGATATACAGAAGATTATTGTTCCCGAAGAAATTAAAACAAGAAATTTTAATTTAAAAACAAACTATGACGGTTCTGTTTTGGTTACTTTTGGTAATAGAGCTGCAGGAAAATACCAAACCGCTAGAAGTTTAATCACCGGAGAGTATGATCAATATTTTGCCGAACTCATTGAGCATTCTTTTTATGAGTTGGGCTCATCTTGGGAGCACGCCGAAATGATATTTGATTTAAAATATAAAGCAAATTCGTTGCAGCAACTTGCTGATGGTCAAGATAAAATTTTTCGCAACAAATACAGTGCCGATTTAATTGTCTCAAAGAATCAATCAGGAAAAATTAAAGCTGCCGCAGTTTTAAATCGGGGTATACATCCTAAAAAAAATTATAACTTGCAATATTATGATGAAAAATTATTTGATCTGGGATTAGAAAACGAAGATTATGGATATGGAATGGCTCATATTTCTTTGCTTCAATTGGATGGAGATGCAGATAAAAAAAGATGGGTGCCTGCAACCAAAGATACAGTTCCTTTAAATTCAATTGATGTAGCTGTTGACAAAAACATGGATACTGTTTACAATTTAAGGTACAATCCTTCTGTTGAATACAAAAATGAGTTGTATAAAAATAACCTTGTTTACGCTAAAACATATCGGCTCGGTCAGGAGGAGGGATTGGTTTATGCTATTCCTCACGATCCGAGTAATACTTTGATCAGAAACGGATTGTTTGATCTGTATTCAATTGATCAAGAAAAGTGGTATGTTTATAAAGATGGAAAGATATATGAAGATTATCTAAGTCGACCCGCTCCAAATATAACCATAAGTGCTCAACAGTCTGATGTGCAGGAATTGGTGCAGAATACAAACTATGGAACAAGGGTATGGCTCAAAGGGGCTTCTGAGGGCGACTCTATAGAGGTATATGAACCGAGATCTGAAACTAATTCAATCAGTTTAACTTCAGAGAATATAAATCCAAGTGTTGATTCTCCTGATTGGATTGCTGATCAATTTTTCTTTGACGCAGATTATGGAAGTAGTGTTACATTTACATGTCAAAATAAAAAGTATCAGTACGCAGATGGTTACTATCTTTATCAACCAGTAGGAATAAACTCTATAAAGATGCAAGTTGATTTGCAATTCAAAAATCGCACAAATCGAGAAACAAATGCGATCATACATTTTGTTGAAAGCCATCTTGGTCAATACGATAAAGATCGCGCATCACCAAATTTAAAATACAATCAAGGAATCGATGGTTTTAGATGGGCAGGTGAATCAACGTTTCATCCATACGATTCTACGGACATGCAGTCGAAAACGTTTTATTGTTTGGATTATAGTCATGCTTTGAATTTCGAAAACAGTAATGATATATCAATTAAATTAAATAATTTTAATACATCTTTACTTAATAAATCTGAGGGTTTATATGTTGCTGGTGCAACAAGTTATTCAAGCGAAGAAAGTTATATTAAAAATGATATTGTATTGCTTGAGGAGAATCATAAATATTATTACTGCATATCTGATACATTTGTAAAAAGTATTGCACCTGCTTCAAGGCGAAATAATTCTGAGTGGACTAGAAATGGGGGGTATTTTGCAGAAATTAATTCAGACGTTTGGACTCGAGATTTTTTATGGAAACCATCTTTGGGTTTAAAGGTTTCTCAAACTCCAAGGTTGAAGGTGTTAAGCTTGACAAAAGATTATACTGAAATACACCGCGATGGAATAAATGAAAATTTACTTGTTCTGGATTTAGAGTTTAATAACCGAACAGATGATGAAGCGCGAGCAATACTTCATTATTTTGAGCATCATTATGGATGTGTGCCGTTTCGATTTAAAGCTCCCGCTCCGTACGAAAAAGAAAGAAATTTTGTGTGTCAAACATGGACGCATACATACAACTATAAAAATAATCACAGCATAAAAGCAAAATTTGAGGAGTTTCCATTCAATCTTCCTGCCGACAAATATGATGCAATTGTAACCCAACCAATTTTAAGGAAGTCTGAGTTTTTGATTGCAGATTCAATTAGGTTTGGTGATACTGAAGAAAATTTAAAAGCAGAAAATAAATTCAGAAAAAGAATAACTTTTAGAAATGCTGGCGATCAAGGCTTGATAATAAATAATGTAAATATAAAAGATGGACCATTTTCGATAGTTGCGAAATTTCAAACCGAAGATGTTCCTGTGTTGATAGAGGGTCGAGATTATGATTACTTTTCAATTTTACCCGCAGGTGGTTCACTTCCTTTTGAGTTGAACAATAGGTCAATTAAAATATTTAAACAATATTCTGAGGGTGTGGCAGGAGGAATTACTTTTACTGTTGTCGATGGTTCTGGAAATAGAATAATATTAGATGGAAAACCTAATAGTTTTTTACAAAATAATACAGGCACAATAAAAAATTTAGTTACAGGAGAATCCGATTCTAGTTACAATGGTTATATAAATGATATGTTTGTTCACAACAACAAAGAGTCGGTCCTCGAGCCAGGGGAAACTGGATATATAGATGTGTATTATAATGGAGCATTGAGCGTAAATGATTTTAATACCGAGGTTGAGGGTGTGGGGGGAATTATCAATGTTACCGCCAAAGAAAAAACTTTTTATGGTGAGTTGAGTTTTGATGTAACTCATAGCGATTCATCAACCGAAACAATAACAACCAATTTAAGCATACAACTTTATAGATAATGTCAAAATCAGAAGCCAATTTAAATAAACAATTATCGTCTCTTCAGCCTGATGCGTTGATTGAGTTGTTTGAGATTGATTTTAGTAATATGCAGGAAAATTTCGAGCAATTAAAAGATATGTACGGTATCAATGTTGGAGCTGACACTGTGTATAGATTTTGTTCGTCAGTGAATTCAAATAACCCAATTGTGTGGCAGGGCAAATCGTACCAACCTATGCCAATCATGGCCGAGGGCTTTGAAAGTAAAAATGATGGAAGGTTTCCTCGACCAAAACTTGTTGTAGCAAATCCTGACGGAATATTTTCGCGAATAATATACAACAATAATGATTTTGTTGGATGTAAAATTACTCGCAAGAGAACATATGTTAGATTTTTGGATGATGAAAATTTTCAAAATAAAAATTTAAATTCAGAAGGAAAAAATCCATTCGGGCAATCCGATAGAGATTCTTATTTGCCGGACGATGTTTATTATATAAACAGAAAAATGTCTGAGGATAAAAATGGCATAAGTTTTGAATTATCTTCTCCGCTAGAATTAAAAAATTCTTGGTTGCCTGCTAGAAAGCTGTATGCAAATCTTTGCACATGGACATATCGTTGTGAGATTGGTTGCGGTTACCGAGGGTTGCCCATTGAAACCGTAGAAGAACAAGACTTGACCGAAGGTTTTGAGCTCAATCAAAGTGCAGGTCCGGGTATAGTGAGTGCAAGTGATTATCCGGCAGGGCTGGACGATATACCTGAATGGTCGAAGCATGGAAAAAACGGATCGCCAGAATCTTCAACAGGATATTCTTTGAATGATGTCGTTAAAATAATTTCAAGAACTTCCGATAATCCATATCACCGTGCACCACAAGTTTTTGTATGTATACAAGATCATATTCTTCCTGCGGATCACCATCCGTTTTTTGATAAAGAATATTGGCTGAAGGACGATTGCTCAAAAACTTTAAAGTCTTGCAAGCGTAGATTTGACTTCGAGGCAACCAATGAATTCGACAGGCCGCTCAAAGAGCATAATAAAGCCAGTAAGGATAGTATATTAAATTTTGGCGCATTTCCTGGTGTAGCAGGGTATGGATACGAAATGTAAAATTAACCAAAAAATATTGCACAAAATAATTGATTATTGCAACCTATATAAAAACGAAGAGAGTTGTGGAATAATTGTTGAATTGAATAGTGTTCAAAGGTTTATACCATGCGAAAATATTGCGCTCGATAAGCAAAAATATTTTGCGCTAGATTCAAATGTTTATATTGATTATAATATTGATGTGATTGTGCATTCTCACTGCTTGGGTAGTGCCGCTCCGTCAAAATTAGATCGATCATGCTCGGATGATCTGGGTCTACCTTTTTTAATTTATAGCACTATTGATGATAACTTTTGCTTATATGAAAATAAAAGTGTAATAGAGTTCAAGGTTTAAGGTTTAAAGTGAATACGGTATATTTACATGGCGGCATCGGTAGGCGATTTGGTAGAAAGTATCAAGTTGACGCGCGCAATTCGCAGGAAGTAATCAAAGCTTTAGATGCAAACAACGAAGGTTTTCTTGCATATATTGTAAAGCAAGAACTAGAGGGAAATAGGCATTTTTTACTTGCCAAGCATCCCGACAAATTAAAGTCTGAAAAAGATTTAATTGATAATATAATTGCAGAAAATGAAATCAATAGAGAAATACATGTTGTGCCAAGTGTCTATGGTGGGGTTGTAAGTAGTTGGTTAATAGGGCTTGGTCTAAGTAAGGCTGTTGCGGGTGCAATGGCAAGCGCTCTTTGGGGCGGACTTGCTCAAATGGCTATATCTGCACTACAGAAAACGCCAGAAGATAAGGTGCAAACTCGCGGAGAGAATAGTTCAAGCAAGTCGTTTCTTCTTGGCGCATCTCGAGAAACTGCATCTCAAGGAGGCTCAATTCCATTGGGTTATGGGCGGGTGTTTATTGGGCCAAGTTTGGTTAGTCAATCAATGACTACAACTAGATTGCCAATAAAAAATAATAAATCTAAAATTCTAGAATCTTCTAGCCAACTCAAATTTTCACATTTGATATGCGAGGGACCAATTGAGGGGCCCGTTAATGAATATGGTGCAAAAGTTGATTCTTGGTTTACCGATATAAATGGTATAAAAGTTCCCCATGAGGATGTACAGAGATCTTTATATATAAACGAAAATCAATTACTGAAAGGAGAATTTTATAATTATAATTTAAACGAAACTGGAGACCTTCCGTCAATAAATATTAGCAAAGAAGATTCTAGAATACTGGACGATAGTGTTAGTATAGTTCATACAATAAATCAAGAACTGTTTGGAGTGTCGCCGTATTTTATTAGCGAGCTCGATAAAAGTTCTGATGGTTCAGTAACCCCTGAAAGCAAAAGATCTACTTTTATATCTCAATCAGAAGTTTTTCCTGAACAAAAAGATGCCGAGAAGCCAACAATATTTTCTCATAAAATATCAAACATAGATACTCGTGAACTTGTTATATCATTTAGATCTAGTGTTTTTGTTCAAGCTCAAGGTGATGGCGAAACAAAGGCGGAAAAAGTATATTTTGGAATATTTGTGTTAGGGGATGATGGCAAACGCGAGAATGTACTTGAAAGTCCCGCGAATTATACATTAAGATTTAGTGGAAGTAAATTGATCGATTCAAATGGAAACGAATTGAATGTTTATAAAGACGAAAACAATAGAATGTATGTTTCTGGAATTGCTACTTCTTCATATCAATTTGAGTTTTTTCTAAGATTTAGAAAAGAATTTAAGAAAAATACCCCAACCATACAGATTGTAAAACTGAGCAAAGAGACGGATGTTGCTGCTGCATCAAATATATATACAACATGGACAACCACAAAAAGAAAATGGTATGGTGCGAAAAAAGTAACTCAGCACTCCAAAACAGACTGGAATAGTATTGGCGGCCAAGGAAGAACCAGAAGCATATCTGTTTCTACTATAGAGGAAAGAATACCTGGAAAGTTTTCAAATCCTAACGCAGTAACTTCGAGAATAGTTATCGATAGTTTAAACTTTGCCTCTCAACCAACATTTATGTGGCACCTCAAATTAAAAAAAGTTCTTGTGCCTAGTAATTATAATCCTATAACTCGTCAATACAATGGTCCATGGAATGGTTTGTTTAAGGGTCAAGAGTCGGGGCAATCAATATATTCTATTGATGAAAGAAATAAAGAATGGACAGATAATCCTGCTTGGATTTTTTACGATTTAGTTTCTAATCCAACTTATGGATGCGGTAGATATGGCGTCGAGCAAAACGATATTGATAAATGGCAAGTTTATAAAATTGCAAAGTATTGCGATCAAATGGTTGAAACAAATTACCCAATACAAACTGATACTGGATTATTAAAAGCGTTTGAGTTTTATGGTTCTGGAGACTTGACGATTAATAGTGGTCAAGTGGGAAAAAATAATACAGCTCACAGATTTAAAATAAAGATAGATAAAACAAGATATTCAAAGGATCAATATGGAAATATAAATTTCGAAGAAGCTAATGACATTGGATTTGAAACATATCATGAATTTTTAGAATCTGGAGATTATACTCTAACAATTCCCGAGGGAGTTGAGCAAATTGAGGTGCTAACTATTGGAGGTGGTGGTAGTGGTCAAGCTTTGAATGGTGTACCAAATCATAGTTGGTTGGTTCCTAATTTTAGTGTTTTAGACGGTAATAGCGGTGAGCGTTCTATTGTTTCATCTAGTTCTGGGTGGAGTGTCATTTCGCAAGGCGGAATTGGTGGAGGTTTGCAAGGTGAAGATGAAAATTTTGTTGATGCACCAACGAACATAATTGAATCTCCAAATAATAAATATAGAGTATATGCACAAAAACAAGGTTCACTTCCGAAATTAAAAGATGGTGATGGAAGAGATAGGTTGGGCACTCAAGATCTTTTAATTTCGCCTAGTCATGGATCCAAACAGGGACAAAAAAGAAGTTCGAAGACTAGTTCAGGCAAATCCTCAAATACTCCTGGTTTTGGAGCAGGTTCCGGGGCAAGTAGTCAATCATATAATGTTAGTAAAAAAACATTTGCTTTTGGGCAAAATATAATAGGTGGAGGATCTGGCGCTGCCTCATTGACAAGATTTGCAGTATCTGCTGGAGATACAATTACTATAAATGTTGGCGCAGGAGGAGATCGCGTCCAGGGAAAATTTACAAATGGAAACGATTTTTCTAGATCTGCAAAAGGGGGATCTGGAAAAGTGGTTATTGAATATATAACTAAAGGTGGCAGCTATACAGGGTTGTCCTCTAGGCAACAGTTTGTTAAGTCATTTGGCGATGGAGATCTTTTTAAAGGTAAATCGGTTGCTTTTTTTATCAACAAACATAATTACGGATCGAGTGCGCTTGGTTACAAGCAGCAAATCAAAAACAAGTCTGTATTAAAACAAAACTGCTCGATAGAAAGGCGGCAAATTGTTAACTCAGATGCAGATAATTTCACCATCGATTTACTGGGAGAAGATTTTACATTTCATGAAAGTGCTTTTGATGGCCTTATTGAAACACTGGATAAACCATTAAAAGGAGGAATTAGTGTTGAGGCAGGCTCAAATGTTGTTTCTGGAGAAAATACAGAATTTATCGACGAATTAAATGCTGGAGATAAAATTAAAATATCAGGCCAAGAATTTACTGTGCAGGAAATAAATAGTGACACAGAATTAATTTTAGATGATAATCATATAGAAGGCGCAGAGAGTGTTGTTGCGTATACCCAACAAACAAGCAAGCGATACATAATGTATGGTGCCTGCGCGGCAGAAATTGATCATCCAATTGTTGAGCCAAGATTTACTGCTAATTTATATATGAAGGATGCAGTTGAGTCGATAAATATTTTAAATATGTTTGCAAATATGTTTCGTTCGAGATTGTCTTATAGCTCGGGAAAAATTAGTATACAACAAGACTCAAAATTTTTACCCATACAGTTGTTTAATAATACAAATGTTTCGGTCGAAGGCTTTACGTATTCTGGATCCCAAAAAGATCAGCGCTTTTCTGTTGTTAAGGTTATGTTCAATAATAAAGAAAATGAATTCAATCAAGAGTATGTATATGAAGAAGATACTGCTGCTATTCAAAAAATAGGATTAATTGAAACTGAAATAAATGCATTATCTGTATCTAGTGAATCAGAGGCAAGAAGGTTTGCTAAATGGATATTAATGAGCGCTCAATACGAGCAAGAAGTGGTTAAGTTTACAACTGGACAAGAAGGAGCCTATACATTTCCAGGTGCTGTTATAGAAATATATGATCAAATGAGAGCAGGAGATTTAAGATCTGGTCGAGTGTTGAATATAATAGATGAAGCTGGTATAGGAGCTGAAACATATATTTTAATTGATAAAAGCATATTAAAAGAGCCGGTTCTTGGTGATGTTGAATTTACTGTATCTGCTGGTGCGGATAATACAACACTGGAAAAAATAGAAGCCAGATCAAGAAACGAAAAATTTATAGATGATCAAGATTACGAAATAGAAAATTTAAAATCTCAACAAATTTTAAAGTTTCAGGCTAGAATGATTCCTGATCAAGGCGAAAGTAGGTCAAGAATAATTGACATGGTTGCTAAAATGCAATTTGACGTGTCTCTTGAAGAGAGCGTGTTAAAAGTATTTTATCACGGATTTCAAGATGGAGATAAAATACGATTTGCGAGCGATGGAGTATTGCCGTCAGGCCTCTCCCCTTTTGAAGAATATTATGTTATATGTTCGACAAAACATTCTTTTAAAGTATCACTAAATCCTCCGGTATATCTAAGTGGGGTATTAAGTTTGATCTCAACCGGAAATTCTGGATTAGTTGCGAACATTGTGAATGGAAGTGGAACTAGTTTCACAACGGAATTAAGTGTTGGTGATCATATAATAGTCGACGGATTTGATTTTGTTGTCAAGGAAATAAAAAGCGATTCGAGGCTGATAATAAATAAATCTCATGCTCGTGGGTTCAATCAAGAACGGGCATATACTAATATTATTCCTGTGAATTTATTTGACTCTGGAAAAGATAGGCTTCTTAATATCGGTGGGGAGCATTTTGTTATGCCTATCGATCAGAATAAAACGCAAGAAAAAATCAATCAAATCATGATTGGTGCAATTTATTCGATACGTGGAGATATTGGACTTATTCAAGACAACAAGAATGAAGTAACTTCCGAAAATCTTGCAAAAATTGGCGTCAATGAAATATTAACCGATGATTGGTTGGCTTCAACGATGTTTGGCCAAGTAAAAATTGTTGACACAAATTGGATGTACGCAAGAAACTTGGGGTGGATATATATAAAAGATATATTGAATAGACAAATTGAAAATACAAACGAATACTTTTGGTTTTATACAGGTCAATTTGGTTGGGTTGGCACCACAGAAACCTTGAAAAATATTATTTGGTACGTTCCTGCTTTGCGTCAAAATAAAGATGGTGCGACGGGTTTTGTTAATATAAAATATAATGCTAGCTCTGGTAACATATCTAATGTTTTTGTATACTATAATAGTGTGTTGGGTTTGGATGAAGACATACAAGTATTTAATCTTGGTAGCTCGAACAAGAAATTGGGAAGACTGTGCGAAGTAAAAGAAGTGAAAATAGATGGTCCTTATGGATATGTTTTAAATATATCAGACTACGATGAGGATATAGGTGAATATACTGCGCCCAATCATAGTGATGTATTTAATCAAGAAAAATATGATGCAATTAAAATAGAGTCTGCATCTCAAGTATATCCAGGAGAGTCTCTTCAACAAAGGTATGCAATAAGATTAAATATAGAAAACAATCTTGAATTTGATCTATCAAAAAATTATAATATATTTATTCAAGGAGTGACTGGAGTTAATTCTGGATTGATTAATAAAACATGGAATTTTATATTTATAAACGAAACAACAATAGAGCTTACCAACTCTGCAGAGGTTTCTGAATATATAGAAAATGAATATGATTTTACGGATGCATATCTTTATCTAGTGAAAGAATTCGATCATGATCTTAAAAAATTTATTGAAGGTAAATATTTTAAGGTTTTAAATAACAAAGAAGTGGGAGATGGGAAGTATGAAATTACTGCAACTGAATATTCATATGATAAATTTGATGCGATTGATAAAAAAGGTGTAATTCGAAAACCAGTTATTCCGATTCCTCCGCAAGAGGGAATGGAGGTGCCAGAGCCTCCAACAAATCTAGTATTAACAAGCTCCACAGAATAAATGTCTACTTCAATCACAGTTGAATTTCAAGTCAATGATCTTGATGCGAATTATGAAGTGCTTGGTACCTCTAACAATTATTCGTTTCAGGAAAAACTAGGGCTTGGCTCAAGCCTTGTGTTGAATGAGGGCGAGGAGTTTATTAAAGCTATACCCCTCAAGGGTCATTATGGAGTTTTTGATATACGAGTTTTTGCGGTAACAGATATAGGCGTTCGATCTTCTTCTTTGATTGGTTCTGTGGAAGTTTTACCCAAAGAATTAGAAAATACTTTTACATTTTCAGATATTACTTTAAATAATAATAGGTATGAAAATTTAGAATCTAGCGTAACATATGCACCTCAATCTCCTGGCGATAAACTTGAAGTTGATTGCGAATTTGCAGATAAAAATATAAACTTTAGTTGGTCGCTGACTCCTCCCGGCGGCCACCCGCTGGAAGGAACTGCTGTATCAAATCAATTGTTAAATGATTCATTTTTTTCTGGTTTCAAGATAAATATAAAAAACAATGGTCTGTATATCGACCTTGATTCCGCCGGATTCTCTAGCGCATCATTAGATTCTTTATCGAATACATTTGAGTCGGATCGAGAAAATGTGACTGAAATATTGCAAAATTATAGAGATTTTTATTTAAATTTAGATTCAAATGTGTTTAACGATCTCGACTTGTCAAGAAACGTCGAGGTTGAAATCGTTTCTGTTGATAAATTTGGAAGAGAAGCTACTGGAATTATTCGAGCCAAAAATCCAGAACCGATTGTATCTAATTTAACTCACTCAGTGAGGGGTTCAGAGGCTAGTTTTTCTTGGAGTTCTTCAGATGTTGATTTTGATTCTGTTGATATAAATGTACTTGCTGTTCCAGAAGGAACGGAACTTCCTTTTGAAACAGATTTAGAAGCAAGCGCTAGATATTTTCAGGAATTGAAACAAGCAAAGCAATACAATAAATATGCAGGAGCAGCTTACCAAGAAGGCGAACAGGCTGTATATGGAGGAAAAGTATATGCATGCGTTGAGTCTCACACTAGAACAGCAAATGAGGTTCCTGATTCATCTGCTCGATGGGAATTAGTTGGGAGCGTTGTTGATTTTAATTATTTTTCTTCAGTAGATGATTTAAATAAAAACCTGATAGAAGATGCTACTCTTTCTTCTTCGGATGATTATAATAATACATTTTCTGTTTCTCAATTGTGGGGTTATGAATATTATTATACGTTTCAACCATATGATGGGTTTGGTCTAGGAAAAGTATACAACTTTACAAACAATGGATTGGTTGATCAAGATGAACCTAATAGTGTGCTTGATCCATTGATTACTAATATAAAAATCGATAACCTTCGCTTTAGGGAAGTTAAAGATGATCTTGTATTTAATTGGGATATTGTTGATCAAGATGGTAATCTTGTTGATATAAATCAGTATAAGTTCTTGTTTGGCGGAGCAGATAGCCCATCACTTTTGGGCCTTAGTGGTTCACTGTATGATGTAAATACTCGACAAACAATCACTGGGATTACGGAGGGTTACAATTCTAAGAGTTTGGATTTTGATGAAAATGGAGATCTTATTGTTAATGCAAATCTTCCATCAGCCAAAGTATTTGATCAATATAAATATACGCGCGAATTAAATAATTCAATATATGGAATCGGCGGATTTCCATCTGATTATCAAGATTATAATGATCAAACAACATATAATTTGGGCGATCATGCGTTGTCGAATTATAATATATATACTTCTAATACAAACAATAATACAGTTGCTCCAGTATATTCTGTATGGAAAGAATCAGAAACATATTTTGCGGCGACATCT
>Ga0181604_10003626_pt1 | contig 12884 bp, 12 predicted proteins | sample 041ome_12_FD_148663 | JGI IMG/M metagenome (GOLD analysis project Ga0181604, IMG submission 148663) | Coastal salt marsh microbial communities from the Groves Creek Marsh, Skidaway Island, Georgia - 041410US metaG (spades assembly) | ecosystem: Environmental > Aquatic > Marine > Intertidal zone...
TCAAGATTGTGGTTGAGAACGCACGCGACGATGAAGGGCTCGAGAGCTCTGACGGCGGCGTCCAAACACCGAGCGAGGCGCGAACCACGCCGGTGAATGTCCCAGACGATGGCGGTGACGTTGGTGAACCAACAGGCGAGTTCGTCATACCAAACATAGTGACCGCTCAACCCTCAGGTGAGGTGCCGCAGGTCGTTTCGACCAACATCGACAAACAACCAACAAGGCCACCTGCTTTTCTTGGTGTTCGCCGACAAGTGGTTCTGCGGCGGGGAATCGGACGACCACGGGTTCGTCGTGTGTCCCGCGTGCTTCGACATATTGACCCCTGGTCGACCTTCAAGGTTGCGGCGATGTTTTCGTTGGTGTCGTATGTCGTGTTGTTAACAGCGGGGGTCATGTTGTGGCGTGTAGCGGATTCAACCGGAACGATTGCGAACATCGAGCGCTGGTTTACGCAGTTTGGATGGGAAACATTTGAACTCCACGGCGACGAAGTGTTTAGTGCCGCCTGGGTTATTGGGTTGTTTTTGGTGGTTGCGGCAACCGGTATGGCGGTGCTATTCGCCACCATCTTTAACCTCATCAGTGACGTGGTTGGCGGCATCCGGGTGTCGGTGCTCGAAGAAGAGGTCACCGAACGGACCTTTGATCCGATCGAAGCCTTCCGTCGGCGTCGCCCCGACTGACCAAGGTTGAGGTTCTGGTGTAGGCGCCGATAGCGTTTCCGTTCTGCCGGGGCTATAGCTCAGTCGGTTAGAGCGCATCCCTGATAAGGATGAGGTCACAAGTTCGATTCTTGTTAGCCCCACTAGAACCTCCGCTTCGGCGGGGGTTTTGTTGTTTTCATGCGGTTTCAGCAGTTGAAGGAATAGATGGGCGACCACATTGAACCGCTGAGAGATTTCGGCGGCAGAATAGGGGAATGCGGTTTGCCAGGCGAATCATCTCAGCGCTCATTATGACAATTGCAGCTGCCGGGGCAATCCGAGTGAAGGGACGCGGCGGAACTCCACCTCGCCACGGTGGGTGGCGACCAGTTCGTATCCCACCCACTGAAAGTGAAACTGAATGACGATCTGGCTTACAGGGCAGGGCGTCGTTGGGCAGCGGCTCATCCAACAATGCAGTTCGCAGGAGATCTCGCTCACGAATCCTCGTCGCGACCCGCTCCCAGATATCCATCCAGGTGACATCGTTGTCCTCGCGTACCCGGGGCGCCATCGAGCGGTCGTGGAACATGCGGGGCAGCAGGGAGCCTCGGTGATCGTGCTTGCCGACGACCTCGATGACACCCAACAACTCTTCGAACTCGATTCCCTGTTCACATCTCAGCAGTCGAGCCTTGTTGTGGGCGCCGCAATGTCACCGGGACTTTCCGGACTCATTGCACGTCACCTCGCTGGTCGACTGCATCGAGTAGACGAACTGCATATCGCCATGCACGGAACAGCCGGCCCAGCATGCGCACGAGTTCACCACAGGTCGTTGAGCGGCCGTGCTCCAGGCCTTATGGATGGTGAATGGAAAGAGTTTCATGGCGGTTCTGGTCGAGAACTGTGCTGGTTTCCGGAGCCAATCGGTGCCGTCGACTGTTACCGAGCAGAGTCACCACTACCAGTCTTGTTACACCGAGCTTTTCCTGAAGCGCGCCGTATTTCCTCCCGGCGATCAGCGACACGCCGAGACCGGCTCACTGCTCGACTACCAATGCTGCGTCCTCCGCATGCGGAAGGCGGAGTGGGAGCACTTCGTGTCGAGGTGCGGGGTGCAACTGCCGATGGCGCTCGAGAAACGTTGGTCATGGGCATCGCAGAACTGGTCGGATCAGCCTCAGCAGCAGTGGTCGCCGCAATGATTACTGAACTCACCAACAAGGGGCTTCCGACAGGAGTTGTCATTCCTGGTGCTCAAGAATTGCCAACTCGCCGTCTGCTACACCACGTACAAGAACACGGCGTGCGAATTCAAGAATTTACTGGTCAGCCCTCAGACTGAAGCGACGATTCAGCAACTTCGTTGCTCTGATCGCTGTTCATCCGTGATTCAAGGCGCTCAACAGCCGCCGTGAGTGCAGCGAGTTGCTCGCGCAACTCTTCGCCAGTGACAACATCAGCTAACGCCAAGCGAACACCAGCAATTTCACGGGCCAAGAATTCGGTGTCAGCCTGAGTGCGCTCAGCGACCTGGCGATCAAGTTCAGCAGCAGCCCGGTCGCGTCGTTCTTGGCGATTCTGGGCGAGAAGGATCAGCGGCGCAGCGTATGAGGCTTGCAGAGAAAGCACCAAGGTGAGTAGCACCAATCCACGACCCCACGGGTCAAACTGCCAATTTGCCGGCGGCAAGATATTGAAGAGCAACCAGACAATGATGACGATGGTTTGCCAGACGAGGTAGCGCGCAGTACCAAGGAGCATTGCGATTGACTCGCTGAACTTGCCAAAGGCATCAGCGTCATACGACACGTCAAGGCGGCGCCGACGGCGAGGCTGTGAAAGATCGTTCCGGCGCTTCATGGCGTCACCATGGGTTGAACAGGGGTGGTCCGGCGGCGCTGACGAAGACGCCAGTCAACTCCGAGTAGGCGGTCGACAACGTCATCTACAGCAACGGCACCAAGCAGGCGCCCGGCCTCATCGAGGACAGGAAGAGCCATCAGGTTGTAGTAAGCGAATTGCTCGTGAACTTCTTGCTCGGGAGTGTTGGGAGTCGTCGTTGGAATATTCCGCAGGCAACGTCCGAGTTCCATGCCCGGCGGTTCCCGCAGTAGCCGCTGGGCGTACACAACACCGAGATAACGGCCAGTGGGCGGCATGAACGGGGCCTGACAGATAAATACCTGGCTCGCAATTGCTTGAGTCCAGTCAGGGTCACGCAACTGGGCGAGCGCCTGAGCAACGGTGTCGTCAGGTCCCAAAATGATGATGCCTGGTGTCATCAAACCACCAGCGGTGCGCTCGTCGTATGAGAGCAGACGCGTCAACACCTCGGCATCTTCGTCATCCATTGCTTCAAGGACGGCCTCGCGCTGCTGATCAGGCATTTCTGACAGCAGGTCGGTGAGGTCGTCGTACTCCATCTCTTCCAATACGCCAACAAGTCGATCAAGGTCGAGACCCTCAATGAGGCGGAGCTGCTCGTCTTCTGGCAATTCCTCGAGGAGGTCTGCCAAACGCTCATCGTCCATCGCCTCGGCTAATTGCCGACGCTGAGAATGGGGAAGTGCTCGAACGACAACAGCAACATCAGATGGGTGCATGTCGCGCAGGCGTGCCGCCTCAGCCGCCATGGCGGTGTGAGCGTTAAACAGCTGTTGAACTTCGCGCCAGTCAACGAGTCGATAGCTCGGCCGTGGCTTCAACACCTGTCGTCGAACCAGACGAACCGTCGAAACTTCCCACCAGTCGCTCACATCATCAGACTTGTGTTCAAGGCCGACGTCGCTGACCGATTCACCAGACGCAATTGCGCGGTCAATAATTTCTGCCCCGATAAGTGTTTCACCGGCGCGCCGCCTGAACGGATGCAGGTCGACGTCCCACGAACGGAGCTGTGCTCCACCGCTATCGAGTTGGCCGATACGAGCCCAATTCACAAAGATTCGACGGCGCTGACTGTTCGCCACAAAGCCGACGACGCGCGGCGCTTTACCCGGGCGTCCGGGTACGACAACAATGTCCTCAATACGGCCGATCTGAGCGCCACCCGCATCAAGGAGCGGAAGCCGCGTCACTCGGAAGGCATAAATCACGTCGCCCGCCATGGGGCGAAGGTTACCCGTGTTCGAGCACTAGAGCCTTGACACCTCAACCAAGGTGTCATAGAAGGCCACTCCGCCACCCCAGTCAGTGAGGGTGTCATTGGTGAGACTGTTCGCTACTCCGCCGTCGCGATGGTGCTGTTCCCACCATCCCCAAGGGACAACGACGACTCCTGGTCGAACCCGAGATGAGATACGCACCGGTAGGTCGAGTGACCCACGATCGTTAAATACTCGAACACGATCACCATCGTTGAGTGAGCGCTGTTGAGCGTCATGTTCATCGATTTCTAAGAACGGCCCATCCTCGGCGCCACCATGGGTATCCATATGGCTGTAACCGGAGTTCAAGAACCTGAGGTGCCGCTTTGAGGTCATCAACTGCAATGGGAATCGATCTGCAAGTGGCCCTCCAGGACCCTCCCGCGGAGCATAAAATTCAGGCAACCGAGGCTGCCCCATCCGCTCAAGGCGGTCGCTCACAAACTCGACACGACCCGATGCTGTGGCGAACTCACCTGAACCAAATGGCCGACCATCATCTGGGTATGGAACACGAAGATGATGTTGCTCTCGCAATTCGTCAAGATCAATGGTTGGAAGTACGTCTTGAAGCATGGTGAGATCGTCATCGAACAGTGAGGGCTCGGTGAGACCCATTGCGGCAGACAGCCGACGGAAGAACTCTGGGTTTGATACCGATTCACCCACCGGCTCGATCGCTGGTTCGTTCCAGCCGAGATACAGGTGTCCCCAGGCAGGAGTCACATCAACTGATTCGATTTGTGTTGTCGCAGGGAACACATAGTCGGCGTACTTTGCTGAGTCGGTCATGAACTGCTCATGAACGATGGTGAGTAAGTCGTCTCGCACCATTCCCTGTTTGATGAGCTCAGCATTTGGAACACTCACCAACGGATTGACGTTCCACATGATGATCGCTCGCACCGGTGGATCGGTGTCGGTCAAGATTTCGCCGAGACGACTCATGTTGAGGGTCCGTGGACTGCGACCAGCGAGAAGGTCCGGACGCGTGAGCGCCGCTTCGTCGACGACCGACCCATGCCAAATGCCGACACTGCGCGCAATTCCACCGCCGCGATGCTTCCAAGCCCCGATGAGTGCTGGAAGGCATGCAATGGTTCGGAAGAACATGGCTCCGTTTTCGTGGTGCTCGGCGCCAACGAGCGTGCGAATGACCGCCGGACCGATCGTTGCGTAGTCGTGAGCAAATCTCTCGATGTCGTCGATGCTGAGCCCGGTGATCGGAGCGGCCCACTCAGGCGTATGCGTCGCGACGTGTGACGCGAGTTCGTTAAACCCGAGGGTGTGCTCATTTACCCACTCATGGTCAACAAGATCATCCCGAATGATGATGTGCATCACGGCCAGCATCAATGCGATGTCAGTACCCGGCAGTGGTTGCAAGAAGTAATCATCTGCGCCGTCAGCGGCGTCGGCGGTAATCGTTCTGACGGGGTCGATGACAACAAGGCGTGCACCTGCCGCTCGAGCGCGCTCAATCGTTGGCCACAAGTGTCGGTTGGTGAGGCGAGTGTTGGTGCCCCACAACACAATGAGCCGGGAGTGTTCAATTTCCATTGGGTCAAGGCTGTTGCCATTGCCGTTTGTCATCGACAGGCCGGCTCCGACAGTTGGTCCACAGATATTGCGAAGCAACCTGCTCGCACCAATGTGATTGAAGAACCGTGACGAGATGCCTTGAAGTGACAGCAACGACTGGTTACCGGCATCACTGAAGGGGAGGACTGATTCTCCGCCATAGGTGTTGACGAGGTCGACTAACTGTTGGCCAACGTCAGCGAGCGCAACCTCCCATGACACTGCCTCAAACTCGCCACTTCCTTTCGGTCCAACACGTCGCAAGGGAGTGAGAATTCGGTCGGGGTGATACACCCGGTCGAGGTAGCGGTTGACCTTTGGGCACAACTCGCCGGCCGAATACGGATGAGCGTCATCTCCACGAAGACGAACGGCGACACCGCGCTCATCGGTGTCGACGACCCAACCGCAAGTGTCCGGGCAATCGTGATGGCAGACACCGTGAACGGTTCGGGTGCCTGTCGGCTTCTCGGTAATCGACATCGGCTCATCGTAGGCGCTCTCACACCAGTACTGTCGATGGGGTGAGCAACACACGAAGCCGCGTCGTGAGCAACTGGGCTGGGAACCAACGGTGTTTACCCGATGCTGTTCACCAACCGCGTTCAACTGACGAGGTTGCTCGCATCGTCCAAATCGCCCACGAATCAGGACAACGCGTGAAGGTCATTGGAGCGGGACACTCCTTTACTGCGACTGCGATGACCGATGGCGTGATGTTGCGTCTCGACAACATGCAACAGATCCTTCGTGTTGATTCAGAATCGCGAAAGGTACATGTGCAAGCCGGCGCGAAGTTGCACGACTTGTGTCGAGAACTTCACGAGTACGGGCTTGCTCTTCCAAACCTGGGTGACATTGACGTGCAGAGCGTCGCTGGAGCGATCTCAACAGCCACCCACGGAACCGGAATTGCTCTCGGCAATCTCGCAACAAATGTCGTTGCGATGACGATCGTTGACGGAACCGGTCGAATAGTTCAACTCGATGAGGGCGACCCACGTATCTCAATTGCTGCAGTTGGGGTTGGCGCTCTTGGGATTGTGTGTGAAGTTGTCTTGCAGTGCGTTCCCTCGTTTCGACTGCATGCCCACGAGACCATCGAATCGATCGACGATGTGTTGTCAGATGTTCCTGGTTTTGCTGAGAGCGCGGATCACGCCGAATTTTTTTGGATGCCCGGGGCGCGCCGTTGCCAGGTGAAACGCAATCAACGAACGACTGATGACATTCAGCGCCCAGGCAAATTGGCCGTCGTTCGAGACAAGTATGTGGCGGAGAATGTTGCCTTTGGATTGGTGTGCCGTGTTGGCCGGCGCTGGCCGACCCTTGCACCTCGGATCGCAAAACTTGTTTCGTCGTCGGTTTCGGAACGAGACCTCATTGACGATTCGTTCAGGGTGTTCGCAAGTCCACGTCTCGTTCGATTCGTTGAAATGGAGTACGGCATTCCGTTGGAATGTCTCCCGGAGGCGGTCGAACGTGTTCGTGAGGTGACTCGCCGTCTGAGTTTCCCAAGTCTGTTTCCCATCGAAGTTCGGGTCTCAGCAGCCGATGACATTGCGATGTCCACGGGGTTCGGGCGAACAAATGGATGGATAGCTGTCCATCAATATGTGGGAGCGCCATACGAGTCGTACTTCCAGCAGGTGGCGGACATCATGGATTCATACGGTGGCCGACCACATTGGGGAAAAATGCATTATCTCAATGCATCGCAACTTTCGGAGCGGTATCCCCGCTGGGGAGAGTTTCAGGATCTTCGATCAGCACTCGATCCTGATGGAACGTTCCGAAATGAATACCTTGACCGAGTGCTTGGCATACCCGACGCTGGGTGATCGCGCGCCGACGCGCGCTGGTCGCGTAGGGTTTTCGCGTGGCGGAACGCCGACGTACTTCAACATCTGATTTCGGCGCCGGTCGGCGTGAATCCCACGACGCATCTGGGTTCTACGACCGCTTTGAAGCCCCAGCGTTGAGTGCCGACGAGGAAGTTGCCGCCCCATCAGAACACAAAGAACTATTCGTCTGCGGTGACGCACGCGATCTCTCGATGGTCGCAACATCTTCGGTGGCTCTCGTTGTCACATCACCGCCGTATTTCGCTGGCAAGCAGTACGAAAACGAATTGGAACGCGACGGCATTCCGGCGTCGTACCTCGAATATCTCAACATGTTGACAGATGTCTTTTCGGAATGTGTGCGGGTACTCGAGCCAGGGGGACGCATTGCCGTCAATGTCGCGAATCTTGGTCGACGCCCATATCGGAGCCTCTCAGCTGATGTCATCACCATTCTTCAAGATCGTCTCGGGTTATTGCTGCGCGGCGAGGTCGTCTGGCGGAAAGGGGCAGGAGCGAGCGGCTCTTGTGCATGGGGTTCATTCCGTCAGCCATCAAATCCTGTCCTTCGAGACCTCACCGAACGCGTGATCATTGCGTCGAAAGGCCGGTTCCAACGTGCGGTGAGCCGCTCGCAACGTGAACGTCGTGGCCTGCCATATGAGGCAACGATCACGGCGGAAGATTTCATGGCGAACACGCTTGATGTCTGGACCCTTCCAACTGAAAGTGCCCGACGTATCGGGCACCCAGCACCATTTCCCATCGAACTGCCTTCGCGACTCATCGAGTTGTACACCTATCGCGGCGATGTGGTCTTAGACCCGTTTATGGGTTCAGGCTCGACGCTTGTTGCGGCTAAGCAACTTGGGCGACAATTTGTCGGCGTCGACCTCGATGAGAACTATGTGGCCCTTGCACGGCAGCGCGTCGCTGATGAGGGCATTGCGAGTGACGTGTACGACGAGGGCCGTGCTGGTCGAGATGTCATTGAACGTGTGCTTGTCTCAGCAGGGTTCGATGAGGTCAATGAGAAGCGGCTGTCTGGAACCGGGCTCAGCGTGATGACGGCAAACAGCGGCGGTGAACAGGTCATCGTTGAACAAGGTGGTGCATTTAGCCGTGAGCGACCCGGGTTGTTGAACGGGGAATCACTGTGGCGATTACTAGGCCGAGCAGCAGTCATTTCTGGTGTTGGTGAGCGAGTGGTCGCGGTGACCCCGGCTCTTCCAAAGCGACGTTCTGAAAATGATCTAGCGCTCCGGGCGGTTGGACCTCGAGTCCTCTTTGATGTGATTGAACTATCAGATACTGCTGCGTGTGATCGTCTCGCAATGTATGCACACGGTCAACGGTCTCCCCTAGAAGGATTCTGGACCTCAGACGACATCGCCAAGTACTGAGCTAGCACCGCTCAAGATCAATGCCGCTGGCGAAACCATCAGCCTGTTGAGAGGCAAGAAGGCTTCCGCCAGCAATCGGGTCGATTGCCCACGAACGCGTTGACGATGTTCGACTTCGTGACCACACGACGCCAACCCCTTCGCCGTCGACAACGATGAGCGCTCCGGAGTCGCCACGGTTGATGGCACCTTCAAGTTCGTACCCGGGTCGCACGACTGAACCCTCGAGGTAGATGTCTTCAGTGGTGATGCTGACCGAGCGTTTCACAACGATCGGTAATCGAACGATCTCGCCTCTTCGTTCGACGCTGATGGTTCCTGTGATGGGAAGTGCAGTTGATCGAAGCGATTGTTGGCCGAGTGGGACGACCGATGGGTGAGGTTTTGTCACTTCGACAATGGCAAGGTCGTTGTTTGGATCGAACGCAATGATTGACGCTGAAGAAGCTCCTGAACTGCCATTGACCATCACGCTGCTTGCACCGGCGAGAGTGTGAGCCGAGGTGAGGATCAGGTTCGGCGTAATGAAGGTTCCTATTCCCTCACCAAGTGTGTTGCGACAACCGGTAGCCGTCACTTTGACGGTCGCATTCACAACAGAATCGATGTCGTTGTCATCTGGTTGGAGAGCAGCGAATCCGAGGAGGGCGATTAACAATGCTGCAGGGGCGCACCACCCAAGAGCCCGAATGAGATGTTGGCCGAACGTTCTCATCGTTCGAGCTCTTTTGACATCCACACCGAGTCGTCCTCGGCGAACCCGAGACGCCGGTATAGCGACCGCGCACGCTCGTTTTCTTTTTCGGTTTCAAGAAATATTCGCCGCACCCCAAACTCAACGCAACGGTGTTCAACGGCCACCACGAGTTGACGACCAATTCCCTCACCTTGTCGTTGAACGAAGAGTTCGTCGAGTACGTAATCGGCTCCACCAATTTCAATCGACCAGCCAGTCGAGACAGCGGCATAACCAACGAGATTCCCATGTTCGTCACAGGCGACCAGCATGAACCCATTCGAACTGTCGTTGAGTAGTCCGGCCACCCCACTCCGAATGAGATCTTCGTTCACGGTATGACCGTCTGAATTGCAGTACTCCACGCATAACGGAACAAGACCTTCAAGGTCCGACTGTGCCGCTTGCCGGATGGTGATACTCACTCGCTTGACATTACGGGTCGATTGACCCGGCAACGAGCACGAAAAGATCAGCTCCGGTGTCGAGAGGACGCACAGACGCAAGAGTTCCACCTGTAAGTGCTGCGGAGAGGTCTGAGACATTGACAAGCACGGGCCCGGTATCGCTCGAGAGCACCACAGCGCTTGCATCTGGGGCGAGGGCCAGCACACGCCGGCCAGAAAGGTTGACCATTTCGAATTCGCCTGCAAGAACGCTTGACTGATCGTCGGTTCGTACCCCGGTGACAAGACAGCCATCATCACTTCGTGCGATACCCGATATTCCGGTGACTTCGGTGAGCTCTCGTCCGGTCAACAGGCTGACGAGTCTGCTGACCCCGTCAGCGTGAACGATGGAGCAACGACTCAACATCGTGAGCGGTTCCTCGCTCATCTGGTCGGCAGCTGACCATCGACCACGAATTCCACCGGAAAGATCGATGATGAATGCGGTGTGATCTGATCGCACCCACAGTCGACTGCCTCCGCCAACAGTTGTCACCGAGTTAATTGATTCACCTTCCGGCAACTCGAGGCCCCCCAGGTCTTCAAGGTCGTTGGAGGTTCGAGTGACTCGCATCACCCGACCATCGCGAGTGACGAACACGAAACGTTCACCATCGGCGGTGATTGCGCCACCGCGCACCGCAGGCGTACTGATCGTGCGAATGCGATCGCCGTTCGGGTCAAACAGTCCGATTTCTGCGCGATCGCCAACCGTCTGACTAGTGACAACGAGGCGTGGGTGGACCGACAGGGCGAGATCGGGGAGATACACCGGCTCGCTTGAAGAGGGTGTGACAAGGACGGTCTGGAAGTTGACCGTGTCGGCAATCGCAAACAATGTGCCTGTTGAGTCGTGACGAATATCTGACGGGAAGTACCGAGGGTTTGGCTCATTGGTCAACATGCCAAGATCCAAGACAACAGGTCGAGACTCGGCGACGTCGGTCACGATGACGAGATTGCCTCCGCCGTCATCACCAACCACAACACTGAGATCATCCGTTGTTGAAAGCGAGCGAACACGATGACCTCGTGGGATGTCAATTGTTGTCGGCAATAGGTCGAACGGTTCGATGACCACCTGATTCGGAAGAACAACTGCGACTGCGCCGCCGCCGTCCAACACACCTGAGATACGAGGGCCGTGGTTTGCAGTTGCTGCAATATTGAGATCACTGTGGCGAAGTGTGAGTTCGCCAGTCACTTGATCAGCGGTGACGATTGATGTCCAACTCACTGGGTCAGGAACTACATCACGTTCGCGCTCGATCCATTGAAATCCGCCGACAAGAATTGCACCCAGTATTGCGACGGCGATGACGGTTCCGAGCATTTTTCCTGCGTTGGGATTCTGGCGATGTGCTTCGCCAGGTTCGTCGTCATGTTCGGATCGGAACACGGTGGGGTCATCAGGATTCGCAGAGTCGATGTCGTCGACATCGTCGGTGTGTTGCTGCGAAGAACGACGGAGCACGTCTACGAGCGTACGTGCCCCGTAGGGTGATCTCTTGTGACGTGGTGGGAAATGTTGTTACTTGCCGGTGGCGGTGTTCTCGCCGGCATCATCAATACGGTTGCCGGCGGAGGTTCAATGCTGACGGTCCCGTTATTGGTGTTGGCAGGTGTACCCGGCAATAGCGCTAATGGCTCGAATCGTCTTGGCATTCTCACATCGACGGCATCAGCGACAGTTGCCTTTCGCCGTCTCGGAGTGGATGGATTATCGAAGGCAATTCCAGTTCTTGCCCCCACACTTGTTGGTTCACTCATCGGCTCATTGACGATCAGCCGGCTTCCAGATCGAGCATTCGAAATTGTCTTCGGAGTGCTGATGATTCCGTTGATCGTGTTGACCGTCCGCAAGCCAACCGCTCGTGACGGTGTTGAACCATGGCCAACGTGGCTGACCGTCGTTGTGTTTGTGTTGATCGGGGCGTTCGGCGGGGCGTTTCAGGCAGGTATTGGTCTGGTGCTGCTCGCCGCGCTCACTCGAGCCGGGTTTGACCTTGTCACTGCGAACAGCGTGAAGATGGTGGTGTCGTTAACTGTCACAGTGATCGCGCTGCCGGTGTTTTTGCTGTCAGGAAAGATTGTTTGGTTGCCGGCAATTGTTCTTGCTGCAGGGTTCTTCGTTGGTGGATGGTGTGGCGCGCAAGTTGCTGTGCGTGGTGGAGAGAAACTGATTCGCATAGCGATGGTTGCGGCAGCGATTGTCTTGTCGGGTCGCCTGATCGGGTTGTACTGAGTTCGGTACCATCAAGTGATGGACTTCACCTGCCCAAGATGCGAGACATCGGTATCTGCAGATTTTTACGGACCGTGCGAGTCATGTCGGGCAGCGCTGCGATCGAAATTTGTTGCGGTGCGTGGTGATGTTGAGGTCGCTGAGTACGAACCAAAAATGAATGTCACCCCTAATGCTGTTGCATTAAAAGACGATTGAGGTCACAGACCGCTCTTTGGTTCTCGGCGATAACATTTCGGTCAGCCAGGGGACGTAGCTCAGTTGGCTAGAGCACCTGCTTTGCAAGCAGGGGGTCGTGGGTTCGATTCCCATCGTCTCCACAATTGAATGTGCTGGCCATATTTGGGCAGCTTTTGGTCACAGCATTGGAAATTTCATGCCATGACATTCTCCGGCTTAGCTGAGAAGATCTCTGGCGACGTTGATCCAAAAGTTAGTTGACAGCTCGAGGCTTTCGACATCGACCCGTTCGTCGTGGCCATGGAACCGTGTGCTGAACTCTCCAGGCGACACCGATGGGCTGAACAAGCCCGCTCCATATGCAATCGCACCCATATTTCGGTACACCCGTGCGTCGGTGAACCCGACAACCAGTTGTGGCGTAATCGGCATTCCCGGAAATGGTTTCCCGACGGCACGCTGAATTGAGTCCCACAGTGGTGTATCGATCGGCGACAAGCTCGCCGGGTCGTTCATAATGATCTCGACATCGACTTCGTCGTAGAGGTCACCGAGGGCAGCACGAAGGTGAGCATCAACTTCATCGGTGTGATCGCCGGGCATGGTGCGTACATCAATGTTGAGGTCGATCGAATCTGGAATGA
>Ga0181604_10003631_pt1 | contig 12875 bp, 7 predicted proteins | sample 041ome_12_FD_148663 | JGI IMG/M metagenome (GOLD analysis project Ga0181604, IMG submission 148663) | Coastal salt marsh microbial communities from the Groves Creek Marsh, Skidaway Island, Georgia - 041410US metaG (spades assembly) | ecosystem: Environmental > Aquatic > Marine > Intertidal zone...
AACCAATCGAACAACAACAACAACAACAACAACAACAACAACAACAACAACAACAACAAACGACGTCGAACGGCGACGGGCACGGCGATTACGAAAGCGCAAAATCTTTCGAACGCGCAAGTCGCGCTGTTTCACTGCTCGTACTGTCAAAAGGACATATCGTCCGTGGTGAGAATGAAATGCGCGCAATGCGTGGGCGTGGACTTGTGCGTGGAGTGTTTCAGCGTCGGCGTGGAACCGTACCCGCACAAAGCGGGACATCCGTATCACGTGATCGATGACTTGTCGTTTCCACTGCTGACGTTAGATTGGGGCGCGGATGAGGAGTTGTTGCTGTTAGAAGGCGTAGAGATATTCGGTTTGTCGAACTGGACGGATGTGAGCGAACACGTCGGGACGAAAACAAAGAGTCAGTGTCAACAACACTACGTGGAGGAATACGTGAAGTCACCGGCGGCGCCGTTGCCGGATATGAGTAAAGTGCTCGGTAAAGGATATAAGAAACTAACCGAGGAAGACCAAGCCGAGTTGAGGAAGAAACAGAAACAAAAGAACAAGCTGAAAGAGGAGAACGAAATCGACGGAGCGGGAGACAAAGAAAACGGAGCGTTGAATCAAGACGTGGAGATGACCTTGTTGCAACAAATGTCCAAACCTGGAGAGATTCGGGCGGAAGGAAATATCTCCGAGTTGACGGGGTATAACGTGAAGAGGAACGAGTTCGATCCGGAGTACGACATTGAAGCAGAGTTGCCGTTGGCGGAGATGGAGTTTCGAGAGTTGGACACCGAGGAGGATAGAAAATTAAAAATACGCATGATTGAAATATACAACGAGCGCTTAGCGGAGAGACAGAGACGAAAGAATTTCATCTTAGAGAGAGGTTTGTTGAACGTTAAGAAACAGCAACTGTTCGAGAAGAAAAGATCGCAGTACGAGAGAGATTTACACGGCACGTTGCGAGTGTTTATGCGATATTTATCGCAATCGGAGTACGACGTGTTGTTGGAAGGTTTAGCCGCGGAGAATAAAATTAGAACGCGAATTGGCGAGTTGAAAGAATATCGACGAAACGGGATTACGACGTTACAAGAGGGTGAGAACTACGACGTTGAGAAGAAACGACGGATGGAAGAGTTTGCCAGATTGAAGTCGTTCGAGTCGCCGCACTCTAGAAAGAAAGGATTCACTCCTTTGCCGTTGGCGCAACCGCAACCGGGAGGAGATGGCAAATCGAATACGATTTTCCCGTCCCCCGGTGGTAGATCGGTAAAAACGGACCATCACGGCAACTCTTATTTATCATTTGGTTCGAAGAAGAGAATGTACATTCCTTTGGATTTAGCCACGTTACCAGGCGTGGAGCTTTTGAGTAAACAAGAGAAGGAGCTGTGCGTGATGAATCGAATGTTGCCGGTGCAATTTTTAATGGTCAAACAACAGTTGATGAAGTTGAGTCAAGAGAGGGGCAAATCCAATCCGATTAAAAGAGCCGAGGTGAGAACGATGTTTAAAATCGAACCGATTAAAGCGCTCAGAGTGTACGAACTGTTGTGTCAGTGCGGATACGTTATATCCGGCGACGAAAAGAAAGTTCAAGAAGAGGAAGAGGAGAAGGAAGAAGAAGAGGAGGAAGAAGAAGAGGAAGAAGAAGAAGAAGAAGAAGAAGAGGAAGAGGAAGAGGAAGAAGAAGAGGAAGAAGAAGAGGAAGAAGAAGAAGAAGAAGAAGAAGACGACGACGACGAAGATGCTTCCGTCGAAGAAGAAAGCGAAGAGGAATCCGATTCGTGATTTATAGCACAAAGCGATAGCATATTTGTAATTTAGTTTAATTTTGTTTTATTATAATCTAGTAGTAAGACAACGCGCGAAGTACGCATAACACCTCTTCTCTCTCTCTCTCTCTAATGTATATGTATGATGTGACAATGCTTTTTCCTTTTCTTCTTATCCTTCTTCTTCTTCTTAGATATCCGCGATATCGTCGAAATCGAAAAAGTCGTCGTTCTCGTCTCTCTCCTCTTCGAACGTGTCGGTTTCGTTCACCCGAATCGAATCCGGAAGTTCCCCGTACGCTTTCAAACTTCTCGCCTCTTCTGCGGTATACTTTAAAATCACGTCCGCTTTCTCGTCTTGAAAGTCTCTCAAGCCGAGTAGAACGATATCCGAGGTGTTCACCCACACTTTTTTTCTCATCTTCCCTCGAATGTGACACAAGCGTTTCACGCCGTCGATGCATTGCGCTTCTAACCTTCCGTTCCCTAACATTCTCAACACTTGCGCGTACTCTTGTCCGTCTTCCTTAAAAATCAACTCTCTCTTCTCGTCCGAATCGTTTTTCCCTCTTCGTCGGTTTTTGCCTCCTTTTCCTTTCGCTTTCGGCATGTTGTTGTTCTTCTTCTTCTTCTTCTTCTTCTGATGTGTGTTTTGTTTTTAAAAACTCTTCCTTCTCCTATATAAAATGGGGCTTCCGATTGATTGCTCTTCTTCTTCTTCTTCTATTACGCACAAAGAAAGTTCTCGTATTATCGAAAGAGAGCAGCGGTGTGTGTGTGGTCGGGTCGTGCGCGCGCGCGTCTCTTTGCTTCTCGCCGATTTTCTCTCGACAATAAAACAACAGACAGAGACAGACAGAGAGGCGACTGACTGTGTGTCAAACGCTCGCGTTCGTTCGTTTTTTATCCCGCCGCTGTTTTTTTTTGAAGCACTTCTCCTGCGACTGACTTCTTTTTCTCGTTTTTTTTTGAACTCACGCACACTCGTGTTGGTGCGCTGTGAGACCTGAATTTGGCAATTTGCCTCTGACTGCTACTACAAAACTAGACCAACGACACCCCAGAGAAGAGAAAAGAAGGAGTGGAGTGGAGTAATCAAAAAACAATCTTTTTCTCTCACCATATCAAGAACCAAACAACAAGAACAACAACAACGAACGGACGGCGTAAAAATCAATCATGATTAAGATGTGCTGCTCGAAATCCGTCATCGTTAAATCTTCCTCTCATCACTCGTATTATTACAGCTGCTCTCGCTTGCGAAGTTCTTCGTGTTCTTCGAGTTCTTCGAAGAGGAGTTCTCTTCAGCAACCTCAGAGATGCGTCGTCGGGGGTGTGAGCGCGCTGGGGAGCAGTAACAGTACCAACAACAACAACAACAATAAGAACAGAAGAAGGAACTTTTACCATAGCACCACTATTACTGCTTACAACAACAACAACAATAATAATAGCAATAGCCTCGCGGCGGGGATTTCTTCGAGAAGATGCCTCGCACCGATTCAACAAAGACGACCGATGGTGATGGTTTCTTCGTCTTCTTCTTCTTCTTCTTCTCAAATAACAACAACAACAACTGCTTCGTCGTCGTATAAGAGAAGAGACCGTCTGGCGCAAATCAAATCGAACGATAACGGGAAATCAAAACTAGGCGAAACTCTCGAACTCAAAGGATGGGTGAGATCTATCCGAGCGCAGAAAGACCGCGCGTTTATCGATTTAAACGACGGGTCGGACATGTCAGGGATGCAAATGGTGGTGTTGCAAGAACACGTGGACGAAAGCGTATGGGGACTAGTCACGGCGACGCCGAGCGAAGTGTCCACCGGGGCATCGATTCGAGTGAAAGGGAAAGTCGTAGAATCCCCGGGGGGAAAGCAGTCCGTGGAAGTTTTGGTGGATGAGTTGGAGATTATCGGTAGAGCGGACCCGGCGACGTACCCGTTGCAAAAGAAGAGACACACGTTGGAATATTTACGATCGATTGCGCACTTGAGACCGAGGACGAATACCATCGCCGCAGCGTCGAGAGTGAGAAACCAATTGGCGTTCGCGACGCACCAGTTTTTTCAACAGAATGGGTTTTTATACGTGAACACGCCGATTATTACCGCCTCGGATTGCGAAGGTGCCGGGGAGCAGTTTCAAGTGACGTGTTTGTTGAACGGTTTAGAAGGAGAAGAAGGAAACTCTTCCTCTTCGGCTTCCTCGAAGGAAGACGTTGAAAAAGCGGAGCAAAAAGTGAAAAGTCAAGGGGACGTCGTGAAGAAAACGAAAGCGGATAAAGGAGAAGGCAACGCGACGAAAGAGGACGTCGATCGAGAGGTGAAAAAATTGTTACAGTTGAAGGAAGAGTTGGAAGGACTCTCGGCGAAAACGACGACGGTGAAAGAGTTGCCGAAACTCAAATCCGGCGGCATCGATTACGAACAAGATTTCTTCGCCAAACGCGCGTATTTGACCGTCTCTGGCCAGTTGAACGGTGAAATTATGGCGAGCGCAGTCAACGACATTTACACATTCGGTCCGACGTTTCGAGCAGAAAACTCAAACACGTCGAGACATCTCGCGGAATTTTGGATGGTTGAACCCGAGTTGGCGTTTGCGGATTTAAACGACGACATGGATTGCGCGGAAGCGTATTTGAAGCACTGCATCACGCATGTTTTGAAACACTGCGACGAAGACTTGGCGTTCTTTGAAAAGAACATTTCCAAAGATAATTTGAGGGAACGATTACAGAACGTCGTCGATCAAGATTTTGCTCGAATCACGTACACGGAAGCCGTGGAACACGTCTTGTCGGCTAAGAAGAAATTTGAGTTCCCTATCGAATGGGGTAGCGATTTACAATCCGAACACGAACGATATATTTCTGAGGAGGTGTACAAAGACCGACCGGTGATTGTTCGCGATTACCCGAAAGATATCAAAGCGTTTTACATGCGCGCGAACGACGACGGTAAAACCGTCGCGGCGATGGACGTTTTGGTCCCGAAAGTTGGTGAATTAATGGGTGGCTCGCAAAGAGAAGAACGTTTGGACGTTTTGGAGAAGAAAATCGAGGAAGTTGGTTTAGAGAAAGAATCGTACTGGTGGTATTTGGAGTTGAGAAAGTATGGCTCGGTCCCGCACAGCGGCTTTGGTTTAGGTTTCGAACGATTAGTCCAATACGTCACCGGTGTAGAGAATATCAGAGATGTGATTGCGTTTCCTCGATATCCAGGTAGCGCGGACTTCTAGTATATGTTTTGAATACTATTATTGTTATTACATCTACGCGAACATATTGATTTCTTTATATAAAAACTACACGCGCCCGCGGTTCTATTACAAACTATATACCGTGTTCTAAATAAGTAAATTCTTCTCTTTATCGTGACAATACTTCTCTTTTCGCTCGCGTCACCGAGTGCAAACTTCCAGAGACGCACACTACGCCTCTGCCGTTATTCTTTTTCACTAAAATATCTCTCGCGTATTTCATAGCCTCCGAAAAATCCTGAATGACAACTCCTTGGAAATACTCGCTCCGTGCAATGACTTCCGGCGAGGTCGATCGCAAATCTTTCCCGGCGACGTCTACTTTCGTGGCGATCATCTCAACCCTCGAAGGCGTCTCGGCTAACGCTTTCGTTATGCCGGAGTGGTTTTTATCCGACGCCATGGCGAGGACAAACACCATGGGTTCATTTGGAAAGACCTCGAGAAGCGTTTTTCTCAAACACACCGCCGACTCTTCCGTGTGTGCGCCGTCGGCGACGATTGTGATGTTGTCGTCGTCGTTACGATCATCCTCATCGCCATCACCATCTGGAGAGGACTTATTTTGTGGTCTTGGGCGTCGGAGAATCTCGAAATTTCCAGGCGACGATACCGAGGAACACGCTTCGAAACCGTCGCGAATACTTTCCCACGTGAGTTTGTCCCATTTCTTCCCCGTTGTTGTTTGTGTCGTCGTTGTCGTCGTTGTCGTCGTCATCATGTGAGATAAAACGTTCAGAGCTAACTCGGCGTTTTCTCTCTGATGCGGACCGAGTAACGGAAGATTGATGGATTCTTGGAACTCTCGTACTTTATCTCCTCCCGAAGGTACACTCAAGGAGACTCTTTGTTTGAGTATCGCATTATCAACATTGATATCTACGAACCGTACTTTCGCTTCATTTTCGATGACAACACCACCTCGATCGCGAACTTCTTCGCGAATTAATTCGTCCACTTTCCGATCGTTTTGATGCCCGATGAACGTCGGTCTCGATGGTTTGCAAATACCAGTTTTCGCTCGGACAATGGATTCTATACTCCCTCCGAGTGCCTCTAAATGTTCCTCGCCAATGTGCGTCAATATCGCACATTCCAGCGAATTTTCGTCAAACACGTTCGTCGCATCCCGTATGCCACCTAATCCAACTTCTACTAAAGCTATGTCTACATTTTTTTGCTCGAAGTATTTCAACGCCATCCCCGTTAAAACTTCGAAGTGCGTCAACTGCTTCAACTGTTTCATCCGTCGACGCGCTGCTGCCGTATCCTCTTCGTGAACATCATTTGCTGTCCTCGTCCAGATCTCTTCGAATAACTCGCTCAATTCATCGTCGTCGTATTTACCATTTACACGTATTCGTTCCGCGAATGAATGCACGTGCGGGGATTTATATGTCCCTATCGTATATCCCGCTTTCATTAGGCACGAAGAGAGGAGAGCGATTTGAGTGCCTTTACCTTTCGTGCCGCCAACGTGAATAGTTTTATACGTCTTCCCCTTATGCGGGTCGCCCAAAAGTCTCAAGAATACGTGCATTCGCTCCATGTTGAAAACATCGTTTAAATCGTCGTCCGTTCCCGCTTTCGACGGCACGCCTTTTTGTTCATGGTTTACGAACCTTTTGAGAAGTTGGTCCAAGCGATGGTCGTTGGAACTTCTCCTCCCACGGGGAGTCGAGGAAAAGAATTTTTTCTTTTCACCTTCAAAAACAATGAACTTGAACCGCCAACGCGAAAAGTCTCTCCCTCCGTGGATGCCCATGGACGATACAAGTCTTTGAAAGACTAGTCGACGTAGTTTCGGGGTCATCGAGATCGCCCTCTTTCTCCAAAGAGAGAAGAAGAGGGCGAGGCAAACAATGAGGAGGAACAAAGGAAAAAAAAAGAAATTAATTTCCATATTATATATTATAAACGTTTTATTCCCAAGTAATTATCGACGAAAACTAAATTGAATTTTAGTTTTAGTATACTGATATAACTATTTGATTACAATTCGCTAATTCGCTAATATAGTAGTACAATTTTTATTTAAAAGGAAAATAAATAGAAAAAATTCTCCGTTATCTTAATTTATATAACCTTTTTTTCATAATAAATTACTTTTTTCTTCTCTTTATCTCCGTTTTATTATGAGATCACTCAATGATATTAATGATTATACTCTGCATATCATGGTTATCTCCGTAATTAAAATTTATATTTTTAAATAAAATTTGAAATTTAATTATTCAGTTCCCAAAAAATGAATATTCTCTCGTGAATTAAATATGATGATTTGTATAAATATTTGTAATCAATTGCATATTTTATATTCCTGAAAAGCACGTCAGAAAGTCATTGTATTCTCTTTTTACATTTTTTCTTCGTCTATGAAAGACGAGAAGATTAGTTCGTTCCTTCCTCAGAGATAAATTTGTAATTCGAAAGAAAGACGAGGAAAAGTAAAACAAATGCACGTCACGAACGTTGGCGGTTCATTAACGACGGCGGTGTGTTTGTCGCTCATCGCGTGGTCGGTTCGTGTTTTGAGGTCGTCCAAGCCGAATCTTTTGAAGGACTTGCAGAGTCACCTGAAGAGCAAATCCACAGCAAACGACGGTTCCGGAAGTAACGAAAACAAAGCGACGTCCATCAACTCCATCAAACAGAAAGCTCGCAATGCGGCTCGACACGAGAGTTACGCGCGCCTATCTCCGCTTGCGTTTTGGCTTTTGGTGGGAACGAAACCGGTGGAGTTTTTCATCGTCGACGTGAGCGATCGAAACGAAAACTCAGACTTGGTTCGAGCGTTGCAAAGACGACTCATAAGCGAAGAGAAAGAGGAGGAAGCTAACGTTAACAGAAACAAGTCTTTATATTACGTGCGAATGGATTTGAGCGAAGTTCAGTTGCTTCTAAGAAACAGAAACTCGCCATCTTCCGCGTCGTCGACGTTTCGTAAGCGGTATCCGAGAACGAAAACTCCCGGTTTGCGAAGTAACTTGATATTCATCTCGCCTCACGGCAAACACGCCGCACAAGCTGCCGCACAAGCCTCGAGTCTGGGCTTTTCTCGATGTAGCACAGTCGTCGGGGGAATGGTGTCGTTGATTCCATTGTTAGACTCGGACATGAAATCGTTACTATCCGAGGAAGACGTTTCCTTATCCCGCGATGCGTTTATGACTTTATTGGAAAGCACGCACCTTCTTTCCAGCGGTGGCGCGGTCATCATAGACATACGAAGGTACGACGAAAGAGTGTACTATGGATCCGTCAGAGGTACAGTGCATATGCTCGTCGACCACATTCCAAAAGCGCTGTTGCTAGGCGACGAGGATTGGTTCCGTTCGTTTCGATTCCCAAAACCGAAACCAGAAACGTTTGTCGTTTTGTTAACGAGTTCTTCTTCGAGAGCGAACTGGGCGAGACAAGTCTTCAGCGACGCCGGCGTGACGAACGTGAAAACGTACTCGGTCGAAAACGGTTTCGCATGGGCGCAACATTCCAGATGTACGAAATACGAAATGTTCGAGGAAGGCGAGAAACCGCCTGAGATTATGGATTTGGGGAATAACCTGCCGTTTTCTCGAGCCAAAGGCGAGGGCGAGTTGCGGATCGAAAACGTGTTGGTGAGTTGATTGAAGTTCGTTACTTTAACAGAACATGAAGAAGAAGTAATAGCAGTAATAGTAATGATAGTAACGATAGCAGTGGTTTAGTTTAGAAGCAGTAGGAGCAGCGGCAGTTTGTAATCATTCGATAATACGAAAATCTCGAGATTTTTTGTTACTCTCATCAACGTCTCTTTAAGAGAAAAGGAGAAAAACCTCCGCCATAAGTACACCACAAGCCACATTCTTTTCACTCTCTCTCGTTGACAACAAAACAAGAGGAAGAACGCACAAAAATGACTTCATCGGGGAGCAACATTTCGATGATGTCCTCGTCTTCGAGGACGACTATGATGCTGGGAACACAAAATCATCGTCGTCGCGATCATCAACAGAAGAATAAGAATAAGAAGAAACCCAATGGCCTCGAGAGGTTGAATTATTTCATCAACCCGACGGGAAGAAATAATGATTACAGTAATAAAGCGTTAGAGTGGAACAATTCTTCTTTCTCCCTGAATACTTTGCAAGAAAACGCGGAAAAGTTTGTGAAGCACGTGAAATCTTATCGAATCACCCGAGTAGAAGAAGTTGAAGGTGAAGAAGAAGAAGGAAAAGAGAAGAAAAATTCGGCGTTGATGAGAGCTTCAACAACAGCAAAGAATAATAGCACGACGACAATGACGACGAGAAGAAGAAGAAGAAAAAATGACATTGAAATAGTAGAAGATATTATTGAAGGAGACGAGGACAATAATGAAGAGGAAAATTATACGCTCGTGTGCGCACAAACGTACGAAACCGATCGAGAAACGAGAGACTTAGTATCCATGGAAATAGCGCAGAAAGGAGTGCTGCTCGGGTCGTTGATGATGGAGAAAGTGTTGGAGCGAGGCTGGTGGGACGACGCGATGGACGAGTCTTCAGCCAGAACCGCCTTGGATGCATCTCCAGCGTTAGAATTCCAAGCGTTAAAAAGACAACAGAGAAGAGATTTAAACGCAACTGTTCGTCAAGCAATTGAAGAAGAGTTGGGAACGACTATCGATTTCAAAACGCTCGTGAAGAACGTCATCGAGAAGGTTTTCAAAGAAGCCTCAGGGGTGTTACCAAATGAAATACTCTTGACGCAAAGAATGTCAGATGAGATTGTCAGGGACGCGTTGGCTTCTCCGAAAGTTAGTTTGTACAAGAACACGCTTCTATATTTGTCGGAAAACGAGGAGGAGTTTGCCATCTCGTCTTCGAGAAGAGATTTTAGCATCCAAGCCGAGTTCGAAGCTAAAAGAGTTTCGTCGACAAATAATAATAATTTGCACCCTTTAGCGGTGGTAACGTTATCGATTATCGAAGATATGTCCGTTTCGATTTCAGAAGGCATTACGAAAGCCGTGTTGTCGACGAACGCATTTGGTCTCGTCTCAAACTTGAAATCTTCGAGAGTTTTGAACAAGTTTCGCAACCAACAGAGATTTTCAAAGTTTCTCTTCGATAACTATCGGGACGTGGAGAATATTTTCTCGGATAGGTTTGAGTTGTACGGATATTACGCGGAAACTGATCAATTGATCAAACGAACTCTGTTCATGCAAAGAGTCAACGAGTTGGAGAAATTAAGAGGTTTACGATACCTCGTTTCCATCGTTCTCGAGGCGTTGGATGTTTTCGTGCCTATTATGTTTCAGGCGTGGCGAAACGCGACTAAAGTAGCCACCTACCTCCTCGTAGTCGTATTGGGAAGGAGCATTGGGTTAGTTTATCGAGGAATCAAGGACGTAGTGGACGATTCGAGAAATCGAAATAGCGCCTTTTAATACGATCATATCCATGACTTTTCTTTTAGTATCATTTATGAATCTTTTTCAGCTCTCTTCTCGAGTATATTAGTATTACAATATCATCTCACAGCCGGCGACCGAGTGCTAGAGACTTTTCTTCTTATTCGTTTTTCGTTTTATTATGTCTTCTTTCCTTTTCCTACTGTATTATTGCAAATTGAACATCCGTCTCGCCAGGTTTCTTTGAATCGACCAAGAGTCAGTCCCAACGTCTACGTTCGCTTGAGAGTTCATGGACGTCTTCGCGATGTCCACTTGTAAAGCGAGCTCGTTATTTCTGTGACGCACAGTCGTGATGTCCCCGATTTGATCGGCAGTGCCCATATCTTTCACGAATTTCATAAATTGAATGAAAATACCCGGCAACGTGCGGTAACTCGCATAGTTTATGCCAAACTTTGCCGCCTCTTCTTTGACAATTTTCGCGATGGCTGGGTAGTGGACGAAGCAAATCGCCGGGAACAAATGGTGCTCCACTTGCAAATTTAACCCACCGGTGAAAAAGTTTCCGATTCTTCCTCCCCAATCAGCGGATGTGACTAATTGCTGGACGCCCCAATCTCTTTCCCAAGCTTCACCGCCGGTATCTTCCGGAACTTTCGCTTCTGCAACGTTGTGAGAAACGGCAAAAGTGCACGCCAGCACCATACCTTGGACGGCAACAAACGAAGCAATACCGGCGAGAACAGCAGACGTGGCGTGATTCGCTAACGGCGCCAAAAGCAAACCAAAGTGCGCAATTTTACCGATAACCACAGTGGATAACTCTAGAGCAGTCGCGCCGTGCAACTTTGCGCCTTCAGTGTCTTTCGTAAACAAACCGACAATATCGCCAACTTGAAACGCGACTTGCATCAACGGAAACGCGAGAAACAAATACAAGTGTTGAAATTTATGAAACCACTTTCTTTCTCTTCTAGCATCAAAGCGTAACAACGGCATCGCTGTGAAGACATCTTGATCTAAAGCGTTATCGTTGCAGTGGATGTGATGCGAAACTTGGTGGTGGTACCTCCACATCAACGAAGATCCGCCGATTAAATCGTCTGTCAAGCCTAACAAGTTGTTGACGACTGGAGACGGACTCATAGCACCGTGGTTGGCGCAATGTTGGATGGTCAAACCGATCCATGCGCCGGAAAGTCCGAGCAACGCGCCAGCTAACACCGAAGGAAACGCGTAATAAATTGAGTACGCGAACACAGCAAAACCCAAAATCACGCACGTGGCAAAGTCCCCTCCTTGTCTGTGCTTGTTCTTACCTTCCTCAGGAAACAATTCCGTGCGAACTCTTGTTCTAATCGAGTTATATAACGGTGAATCGTTCGGTCTTGGTGACTTTGGCACCGCGTCGACTGGGAAATCTTTCAATACCGGGAGCATGCGAAACCTCGCCACTGCGACTTCTGGTCTCAAGTGATAGGACTCCAACAACGCCGTCGAGTCTCTCCCGATGGCTAAATTCAGCAACCAGTTTCCTCCGGGATGTTTCTCAAAAAACGGATCCAAATCGTACGCCACGTCTCTGTATATCGTCCACCTTTTATCCTTCCACTTTGGATCTGTCCACGGGTCCTCTTTCCCCGGTAAAGCCACGTCCGGTCTCGGCGCTTCCACTTTGCCAAAGATGCCCGGGATTGCGACCGCGGCGTTTTTCAAAGACGCGCGTCCTCTCTTTTGTTGTTGTTGTTGTTGTTTTTTTCCGAGCGGAAAGTAGGCACTGCTGCCGTTGAGAATCACTTTAGACTTTGAGGAGGAGGAGGAGGAGGAGGAGGAGGACGACGATGGTGACGTCCTGAAGAGGACGCTCGTTCTGGTTCTGCTCGTCGTCGTCGACGATCCTTTGTTATTGATCGATACAGAGCGACGACTGAAAAGAGATGCGCTGCTGCTGCTGTTGCTCATCATCATCATCGTAATCGTCGTCGAAAGTGAGATGACTTGAGATGGATAAAGAAAAAGAATTTCGTGGCGCGCGTTATGTGCGGGGGACTTTGACTCTCTCTCGCTTCTTCTTCGAATTTTTTTTGTTTCGTGGTGGTGGACAAAAGGAGGTATATGCCATATATAGAGATTTTTCGCACTCATTTCGAAAGGATCTCTCTCTCTGTTTCTCTCTCTCATTCTTCTCTCATCTCTTTCTTTCTCTTTCTCTCGCATACGAGTACAAACAAACAAAAAAAATGGGCTTTTGAACTCTTTCACCTCCCGCATAAAAAAACATATAAGAGAGGGACGCGTGTGCGTATCGATCCTCCGTTCTCGTCTTTCTGCGTCGCGGAGAGAAAAGAGAGAGAGAGAGAAAGAGAGGGTAAAGATAATAGAGAGCGTGCGCATCGGGGTGCACGAGAGTCAGAGAGAGAGAGAGAGAGAGAGAGAGTAGGAAATAGAGGGAAAAA
>Ga0181604_10003646_pt1 | contig 12848 bp, 12 predicted proteins | sample 041ome_12_FD_148663 | JGI IMG/M metagenome (GOLD analysis project Ga0181604, IMG submission 148663) | Coastal salt marsh microbial communities from the Groves Creek Marsh, Skidaway Island, Georgia - 041410US metaG (spades assembly) | ecosystem: Environmental > Aquatic > Marine > Intertidal zone...
TCTCATCTAAAAAATTGTTTATTTCGACATCAGAATACTCAATGCCATTGTATGGAAGGGGCAGCGGCAGATTAAGTTTGTCACTATCATTTAAAAGCAATTCAGCATGTATATTTAATGTCATAATTAATAGAGTGATGAAACAAATAAAGTTTTTAAATTTCATATTTATTTAATATAGTAATGAATAGTTATTTGAATCTAAAGATTGTAAAAGAAAATAAAGGAAAGTTGTATGTTAGTTTGGTTTGTTAGATTATTTTTGTTCTTTATGGGTGCTACATATTTTGGAATTGGTGTTTGGGCAATACTTGATCCAATTCTAAGAGCCCTTGAGCTTGGATATCCATCATTCCTTGAAGCAGTTGGGTTAACTGTCACTTCAGAAATTGGGTATTCTGAAATAGCTGGTATTTATGGTGGACTAAATATAATTATTGGGGTTATGTGCTTTATAGGAATTTTTAACAAGCCTATATCACTATTTATAATTAAATTTCTAACAATGCTTGTAGGATCAATAGCTTTTGGTAGAGTGATATTCTCGTTGATACCAACTACCCCAGGCTTTTACAATAGTTTTTTTGTCTTCGAAGTAATAGCTTTAGCAATAGGCTTATTTTTTATTAAAAACTACAAGTAGATTTAGAGCAAATTACTTACTAAAAGAATATAACAAAGATAACAAGCTACAAAAATCACTCCTAATAACTTTATGAAATTTATGCTAATAAGTTTAGAAGAGTACAATCCAGCAACAGCTATGAATGAAATAGTTGCAATCATCATATAGAAAAAGTCTCTGGTATAGATTATTTGATTTAGCTCTATATTTGAGAAAAAACCAATAATTGGAACTACAAGTGTAATGTTAAGAACATTTGAGCCAATTACATTACCAACAACCATATCATTTTTTCTTTTTAAGATAGCTGAAATAGTTGCAGCAAGCTCAGGCAAGCTTGTACCAATTGCAATAATTGTCAGACCAATAATAAGTTCTGATACATTTAGAATGAGGGCAATTTCTTTTGCATGCAAAACTGCATATCGTGATCCAAGTACGAGACATAATAATCCAATTAATAAAAATAGAACTACCTTAAATGAACTATTATCTGCTGCTGAAATATCATCTTCAGTAGCCAATCCATTTGATCTAAACTTATATGTAATAAATATAAAGATAAAGAAAACCAACAAAAGAAGAATACTTTCTAAGTATGAGATTCTAAGATCATTTAATGCAATGCCCAAAACTATAGCCGAAAGGGCAAATGCAATAAATTGAACAGAAGAAGTTTTAATTGGTTTCGCTGCGAGCCCAATACACGAAACTCCAAATATAAGTGCAATATTAGAAATATTTGATCCAATAACGGTCCCTAGTGCAAGTTCTTCTGTTTTACTTAAAACTGAAGAAATTCCTACAAATATCTCAGGAGCAGATGTACCCAGTGCAACAATTGTTAACCCAATTGTTAATTCACTAAGACCAAATTTCTTTGCAACTAATGCTGAATTATCTACAAACTTATCAGCTCCCCATACCAAAACAGCAATTGAGATAACTAAGCCAAGTAAATTCATTAAAAGCATAATGTATTTTACATCACTTAATTGTTTATATATATTGTGAATATTCAAAAATTCTATTACTAGTGGGGAAGCATGAACATAAATGATCTTTTTAATGTTGAAGGTAAAATAGCGGTTGTTACAGGAGGGTCAAGAGGTATTGGTGAAATGATTACTGCTGGGTTTCTGGCGAACGGAGTCAAGGTTTATATTACTGCTCGAAAAGTTGGGCCACTCATCTCAAAAGCAGAAGAGCTTTCTGAGAAATACAATGGTGAATGCATAGCCTTAGGCTGTGATCTAAGTACACTGGATGGTGTTAAGAGTTTCGCAGAGCAAATTAAAGAAAAAGAAGACGGTATTGATTTTTTGATCAACAATGCAGGGGCTGCTTGGGCTGAGCCTTTTGATACTTTTTCAGAGGCAGGGTGGGATAAAGTCATGGACTTAAACACTAAAAGCTTATTTTTTTTAACTCAGCAACTAAAAGGATTATTAACTAATAATGCAACCTTGGATGATCCATCAAGGGTGATTAATATTGGTTCAATTGATGGATTGGATGTTCCTGCGTTTGAAACGTTTTCATACTCTACATCAAAAGCAGCAGTTCATCATTTAACTAGACATTTAGCTCATAGACTTGTTGGTGAAAATATATTAGTCAATGCTATAGCTCCTGGTCCATATCCAAGTAATATGCTTGGAGCCGCAGTTGCCCATGACTACTCTGAGATTGCTAAAAGAAATCCTAGAAAAAGAGTTGGCACACCAGAGGATATAGCAGGACTTGTAATATTTATGTGTTCAAGAGCTGGAGCATATACTGTAGGTGAAACAATTGCTTCAGATGGAGGAATTGTAAAAACAGGTGGACATAATTTAGGATAAGAACTAATTACTTCTGGGCTTCTTCGAATGCTTTAATAATTAAATCTTTCATCCATTCATGACCCCCATCACCTTCATCGCTTTTATGCCATGACAAGAAGTACTCCATTTGAGGTAATTCTTGTGGAATTTCAACAAATGGTAGGTCGTTACTTTTTGCAAAGCTGTGTGTAGCCATGATAACGGCATCAGTTTCTCTAATTATCTCAGGCGCAATGAGAAAATGTTGACATCTCAATGCTATATCTCTTCTGTGGCCTGTTTTTTCTAGTTCTAGATCAACCATATGAAGACCTTTTCTTCTGTTAGATACATTAATAAATTTTTGAGATAAAAGATCGTCAACAGTTAGATTTTTAATTTTTTGGATTGGGTGACCTTCTCTATGAATTACTACAAAGTAATCTTGGAAGACTTTATATGAATTTATTTCATCAGAATCAGGTATTACAGGATCTACAACAAAATCTAAATTATTTGTGGCAAGAGCATGAACCTGATCAATTCTTCTATAGTTATAACTCCCAACTGAAATATTTGGAGCATTTTTATATATCTCCTTCATCATGTAAGGAAGCACTCTTCCTTCAGTAATATCTCCCAATGATAGTTTAAAGTTTCTTTCAGTTATAGCTGGATCAAAGGAGTTAGGTTGATTTACGCTTTGTTGCATTAAAGATAATGCGCTTTGAATATCAGAAATGATGTTTTCAGTTTTTTGTGTTGGCACCATTCCAGTTCCCGTTCTTACAAACAAGTCATCATCAAATTTCTCTCTTAATCTTGAGAGGGCATTACTTACAGCTGGTTGAGTTATACCAACCACTTCCGCAGCTTTGGTAAGGCTACCTTCAGTGTATATAGCATTAAGGATTACAAATAGGTTTAGGTCAAATGAGCTAATTTTCATATTTTAAATGTGCACAGTTTATGTTGATTTTTAGCAATAGTGAGTTAATGTATATATATTATAATAACTGTTAAAAGCAACTATTCATAGGGCTTATAACTCATTCAAAGCATTCAATATAATAGGGGATAATAATCATGATTGAACTAAGACCACAGGCAATTGATTTAATAGAAAGAGTTCAAAAATTTATTGATGAAGAGATAGCTCATAATGAGAACTTATATCATGAGCAATCAAAAGATGAAGATGGTAATTGGGTAGTCCCTCCAATTATGGAAGAAATGAAAGCAAAAGCGAAATCAGCGGGTCTTTGGAATTTATTTTTACCAGAAAGCGAGAATGGCGCTGGTCTCACAAACTATGAATATGCCCATTTAGCAGAAGCTATGGGTGCGTACGGAATTTCATCAGAAGTATTTAATTGTTCTGCACCAGATACCGGAAATATGGAAGTTCTTGAAAGATACGGCAATGAGGAGCATAAAGAAAAGTATTTAAAACCATTGCTTGAGGGTGAAATTAGATCAGCCTTTGGAATGACTGAGCCAGGGGTGGCTTCTTCAGATGCAACAAATATAGCCTCAACAGCAGTTCTTGACGGGGATGAGTATGTAATTAATGGTGAAAAGTGGTGGACCTCTGGAGCTGGTGACCCTAGGTGCGAAATCATAATCTTTATGTGTGTTACTAACCCAGATAATCACAGACATCAGAGACAATCTCAGATATTAGTTCCTATGAATGCTGAAGGTATTGAAATTAAAAAAATGATGCATGTTTTTGGATATGACGATGCACCTCATGGCCATGCCCATATAAAGTTTACTAATGTAAGAGTCCCAAAAGAAAACTTGCTATTAGGTGAAGGAAGGGGTTTCGAGATTGCGCAAGGACGGCTTGGACCAGGAAGAATACATCACTGTATGAGAGCAATAGGTTTAGCTGAAAGAGCATTAAAGATGATGTGTGAGAGAGGTATGGAGCGCGTTGCATTTGGTAAGCCACTTGTCCAACTTGGTGGAAATATGGATATTATTGCTAACTCCAGGATAGAGATAGATCAAGCCAGATTATTAACCTTGAGAGCTGCTCATATGATGGATACAGTTGGAAATAAAGTTGCTGCCAGTGAAATTGCTCAAATAAAAGTTGTTGCACCAAATGTCTGTTGTGATGTTATTGATAGGGCTATTCAAATGCATGGTGGGGCAGGTGTTTCACAGATATATCCTTTGGCTAATATGTATGCTCATATGCGAACCTTAAGACTTGCAGATGGTCCTGATGAAGTGCATAGAAGAGCAGTAGCCAGGCAGGAGCTCGGAAAGTATAAAATTAATGAGGAAGGTAAAGTAGAGTCTTCATTTATTTCTAGATCGTAAAAAGTGTCAGCTTTTAATTTGGTATTTTACGATACTGAGACAACTGGTATTCAGAAAGAATTCAGTCAAATTCTTCAATGCGGCTCCGTATTCACTGATGCGCATTTAAAAAGAATTGACGAACAAAATATTGGTTGTGCCCCTTTGCCATGGACAATACCCTCTCCTAGGGCAATGCTTACAAATAAGAAAATAGATTTATTCCATTCAAATAGATCCCATTATCAAATGATGACATCAATTCAAGGTCAATGGAAAGAATGGCATACAGCGAAGCCTATTATATTTATTTCATATAATGGCCATGCATTTGATGAAGAATTAATAAGAAGGCAGTTCTGGTATAACTTACTTGAGCCATACACAACAAACACAAATGGAAATGGAAGGCTTGATTTAATGCTTATGTTTCATAATATTGCATCTTTCTTTTCAGATGATATTTCAATACCTTTATTTGAAGGCGGCCCCGGAATATCATATAAATTAGAGCATCTTGCCAAAGAACATGGAATTGATGCTGAAGATGCCCATGACGCTATTGCCGATTGCAATCTGATGATTAGCTTATGTGAAATTATTAAAGAAAAATTGCCTGAATTATTCAACTCATTTATAAATTCCTCAACAAAGCAAGGCATTAAAAATTTACTTTATTCTGATGAGTTTTTAGCTCTGGGAGAAATTCACAGAAGACATACATTCACATACCCAGTGGTTCTATGTGGGAGTGATGCTTCAAGGCCAAATGAGATTGTATTATTTGATTTAAGTTATGATCCCGAGGATATAATAGACCTTGATTTTTCTGAAATTAATAAGCTCATTCAGTCAAAAGGTAGGGATGGGCCATTAAAGAAATACAAGATAAATAAAACAATCCCAGTTTGTTCAAGCAAACTTATCAAAAATAAAAAAGTATTTGATATTAGTTTCGAAGAGTTACAAAAAAGAGCAGATATAATTAAAAACAATAATGACTTCCAATCAAAAATCTCTCAAGCAATGGAAGACAGGATCATGTCATTCCCTGAGCCTGAATATATAGAAGGTTCAATATATTCTGGAGGCTTTCCATCAAACAGAGATAGAGATCTTATGCAAGAATTTCATAAATCATCAGATGTAGAGCATCTAGTAAAAATCTCAAGAAATTTTGAGGATGACAGGTTTTCAATATTTGCAGAGAGAATAATATGTGCTGAGTATGCAAATGATATTCCTGAGGATATTCGAGCTAGATACGAAGACCTAATTCAAGAAAGAATAACAACTCAAGGCAAGTGGGGTTCATTAGAAAAATCAATATCAGAAACAGAATCATTGCTAGAGGAAGAGACTTCAGATGAAAATATTAAAATTCTGAATGCCACAAAAGAAAAACTTATCTCGATGCAAAAAATTTCTGATTAATAGATTTTAAGTTTGCCTAGAAGATATTCTTAAATTCTGTATAATTCTCGAACTCATTTTTTGAGTTCAAAAAATGCGTCCATAGCTCAGTTGGTTAGAGTACCTGCTCGACACGCAGGGGGTCGCTAGTTCGAATCTAGCTGGACGCACCATATAAGGAGATTAGCCATGGATGATAAATTAAACCTAAAACAATATATTAGAACAGTTGATGATTTTCCTATTCCAGGCATTAAGTTTAGAGATATTACAAGCCTAATTGAAAATCCAGAAGGCCTTATAAAAAGCTGTAATGCATTCACCGAACTAACAAAAGAATTTGGTGCAACTATTATCGCAAGCATCGAAAGCAGGGGGTTTATTTTTGCTGGACCAATATCAAAAGACTTAAGTTTACCTTTTGTGCTTGCAAGAAAACCTGGAAAACTTCCAAATAAAACTTATAAAAAAGATTTTGATCTTGAGTATGGAAGTACAAGTATTGAAATACAAACTAATACAAATATTAAAGATACTGACAAAGTTGTCATAGTAGATGACTTGGTTGCAACAGGTGGAACAGCCATTGCATGTGCAGAGTTGATCCATGAAAATTTTAATGTTGCCAAAGAAAATATTTTAATCTTATCTGTAATTGATCTTCCTGAACTTGGAGGCTCTAAAAAAATTATTAATGATGGTTATAAGTTAGAGGTTCTAGTCTCATACAGATAGTTTGTGTTAAATTAATATGATGCTAAATAGTCGATACATAAAACTTTCATTTTTATTTCTTTTTAATTTTTCTATATTTTCTGACGATATTTATTTTCCATCCAAAAGCTGGGATGTAGTTCCACCTAGTGAATTTAGTATTGATGAAGATAAAGTAGATAGACTTATAGATATAGCTTTTAAAGATAATTCTACTCAAGGCATAGTAATTATAAAAAATGGAAAAATTATTGGTGAGGAATATGCGGATGGATACAATTTTTCTTCGCATGGAACATCATGGTCTATGGCAAAAAGCTATTATGCTGCCTTAATTGGGATCTCTTTAGACAAAGGTGAAATAAATAGTCTCGATGATAAAGTTGCAACATATCTTGAATACTTTAATGATGAGAGATCGGATATTACATTAAGAGACCTTTTAGATATGTCTAGTGGTTTGGATTTCCCAAGTCATGAGCATGAGAAGATGTTTTTTCAAACTGATCATTTGGCCTATGCCAAGACAGTTGGGGTTGAGAAAGATGCTGGACAAAAATTTGAATATAACAATGTAAATTCAATGCTTTTAGGCGATATTTTATTTCAGGTAACTGGAAAAAAGGCCGATGTTCTTTTTGAAGACAGGATTTTAAAACCATTAGAAATAAGTGATTACAAGCTATGGAAGGATGAAAATGGCAATGTTTTAACTTATTGTTGCGTAGACATGTCAGCTAGAGATTATTCAAAATTAGGTCTTTTGTTTGCTAGAGACGGGATATGGAATGGAGAGGAGATACTTTCTAAAAAGTTTATCGATGAAACATTTCAGCTAGTATGGGATTCAACTCCAGAGCGTTTTACAAGATTGAAAAGAGGGTATTCGCTTCATTGGTGGGTGTCAGCATACGAAGAAGATTTTAAAATATTTAATACCAGTGGTAAGTTTGGTCAATATACATTCGTAGATAGAAAGAACGATATAGTTGTTACAAGAATTACGAAATATAATCAGCAAGATTCTGGCGATGTGCAAATGTGGGGCCCACTGAAATACTTACGATGGGCTGGAGTAGAGAATGCAATCAATATTGGAAGGGTTTTGATTGAAAATGGTGCTATTAAGTCTGGATCTGATGTTATAACTCCTTTTACTGATAGTGAAGGTGAGTCAAAAGAATTTAATGATCTTTACGGAGACTTTATTGGAGCTATAGAGAATTTAAGTTGTGATTGTTACTCAGACGAAGCTTTTAATTAAGATTTATTAATTTTTTTTAGATAGGCATCTTTATCTTTTGCCCACTCTTCAAAATAAAAACCATCATTACCTTGCTTATTTAGGTACCTAACAAAAATTCTGCCATCTTCGTCTGTAAAACCAGACACATATGCCTCACCAGTAAGTTTATTTGGTCTTTTAAAATGCTCTTCCATAACCCTACGTCCAAACAAATAGAATCATCGGTATTGATACAGCGATAATAAGAATATCCAATGGAAGGCCTAGGCGCCAATAGTCAGTAAACTTATAGTTACCTGGACCCATAATCACAGTATTACATTGATGTCCTATTGGTGTTAAGAAGGCGCAGCTAGCTCCGACCGCAACAACCATAAGAAAAGGCTCAATATCATAACCAAGTTGAGTAGCAATTCCAGCAGAAATTGGAGCCATAATAACTGCAGTCGCAGCATTGTTTATAATATCTGTTGTTGCCATAGTTACTATAAGAATTAAGAATAGTAACCAGAATTGACTAATATTTTCTGCGTATAGAGAAATTTGATTTGAGATCACTTCACTTAAACCAGTTGTTTGCAGAGCACCTCCTATTGGTATCATTGCTGCAAGCATTATTACAATAGGCCAATCAATATCTCTATAAAAATTACCATCTATAATTTTAATCCTCAAGAAGGCTAAAACGCATAATAAAAATGCAGCTGCAGTTGTAAGATAATTAAATGCAACTAAGGTGATTGAGATACCGAAGAACACCATTCCCTTTAGAAGTCTACTTCTGCTTGGAATCGTTTGAAGTTCTCTTTGCCTCAATGGCATTAAGCCTAAATGTTTTATTTTATTTGTTACATCTTCTTCTTCGAGATCTCTTACACCAAGAAGTAGAACATCCCCAGCTCTAAAAGTTTCTCTTGTTAACCTAGTCCGATATTTAGAGCCTTTTCTCCATAGACCAAGTAAATTTAATTCCTCATATGCAATTTTATGAAAGAAATCATGTTTTCTTCCAATTAACCTAGATCCCGGAGTAATCATTACTTCAATCTCTTCAAGATCATCATCTTTAAAAAAGTGCAGTTCTTCGGGTATTGAAAAATCAAAAGTTTCTAAAAGTGCAGCAAGACCATTTGGAGGAGTTTTAATAACTAAAATTTGATTTGCTTTTATTCTAGTATTATTTTTAACTTTACTAACTGCACCAGAACTATTCACTAAACCTATGACATCAACATCCTCACCAGCCTGTCTTTTAAAAGCAGCAAGTGTCATTCCAATTGAATTACTATTTTCATTGACCTCAACCTCAAATAGATAACCTTTAAGATTAATCAGAGAAACATTTCCAGATGAATCGCTTCTTAGGAGAATAAAATTTCTTCCTATGAAAGTTATAAATATAATTCCAAGCAAAGTTACTACAAGCCCAACATATGAATAATCAAAAAAGCTAAAAGGGGAGCTTGATATTGATGCTTTATACTCAGAAATAATTATATTTGGCGGAGTTCCAATAGTCGTATTCATTCCACCTAAAATACATGCAAAAGCTAATGGCATTAAAAATCTTGATGGATGCCATTCCATTTTTTGACAAACATTTAGTGTTATGGGTAAAAGTATGGCTAATGCCCCTATGTTATTTATAAAGGATGATAAAAAAGCAGCTATCAACAGCAAAAAAATTAAAAACTGTAATTCAGAAAATTTTCTTGTTCCTATTAATTTTCCAACTAGTCCAGTTAAACCAGAATTTTTTAAACCTTGGCTTATTACTAGCACTAACGCAACAGTTAAAACTGCCGGATGAGAAAATCCTAAAAACGCATCAGATGCCGGTATAACTCCAACTGCAATCAATATCATTAGAGCACCAATAGTTAAGGCATCATATCTTAATTTACTCCATATAAATGATATCAGGAGGCCAGCGATAGTAAGAGAGAGTATAAATTGATCGCTCATAGAATGTTTCTATTGAGGCATACTCTCAACATATAATGAAGTAGATGGGTAAGCAAATTCAGTATTGTTTTCCTTGACTATGTTCATTATTTTAAAAATAAGATCTTCTTTTATTTTATTAAAGTCTGCAAAACCAACTGGATCTGAATAAGCAACAATTCGAATATCTATAGAGCTTGCACCAAGTTCAATTACTCTAACTACTGGATCTAAATCTGGATCAGATACAAAATTATCGCTTTCTAATATATATTTTTTGATATTTGATCTTATGGTTTCAAGTTGCTCTACGGATGTTGAATAAAGTAAATTTATTGTCCAATCAAGCCTTCTATTTATCATTTCTCCATGATTAATTACCTTTACATCAGATAAATCTTTATTAGGAATAGTCATTGGGGCTGTATCAAATGTTCTAATAACAGTTGATCTAAAGCCAATAGATTCAACTATTCCATGAAGCTGTCCAGTTACTTCAATTCTATCGCCTGGTTGGAATCTATGCTCACCAATTATTAATATCCCAGCAATTAAGTTTTTGAAAAAGTCTTGCGCCCCCAAAGCTACTGCAACTGAAAATAGACCTAGTCCAGCAACCAATGGGCCGATTTGAATACCGAAGATATCCAATATAATTGCAACACCTATTACCCACACTATGAATCTAGATGCTCTCTCAAGCCACATTTGCATTGATGCAGTTAACCATGAGCTTGTTGATAGAGCTGCAAATAAAGGTTTAACAGCATTTGATAAAGCACTAAAAATTGTAAATATTACAAAGGCTTTAACTATGTTTGTTGCAATATCTCCAACCAAGCCATTAATGGGCAATATTAGAGTACATAAATACAATGCTATAGTAATTGGAATTAAGCTAATTGGTTTTTTTAATGCGTTAATTATCTCATCATCAATCTTTGAATCTGTTTTTTCTGCTAATCGACTCAAAGAATTTATTATGACAGAGATAATAAAACCTCTAAAAAGAAATGCTGAAAGTATGACCAGTAATGATGAAATTATTGCTCCGAGGTCAATACCAAAAAAACCTCTATTCCAAACTTCTGAGAGAAGCTCTATAAAATTTTCCATTTCTAAATATGTATTAAATTAATCTTAATTTATATCGCATTTACTTGAATTAAGCAAAGTGAAAGTAGCTATTTTTGTATACGATCTTTTATGAAATATGGAGTATAGATTAAGAAAAAGACTGAAATAGCCAAAGGCACTAAAACAAGTAGATGAAATGGAGGTTCTGGGAAAATATCCATCGGGCTTGCACCAGCTGGTTTTGCCATCAAGTACCAGAAGTTTGCAGGCTCACCTAATATTAGATTTATTATGTAAGTTATTGGTAATAATATGCATGCAGTAATAAATGAGACAGTAAGTATGTCTTTTGCATAAGGCCTGTTGTTAAGAGCTATAGTTGCATAGATCACCCCTATAACAATCATTCCGTGACCAATCATGAAAAATACATAATCTAAATCATGGTGAGATATATCAGGAGTAATAATAGCTGCCGTGGCCCCAGCTATACCCCAAAAAAAGGCACACTTATATAAAATTTTAGGACCACCTAGTAGAAACCAGGCTAAAAAAATCTCAGAAAGATCACACATATGAAATGGGAGAACTTCTCTCCAGTTATATGGGTTTTCAAGAATATATAAATCTTTGAAAGGTGAAATAATTAGATGAGCCAAAATAATATATGCAATAGTTTTTGTTATTACAGATTTTTGAGCATCAGATTTTTTTTTATAAATTAATGGTAAAAAAATCGTAACAGCAAGAATGCCTACGATAGTAATAATATGTATATTTCCAAATAATATAAAAGGGCTGGCAGTCATAAAATGCTCTCAATGAAATATTAATTATTCTGATTATAGTGATTTTTTATCAATTTATAAAAAAATGACTATTTAAATTTTTTTTAAATTAGTTTTTTAAAGCATCTAAAACAATCTTTTCTGAAAGAATCGCTGGAAGAATGGATGGCTTTTTCATTCCTGGCTTCCAATAAACATACAAAGGGACTCCACTGCGTCCATATTTATTTAGAGCATCAAGTATGCTTTTATCTTTATTTGTCCAATCAGCAACAACATATTTTATATCGTTTGCTGCCATAAATTCTTTTACTTTCATTCTAGATAAAGCAACTTTATCGTTTGCCTGGCAGGTTATACACCATGCGGCTGTATAATTAATAAAATATGCTTGTTGTGATCCTTGAAACTCTTCTTCAATACCAAAATACCATGAGTCAATCGAATCATTTAATCTAGATGAAGTCTCTTGGCTTGTTGAAAAATTATTTATTTGAGTAAATAAAAATAGAATGGTTAGTAAAGATGATCCAAAAATAATAATCTGATTTCTAAATGTTTTATAGACCCACATAAAAATAGAAACTGTAAAGAAGCAAATAAGTAAAGTAATTAGCTGATCAGAATTCACCTGAATACTAAAAACCCATACAAGCCACAGAGATGTCGCAAACATTGGAAATGCAAAAAACTCTTTTAGTGTTTCCATCCATTTACCAGGCTTTGGTATTGATGATATTAAACCTGGGTTAGCAGTTAAAAGCAGATATGGGAATGCAAAACCCAACGCAAGTGATAAGAATACTGGCAAGGTGATTATTGCAGGTTGAAGGATAGCATAACCAATAGCTGCACCCATAAATGGAGCTGTACATGGTGAAGCTACTATAACAGCCAAGACCCCTGTAGAAAAAGAGTTCATA
>Ga0181604_10003664_pt1 | contig 12814 bp, 8 predicted proteins | sample 041ome_12_FD_148663 | JGI IMG/M metagenome (GOLD analysis project Ga0181604, IMG submission 148663) | Coastal salt marsh microbial communities from the Groves Creek Marsh, Skidaway Island, Georgia - 041410US metaG (spades assembly) | ecosystem: Environmental > Aquatic > Marine > Intertidal zone...
ACGATATAAAAGTGGAGATAAAGCGTATCACGAAGAGATTGACAGAAGACTTTCTGTAAGTAAGATTTAAATTGTTTATTCATTCATAAGGTATAGTGCCCCTAGTGTTGGTTTATTGGTTTGCTGACACTAGGGGTTTTTCGTTATGTTTAAGAACATGGCAACAGAACTAGGAGATAACGTACAGGTAAAAGCCAACCTTGCGTTCATGGCTAAAGTGATAGCTATAGTCGGGACTTGTGTGTGGGGATACTCTGTAGTGTGGAATAAGCTGATGGTATTGGATAGTAGCTTAGATCGTGTGCAGCATGAGGGTACGTTATTAGGAGACTTGTCAGCACGGATGATGCACATCGAGAAGTTTGCAGAACAATCTAAAGTCGACCTCGATCATCTGTTGGAAATGCAAGACTCACCTATAACATCTGACTTTCAACAGTTCGAAAGAATCAAGTATCTTGAAAAAGAATTAGACAGAATGCGTGACAAATTGGAAAATCATTTAATGAAAGGACAATGAGATGGGTGAATTACTTATGTTATTTATCACGGGCGGTGGTAGCACTGCTATGGGGGCGATTCTTAAAGGCGTGTTCGGATATATCTTTGAAGCAAAACAGAACAAGCATGATCTTGAAATGGCGAGAGAGGCTCGTGCGTCTGATAATTTCCTTCGACTACAAGCTGAAATCGCTAAAGGAGGTACTGGTGAGTTTGTTTCTTTTACTCGTCGTATTCTTGCTGTTATCGGGGTGTCTACGCTCTGTGCTTGTATCATCCTCTGCACCCTCTTCCCCACCGCAGAAATCGTCACCCTTACCAACGCAGACGGAGAGGGAGTTAACGAGTTCTTCTTCGGACTCATCAGCTTCCAAGCCAACCAAGAGCCGATTGCGATCTCTTCTGGACACATCAGCCTTATGGGATGCACGGTAATATTGCCTTGTATCCTTGGTTTTTACTTTGGTCCAAGTGGTCGAAGAGGTTGACAGTCAAGAACTTTTCCTCTTTACTAATAGATAAATTTAATCGACAACTAGCAACAACTAGTCCCTCGACCCGCTGCGGCGGACAATCCTGTGAAGACGAAAGGTGTGAAAGTCACTGGTAATCAAACACATATTCACAATCAATTAACATAGGAGATCATATATTATGGCAGACGGCTTAACATATCCTAGTCGTGTAGGTCTTGACGACAAAAACCCCGGTAACGGTAACGATGCTTTGTTTCTCAAGAAGTTTTCTGGAGAGATTTTGCAAACCTTTGAGGAGTCTAACATCTTCAAGCCACTACACACTATTCGTACAATTGAGTCTGGTAAATCCGCTCAATTCCCTGTAACTGGTATCGCTTCCGCTAACTACCACACCCCCGGCGAAAACATCGCTGAGGCTGAAGTAAGCGGTCCCGCGAGTAAATACCTTAGCGACATCAAGAAAACTGAGAAGATCATCACCATCGATAAGATGCTTGTTGCTTCTACTTTCTTGGCTAACATCGACGACCTCAAGAATCACTACGACATCCGCAGCATCTACGCTAACGAGTTAGGTAAGGCTCTTGCTGTTCGCTTTGACACAGCTATTGCTAAAGTGTTCGTCGGTGCAGCTCGTAACGCATCTAACATCTCGACTGTTACTCCAGCAGGAAGCATCCTTGACATCAGCCAAAACGCATTCGTAGCTGTCGGAGCGACTAACGCTGATGTTACTGATCCTACAGGTGCTGAGTTGGTAGCTGCTTTGTTTAGTGCTGCTCAACGCATGGATGAAAACGATGTTCCTAGCGAAGGTCGTTTCTGTGTTTTGCGTCCTGCTGAGTACTACAGGCTTATCACTGGTGCTGACGATTCCAATAGCTTCTCTCTTACTTCTGCTATCAATAAAGATATTGGAGGAGCCGGAAGTCTTGCTGCTGGTAACATTCCACAGATCGCTGGTATCAGCATCTTCAAATCCAACCACATTCCTTCTGGAAATCTTGGTGGTTCTGACGCAGACGGTGATGCTAACAACGATCCTTTTGGTGCTGGAAACGGTTACAATGCCGACTTTTCAAATACTAAAGGTATTGTTGCTCACAGTGCTGCTGTAGGAACCGTTAAGTTGCTTGATCTTGCTACCGAATCGGAGTATCAGATCGAGCGTCAAGGTACGTTGTTTGTCGCTAAGTACGCTATGGGTCACGGAGTTCTCCGTCCTGAGTGTGCTATCGAACTAGTAGCGTAACGCTCTTCTCTCGGTGTTGGGGAGGTCTGTGATTCGTTCCGCTCCCCTCCACTGATTATTTTATCTATACTTATCATGGCTCTGACGACTAAACTAAATGCAGTAAATACAATGATCAGTGTTATCGGGGAAGCCCCGGTTAATACTCTCGGAGGTACAGCCGTTCCTGTATCAGTCGTTCAAGCAGAAGCAGTCCTCGACGAAACCAGTAAAGCTATACAATCAGAGGGTTGGCACTTTAATACGGAGCACGAGTACGTACTTACTCCTGATGCTTCCACGTCTAAGATTAACTTACCTAGCAATACGCTTCGTGTAGACTTAGACCCAGAAATTTATACAGACAGCGATCCAGTACAACGTGGACTTTTGTTATACGACAGAAAGAATCACACGGATGTATGGACGAAAGAGGTGAAAGCCTCTATTACTTTTGAGTTGGAATTTACAGATATGCCTGAGCAGTTCCGTCACTACATCACAGTTAAAGCTGCTCGTATCTTTGCTAATCGATTCTTAGGAAGCAGAGAGATCGAAGGGTTTGCTTTGCGGGATGAGATTGAAGCGAAAGCACGGGCGATTGATAGTGACTCTGAAAATGCAGACAGAACTATCTTTGACCACTACAGCGTACTTAGAGTATTAGACAGATAAGAGATGCCTCTGTTAGTAAACAGTGTACCGAATCTCGCACAGGGCGTATCACAACAGCCTGACAATCTCAGGTTTCCCGGTCAGTGTGACGAACAAATAAACGCTTGGGCTACTGTTGTTGAGGGTCTGGTTAAAAGACCACCTACTACATACACAAAGAAGATAACAACAGATAATACCGACTCTGATAAGTTATTCACACACTTTGTTAAACGATCTGAACAGAACAAGTACTGTGTGACGGTATCGTTAGGTAGTGTATCTCTAGGTATACCAGCAGGTGTGGGCGTTATCAATGTAGCAGACGGTACACAAGTATCAGTAGCTGTAACTTCTATAGCTAACAGTTATCTAAGCTTAGGCGGACAAGCATCGTTAGGTGGTGTAGCTAATCCTTTAGCCGACTTACGAGCGTTAACAGTAGCTGACTATACATTCCTTGTTAATAAGAACAGGACGGTAGATAAAGCAGAGTTTGCCGAACAGAAATCTGATACACCTCCTGATGAAGCACTCATTGTTGTTAAGCTGGGGGATTACGAAAAACATTACACCGTAGTAATAGACGATTTAGTTATACCTAATGTTAATACGGGTACTTTAAACTACCACCACGCACCGCAGTTAGGAGTGTCTAATGCTACTTATGAGTCTGGAAGTGCCTCGTCTGGCTGGCATGCTGATACCAATGTTATAGCTAAAGATATATCTGAGATCATAAAAGAAGCTTTAGAAATATCTAACGATAGCGTGTTAAGTGTAACCATTAATGACGGGGGTTCTGGTTGGGCAGGAGGTAAATCTACAGGTGTATGGGTGGAAACTAGAGGAGATGCTACCTACGATGTACACTACAAACTAGAGTTAGAAATATCACAAAGTGGTGCAGGTACTGCTTACTGCGAGTTAGTTGTTTCTAGAGGTGTTATTGTAGGTTATAGAAATGTTAGGAGGGGTAGAGACTTTGATAACACTCAAAACATCACACTTACTTATAAACAGTATTCAAGAATAAGGAGATACAACGCTACGTTAGGAGGTTGGAATTTATTAAAGTCCGGAGACGATCTTTATAAAACACCTCCCGTATCCCCCAGCAATTTTACCGTATCTACTCCAAGTGGTTCTAGCACTGACCCTGTACATGTAAACTTACAAACATTAAGTGGTTATCAAATAGAACAAGAAAACTCGGTTCTAAAAATAACAAGCACAGAGGGACCGTTTAAGGTAAGTGTTAAAGACGGATTAGCCGATCAAGGATTAGGGTTAGTATACAGAGAAGTAAACAGCATCACTGAACTCCCTGTTAAATGCTACCATGATTTCGGCCCTGTTAAAGTAATAGGAGATGCAGACATTGACCAAGATGATTACTACGTACGATTCTCTACAAAAGATAAAGGAGAGTTTGGAGAGGGCAGCTGGATAGAAACAGTAGGTTATTACCAAGATGAATCAGAGAGTAGTGCGTTGGAGGGTATCGATACTATATTAGCTAACGGCACTATGCCTGTTACTCTTGTACCATTCTTTAATAACAATACGATCACAGACTTTAGATTACAAACTCCTAACGATATATTGTACGTTAAGAACGGTAGTAGCTACTATAGGTTAGATAAGGACCACAGAGGTAGTAGTACAACAGAGCCGGGTACAGGAGCAGATTGGGAAGACTACTGGGAGTTGGTTAATGAAGCAGAAGATACAAACGCTACTGTTGGTTATCTAACTTGGAAGGACGGTACATTTTACTACGGCCCTAAAGCCACGACAAAGAACATCGGATGGGTGGCACGATCATCAGGCGACGACAACACCAATCCATTCCCGTCATTCGTAGGTAATAAGATACGAGATATATTCTTCTTTAAGAACAGGTTAGGTATACTCACAGATAGCAATGTTATCTTTAGTGAAGCAGATGAGTACTATAACTTCTTCCGTACTACTACACAGCAGTTACTAGACAGTGCACCGATAGATGTCGGACTTAGCCACACAAAGGTAGCGATCCTTGAACACGCTGTACCATTCCAAGAGAAGCTGATGTTATTCAGTCAAGGGTCACAGTTCGTACTTCGTGGATCAGATGTGTTATCACCTAAGACGGTAGCTATATCGCCTGTTACTGAGTACGATCTATCGGATGGTATACAACCAGTAGCATTAGGTAACTATATATACTTCCCATTTAAACGGAATGACTTTGAGGGAGTGTACGAATACTTTGTAGATAACAACACTGAGACATTTAATGCTGAAGAAATAACACAGCAAGTACCGAAGTATATCACAGCAGACGTACAAAAGATTGTAGGTTCTCAAGCAGAGAATACTATTGTATTGAGTACGACAGAAGATGCTAAGACATTGTTTGTATATAAGTACTTCTGGAGTAATAAAGAAAAGATACAAAGTGCTTGGATGAAGTTCACCTTTAATCGTGACATCCGAGGGTTTGACTTTATCGACAGTAACTTACATTTAATCACAGCAGACAGCGACGGGTTACACTTAGAGAAGCTTACACTTGAAGACGGACTGACAGACGAAGGTTTAGATTATACGTTGTATCTGGATAGTAAGATAGAGCACACAGTCGGTAGTCTTAATAACAGATTGACTACTAGTTACGACGCACCGTCTAAGACTACTACGATAAGTGGTTTTCCTTACGATCCGGCTGATGTTATCGTTTACACAAAAGCTGGTAATAAAGTAACATTCACTAGGACATCATCTACGGCGGGTACAGTTGGTGGTGATCTTACATCTATCGATTTCGTAGCTGGTATCCCGTACAATATGTTGTACAGGTTCTCCGATCAAGCATTGAAGCAACCAACAGAGCGTGGCGGAAGAAGTGCATCTGATTACACCTACCAAACGATTCGTAACGGTAGTATAAACTATGCAGATACCGGACACTTCACTGTTGAAGTAACTCCAAAGTACAGAGATAAGTATAGCTACGCATTCAATCCTGACAGCCTCGGTGCTAACTTAACACTTAATGCTTTTACCCCACAGGACGGTCACTTCCGCTTTCCTATTCAGTGCCAACCAAACGACGCAAAGATAGAAGTTGTTAGCGATTCTGCTTTACCAGTTAAGCTATTAGCGGCAGAGTTTGAATCGATGGTTATATCACGTAGTAGAAGATATGGAGCTTAGGATAGATGACGCACACGGTGATATGGATGCAGTTGATCTGTACGACGACTTGCGGGAGGACGACATGTTAGAGATACTCGGACTTATGCACCACCCGAAAGATGCTGTTATTATGTCTTACGCTTGTAGTACAAAGTGTTACAGTGTAAAGGACGAGATGAATAACTTGTACTGTTCTTTTGGTGTAGCTCCTATCGAAGGTACTAATATCGGAAGTGCTTGGTTATTAGGTACACGACGGTTGCCTACTATTAAGAAGTTCTTTTTGAAACACTCAGCGGAACGTATGGAGGGACTGTTAGAAGGTTTTGATTACTTAACGAACTACGTCATGCGTAGTAACAAGTTGAGTATTAAATGGTTGGAGTGGTTAGGTGCAGAGTTTAACGATTGTCAGTACGAAGGCTATCTGTCATTTATATTAGAGAGGAAGTAACATGTGTAGCATTGAATTAGCGGGTTTAGCTTTAGGAGCAGCATCAGCTGGTGCACAGGCTATAGGTGCTCAACAGCAAGCACAGATGCAGTATCAAGCAGCTAAACAACAAGCTGAGATGCAACGTCGTTATCAAGCACAAGCAGCAGCAGCGGAACGGCAAAGGGCTTTACAAGAACAGACATCACTTCGTATGCGTCAAGCACAAGAGCAAGAAGCAGTAGGACGGGAACTTGAACAAGTAAGTCGTAAATCACAAGCTGCACTTGCTAGAGCTAGAGTATCTGCTGGAGAAGCTGGAGTAGCAGGTGCATCTGTTGATGCGTTGATGGGTGACTACCTAAGACAAGAAGCTGGGTATCGCAGTGCATTACTCCGTCAACAAGAACTTAGTGGTGTAGGTGTAGGACTAGGACTTGAACAAGTCGGACTTGCTTCTCAACAACGATTGATCGGTATTAACCAACCCATAGCAGAACCAGTACGTCCACGAGGTCTAGGTATACAAGATGTATTGAGCGTGGCTAGTGGTGGATTGCAAGGATATATGGCGGGTAGGTCATTAAGCGGTGGTAGTTCAAACCCGAAGTCTGAGTTTATGCAGTCATATACCAAAGCTCCTACTAAACTTGGGCAGTCAAATTTAACACTGTCGGGCGGATACTATACAGGGTTTAATCCTAGATAATTATGGCTAAGGAACGAGTACAAGTACAAGGCTTAGGGGATGTTGTTCCCGGTATTCAGCCGACCATTCAACGAGCAGGGCAGTACGCAGTTGCTCAAGTCAGAGCGGCTCCTGTGCCAGTACCTCGTAGTAAGTTGTTGGATTTAGCGGATACTTTAAAGGTAGGACAAGACCTCCTTCAACAATACGGCATGGCGGCGGAACAAGAAGCTGAGATGTTTGAAGAGGAGCTAAGTCGTAAAAGCCCTGAAGAAATTGCAGCTATTAAAAAGAAGACGGAAGGTGAGTTAGATAAACTAGTACGTCGAGATGCTATTGGATGGTTGACTTCTCCGTTGAATCAGAAGAGGAAGCTCAGGGCAGTCGGTAAGTTGGCTGGTAATGGTCTTATTAACGAAATTGAAGCACGGATGATTAATCCGAACGCTGATGACCCAGAAGACCTCACCGAACTAGCTAACAAAGTAAGACAAGAGTACATAGAAAAAACGCCTAGTTTGCAAACTTCTATGTTCGCACAAGAGGGTCTTAATGAAGCATCTAACGCTAGAATAAATGCCCTTGTAAGTAACTACGGTAGACAGCAAGAAGTTGAAGCTAAAGCGAATACCGCAAGCCAAGTCGTGGATACTATGTATCAACTAGTTAACCACGGTTACGACGGTTCAACAGTTAGTGGTTTTAAAGAAGACGGAACCACACAGGAGTTACTTAATCAATGGTCCGATATGGGCGGATTTAACGCTAAACAACAAGCAGCTTTCTTAGAACAAACAGTAGTGGCATTAGCTAGAGATGGTAACGAAGTTAAAGCAGATGCTTTTCTTGAGTGGGCAAGTGCAAACTTAAAACTAGGAAACGCTAAGATGTCGCTCATAGAGAAGAGTAGGCTTAGTGCACAAATAGATAGTGCTGCTAGAGGTTTTGAACAATTAGAAAATAAACAAAGAGCTGAGCTTGTTATTGATAAATTAGGTGAGTATAAGATCGCACACAACGCCATACAAGCAGGTAGAACAGGAACGTATAACGGGCAAGAGTATACAGATGTTACCCAACTACAATTAGCTGCTGAGAATCAAGCTTCGTACACAGACGCTTTCCAACAAGATACTAGAGGATTCGCAGAGTTAACAGATCAAATCAATAACTTTGTTAGAGTAGATGTAGACCCAATAGAACGAATGACTCAGGAGCTGCAAAGAAATACTCCGGGATTAAATGTCGTAACTAGCACTTTTCTTAGGAGTAGGCTACAACCTCACTTGGATAATATACTTAGATTAAATGGTGATGTAGAAGCTTTTGATATATTATTGAACGCAAACACAGCATTACAACAAGCAATAGATACCGAATCTTCTAGGTTGGCTATGTCTGGGTTATCCGAAAAAGAGCAAAAAGAAGCTTTACTAACATTTGCTCAAGAAGAAAGTAATCGGTTATTTAAAGAGTACACGAAAGACATAGAAACAAGAGCTACTGATTTTGATAAAGAACAAGAAGATTTAACTTTAATAAATAAAACTTTTACTGAAAGCACTGAAAAAGCCGTTAAAGCTCCAGAAAGAGGTATGTTTGATAAAATGCTTGAGGGAGTTTTTGGTTACACGCCAGATAAGGGCGATATAAACGAAGCTAAAATGGCGTTAAGTGTTATAGGAAACAAAGCCGCTAAACCAGAAGAAAAACAAAAATCTATAGAGTATATTAAATCTTATGGCGTTAGGACTTCTACTTCGTTAGCTAAAGCATTATCAGCTGAGTATGCCGGAAGATATACGCAGACCGAATTAGAAGGTTTCAGGAACGACTGGGTCCGTATCAACAGCTTTCTTGAAACTTTTACTAATCTGCAAACATTAGAGACTGGTGTTGCTTCATTCCTAGATACTACAGTTAGATTTGATCCTACTATATTTGCAGGTAGAACACGCATTACTCGTCTACTTACTCCGACTGAATTACAACAAGCAGAAGGTATAACAAACGATGCTGATATGCCTACTTCTATAAAAAGCAAAGCTAAACTTATTGGTGTTGATGATCTCGTACAATTTGTTAAAGATCAACGAGAGTTCGCAAAAAGATTACAAGTTATAAAATAATACATTGTTATGGCACTTCCCGAAGACCAGCAGCCCGTAGAGGACGAAAACGATTTCTTTGATTACGCATCAGATGCTTTAATGGGCATACCTCGTGGCGTAGAAGGTGCAGTACAAGGTGCGTACAACTTAGCGGATTATTTAGCGTTTGATGTGCTTCCTGACTACGACACACGTTTCCTAGGTGATTCTAAAACGATGGCAGGTGATCTCGTAGAAAGTGTATTCCAGTTTGGTACAGCTTTTATTCCTATTTTTGGTCAAGTGGGAAGAATAGGTGCAATCGGTTCTTTAGCCGCTAGAGCGGGTGCGTTAGGTAAAGCAGGTAAGGCTATTCAAGGAGCCACCGCTGGTGCTATTACTGACTTTACATTCTTTAACGGACAGGAGGCTAGACTGTCTAACCTTATACAACAATACCCAGCTTTACAGAATCCTGTTAATGAGTTCCTTGCACACGATGCAGATGAAGGAGAGATTGAAGGACGACTAAAGAATGTATTGGAAGGGTTAGGTCTTGAAGCGTTAGGAGTGGGTGTTTTTATTGGCGGACTTAAAGCTATTAAAGCAGGGCGGGAAGTACTAAATAAAAAAGGTACTCCACAGGAAGTAGCAGCTGCTATGGATGAAAAACTAGAAGGTGGTCGTGTATTTATTGACGATGAAGCACAACTAGCAGCTAGAAGACAAAGGGAGGAAGAAGACGAGCTGTACCGCATGGTAGGGGGAGACCCTAAAGATATTCCAGAGGTTGATCTTAGTACGGTTAATTGGGATGAGGTAGATATAGACGAAGTAGTTGATGTTGCTCCAGCTGTTGCAAGGGAAGAGATGGAAGCTATTGAAGCAGGTGGTCGGTTAATAGACGAGAGGGAGACTGCTACTGCTATTGTTAAAACTTACGAGATGCCCGGCGGTAGTAAACGTACCGTACTGGTTGATAAAGCTAATCCAGAGAGAGTAGTAGAAGCAGCTGGTGTTATACCGAAAGCTCCTGAAGTCGGTGATCGCTTTACAAGAGCTAGTATAATCGAACAGGACAAACCATTCCTTGTGTTACAAGACGGTAGACAGTTTGGTCCTTTAACCAGAGAGAAATTAGATTTAAACATAAGAACAAAAGCTTTAAAACCAGATGCGAAGATAGCACAAATGGGAGGTAAGCAGTGGTTTGATCTATCTGAGTTAATGGGAGGAAAAGCAGGAGCTGGTAGAGATGTAACAGAAGCTTTAGGTACTAAAGAAGACATCACAAGAGTAGGTAATACTTGGGAAGCAATGTCGCAGACTGAACCGTTGTTTAGAACGAAAGCATCGTTTCAAGGTGAGCTTGAAGATATTATTACAGACCCAACGACTGGTTTTAAAGATTGGCAGGTTAAAAAGGAAAGAAATGGAGATTTTAAGTTTACTAAAAAACAAGGTGAGGGAGAAATAACTGTTAGAGAAAAAGGTGATGTAGTAAGAGTTGTTTCAGATTTGGCAAAGCGTAAAGGGGAGGAAGTGTATCAAACTGTTTTACAGTATGCACATAATAACAAAAAAATCTACAAACCGTCTGAGTTTAGTCTTAGCGATATTAATCAGGTTAGAACTATAGGTGCTATGTTTAGTAGTGCGTTGAAAAATAAAACAACTAAACATTTTACATTATCAGAGACGCATAAAAAGTTTTTCGAGCTGCCTGAAGGTTATAAATGGGGTCAGGATTACCAACAGGATTTAAAGTATTTAGCATTAGCAGAACGCAATATAGTAGCTGATAGATTGGATAGCTTAGGGTTAGGTTTACTGGACGATTACAGACTTGAAGATTTTGAATATGACTTTAATAAAAATAAGTTTTTAGACGAACAAGGGGAGATAAGCGACCAAGAGATAATAGACCTTATTAAAGCTGACGACCCTGAGTTTAAAGCAGGTATTGGACTTACAACGTTTAAAAGAGCAGTTGTTACCGATACAATCATGCGTGGTCCTAAACCCGGTTTTAGAGGAGAAACAGGAGTAGCTAAAACAGCTTTAGACAGAATATTCCCAATGCCCGCTGAAGCCAAAGGTCCGTCCAGTTTTGGTACTGAAATAGACCCTAAGACAAAAGAGTTCTTACTCAAAGGTACTGAATCTAGAAAAATAAAAGAAAAAGGATTTAAGGAAACGAGAACTGAAGCAGGTGTTGTACGAGAAAGGATTAAGCCTGAAGATTTGGATGAAATTCCTACTGTAAGTAATACTTTAGATCAGCTAACAACAAATGCTAAAAGTCCTGAAGTTCGTAACTTAGCTAAGTCTTTAAAGGAAATAATAAACGATCCCGAAGATTTAAATGTACCTATTGATTATAATCCAAAAGAAGGTAAGCCTTTTACAACTTCAGAAGGTACAATTCAAACACTAGGTAGTTACGCTCCGGTTAAAGATGCAATAAATTTAAATAAAGCAGCAAATGAAGAAACTTTAGTTCACGAAATACTTCACGGTGTTACTTCTCGGAAACTAGCTGGTTGGGTTGGGAAAGGTGAAAAGGCATTAGATTCTGTGACGTTAGCAGATACAGGTGCTCTCATTGATAATCCAAAGACTCCTAAAGCTGTTAAGGAATTAGCACTTTCTTTTAGAAAAGTAGCCCTCGGTAAAATGGTGAGCGGGGCAGGACTTTACCCTATGAAAAATTTAGATGAGTTTCTTGTGGGTGCTTTTACTAACAAGAATTTTCAAGAACTTCTAAGTACAATACCCGCAGAAGATAACAGGAATCTATTTCAAAAAATTGTCGATGCCGTAGCTGAGTTGATAGGTATTAAAGATAAAGGCACTTTGTTAGAAAAAGTAATAAGGGATGGTGCTGAGATTATATCGTCTAGCAGAAGAGAAGCAGTTAGTCCTGAATTTACAAAAGGATTAAAAGAATTTGATGCACGAGTTCAGCAACCACCATTAAGGTATTCTAAGAAAGAACCGCAGAAGTTCCTTGAAGCCGTACCTGAGAAGTTTCGTGGATACGCAGAAGCATTGTTAGACCCTTCAAAAGGTACACCTAGACTACCACAGTTTGCTTTAGAAACGGGTGACGATGTTGTAGTACTAAAGGAGTTATTAGAAAGTTACTACAAAGAAAACCCAGATAAGATAACAGTACAAGGAGCAGTAACCGAAGTAGGAGAAGAGATTGAAAAGCAATTAATGCTACAGCAAGGTAAAGATACTGCTACTAAGATAGCTGAAGCCCGCGTAATACAGCAAAGCTTAAGAGACCAAGGAGCTGCTGTTATCAACAACTTAACTGAGTCTATAAGGAAGTACGACGATGCTGGCGGGGGTGATGTGGCAGTAGCTGAGATAAAGAACAACTTCCAACAGTTACTTAGTGTGGCTGATGTATACAGACAGTTAGGTAGAGAAAGTAGTTTACTTTTAGGTGCTAGAAGAGAGAACTACGGAAGTCGTAAGATCGGTCTTAGTGAATCTGATTTTCAAATAGAAGGTATACGTAAAGAATTTGCTAATGCTTCTGGT
>Ga0181604_10003682_pt1 | contig 12790 bp, 9 predicted proteins | sample 041ome_12_FD_148663 | JGI IMG/M metagenome (GOLD analysis project Ga0181604, IMG submission 148663) | Coastal salt marsh microbial communities from the Groves Creek Marsh, Skidaway Island, Georgia - 041410US metaG (spades assembly) | ecosystem: Environmental > Aquatic > Marine > Intertidal zone...
TTCTCAGATTTCATAAAGGGCCTCGACCAAAGCGCGCAGCAGTGTGAGAGAACACGAGTCTATCTCATGTTGTGAGCGTGAGTGACGGTGAGTGAGTTTGTGTGCCGGAGCTGGCGCTAATAGCCCGAAAGGGGTTGAGGCAACAGATGAGTGACGATTGGTTTTGGCTTTGCCCATTTTGCGCGTTTTGACGCAGACAGCTCACAAAGGGGTCAAGCAGCTCAGTAAGATAGTGCCCTGTCACTGCCCCGTGTGTGATGAAATGACCTCCCGTGCTCTTGGACAGCAGGAGATTAAAAAATGAAAGCGTCACAGATTTTCACTTTCACAGGTTACGTGGGCGCGACATTGCTCACTGGGCTAATCAGCGTATCGGCCATGGCGGAGGTGAGTCATCCGGCCAAGCTGTCACAGCAGGCGCTCGAGGGCGCAGCCTTCGACGACCCCTCAACAACGATCACCGAAGTAGAGGGCGAAAAAATTCTCGACTTCACCTCGCTCAAGTCGAGCGACGGCAAGTTTGCCTCGGGGATGTACAAAGCCGGGCCACAGACCTTCGATATCACCGAGCCTTATGGTGTCGATGAATTCATGTTCTTTCTGGAGGGTAGTGTCACCCTCACCTCGGCCGATGGTTCTGTGACCACGGTCAATGCGGGCGAGGCCGTGACCATTCCCAAAGAGTGGACGGGTCGATGGGAGACGGCGGGCTACAGCAAGATCTGGGTCATTTATTCCGACGATGGTTCGGGGCTCTAGTCGCCATCGCGCGCGCAGATGGATAAAACAGTCCCTCACAGATCTCGATAGAGCTGCTGACCGTCCCAGCTCTCGGCGGCCGCTCTTACGTCGGCATAGAGTTGCTTCAGGCTGTCGTTCACCCGATAAATTTCTGTCACGTGGCCCATCAGGGCGGTGGTGTCCATAAATGTCGCACCCCGTCCTTCGCTGGTGACGAAACTGGTCACTGGCTCGAACCCAGCCGCCGAGAATTGCGCCACACGTTCGTCGTGGTCACCGAAGTCAAGCGCGACATGGTGAAAGCCGGTTTCATGCGCGGCAAATCGGTCACGGAAGGTTGAGGGCGCGTCGTTATGTTGTGTCACCAGCTCAATCATGAGATCACCGGATTGGGTATAAGCGGCCGAAATATCGAGCTCTGCAGGGGCGCCCCGGTAGGTGACATTTTGCACCTCGATATGGCGCCGGACAAAAAAAGGCCCCAGTCTCCATAGCGCATTGAATTGCGCGATACCTTGATCGATATCAGGGACGTAGTAAGCATTTTGAATAATCCGCTCGTGGTGCATCACGGGTTCCCCTGACCCAAAGCCAAGACGACCTTTTCAGCTGAGTGTATCGCCCTTCAAGTCACACTTTTAGCAATAGGTGACACCTTGTAGCGATTTTCTTGTGATAACCCTCCATAGGAGTAGTTTTGGGACTCCGGAAACCTTGAGAAGGGTTGTGACCATGAAAAATCTATTTTTTGCTGCGACGGCCAGTGTGCTCGCGCTCATGATGGGCTGCGAGGGCCGTGCGATCGCGCTGGGTGATGCGCTGGACCGCACATCGTTGCCCATTCAGCCACCGGTTGCCGCACCGGTAACGGAGTTGGATGCGCGTAATGTGACGCCGCCGCCGCCGTTTAATATTACCCATCCTGAAGGCGCGCCCAATGTGGTCATCGTATTGATCGACGACATTGGTTTTGGTGCCACAGAGCCCTTCGGTGGCGCGATCGAGACGCCGACCTTTTCTCAGTTGGCAGAAAACGGCCTGCGCTTTAACCAGTTCCACACCACAGCGCTGTGCTCGCCCACCCGGGCTTCCCTGCTCGCCGGGCGCAATCACCACAGGGTCAACGTGGGTTCCGTGATGGAGATCGCGACCGGTTTCTCGGGTAATCAGGGCCGGCGCCCCGACAACGCCAAGTACTACGCCGAAATCCTCCGCCAAAATGGCTTCAGCACGGCGGCATTCGGTAAGTGGCATGAAACCGCACCCTGGGAGACCTCAGTCTCCGGTCCTTTCTTCCGTTGGCCCACTAACTCGGGCTTTGATAAGTTCTACGGCTTTATTGCCGGTGAGACTAATCAGTGGGATCCGGTCATTTTCGACGGTGTGACCAAGCTTGAGCGTGAGGACGACCCCGATTATCACTTTACGACTGATATGACCAACCAAGCGATCTCCTGGGTGCGTTTCCAGCAGGCCGTGACACCCGATAAACCTTTCTTCATCTACTACGCACCGGGAGCCGTGCATGCACCGCATCATGTTCCCGAGGAGTGGCGGGATAAGTACAAAGGCCGCTTTGCTGACGGCTGGGACGCACTGCGTGAAGAAACACTGGCTCGGCAGAAGGCCATGGGCATCGTGCCCGAAGGCACTGAGCTCGCTGGCAAGCCCGATGAAATCAAGGATTGGGACGAGCTGACTGAGCAAGAGCAGCAACTGTTCGAACTGCAAATGGAAACCTTTTCCGGTTTCATGGAGCACACCGATGTCGAGATCGGTCGATTGGTGGATGCAATCGACGATCTCGGTGAGCTGGATAACACCCTGTTCGTTTACATCATGGGCGACAACGGTTCCAGCGCGGAAGGCGGCTTGATCGGCACCTTCAACGAGATGCTTAGCCTCAACGGTATTTTTGGCGTTGAGACCGTTGAGAGCATGCTAGCGATCGCCGACGACTGGGGTGGTCCCGACTCCTTCCCACATATGTCCGCGGGCTGGACAGTGGCGACCGACACGCCCTTTAAATGGACCAAGCAGGTCGCTGGTGATTACGGCGGTACGCGCAACGGCATGGTCATGCACTGGCCCAATGGGTTTAAGTCACGTGGCGAGGTGCGTAGCCAGTGGTCGCACGTGAACGACATCGGCCCCACGGTGCTGGAGGCAACGGGCCTGCCGATGCCCGATACGATCAACGGCATCCCGCAGCTGCCGATGGATGGCGTGAGCTTGCTGTATGCCACAGATGACGCCGACGCAGCGGAGCGTCATACCACCCAGTACTTTGAGATGTTTGGCAACCGGGCGATCTATCACGAGGGCTGGCTGGCCCGCGTGGTGCATGGCATACCCTGGCATCCCACCCCCATCCGCACGCTGCAGGAAGATATCTGGGAGCTCTATGACACCACCGTTGATTTCAGTCTGACCAACGACCTTGCAGCGGAGAACCCTGAGAAGCTGGCTGAACTGCAGGCAATATTCGATCGCGAGGCCCTCGCCAACAACGTTTATCCACTTGATGACCGACGCTACGAGCGGTTCGATCCGGCGCAGGCAGGGCGACCCGACCTGATGGGTGGCCGCACCAGCCTGACGCTGGCCGATGGCATGGACGGTATGCTTGAGAACACGTTCATCAACATCAAGAACCGTTCCAAGACGGTCACTGCGAATGTCGAGCTCGTCGGGAATGACCGCGGCATCATCCTGACCCAGGGCGGCAAGTTTGGTGGTTGGGCGCTGTATATGGATGGCGGCAAGCCTGCCTACACCTACAACTGGTTCGGGCTGGAGAAGTACACCATCGCATCGGATGAGGCCCTGCCAGCCGGTTCTGCCGAGGTGAAAGTGGAGTTCGCCTATGACGGCGGCGGCCCGGGTAAAGGTGGGTTGGCGACGCTCTATGTCAATGGTGAGAAGGTCAGCGAGGGACGTGTAGAGCGAACTACGCCCGCTGTGTTCTCTGGTGACGAGACGGCGGATGTGGGCAAAGACGACGCGACGCAGGTGGTCGCCGCATTTGAGAACGTTCGTGATTCACATTTCACTGGCTCAGTGAAGAGCGTCACGGTGGATACTGCGATGCCATAAGGTTGTGTTCACTCGGTGCCCTTATCCTGAACCGGTGCACTGAATCCAAGAAGCCCGCAAGTGAGCGGGCTTTTTTATGCCTGTTCTGCGGTGATTCGCCCGATTACTGGTGCTTGTAGGCCCTGTGCCCGCGCTCTTCAGCCCGAAAATTAGCTTCTGTCGGCCACATAGTGGGGGAAAACGCTATCTAACTTGTCGTATAACGGTGGGAGTTTGTATTTTTTTGAGGCATTAGTTTTAGTGAACAGACCAGACAAGGTGGCGAGAGTGTTTCTATCCATCAGGGATGCTTTAGCCAGGGCTGTGAGCGGCATCGTGCCACCTGCACAGGTGGAGGATGTGGTACAGGAAACCTACGTCCGCGTTTGTCAGGCCCGCACCCTCGATGAAATCGCTTTACCCAAGGCCTTTATGTTTCGAACCGCGCGGAATATCGCATTGAATTACGTTAACCGCGCAGAAAACCGGTTGTCTCAAAGCCTTGATGCCGAGGGAAGTGAAATCGAATGGGCTCTTCTTGATCAGGGAAGCGATACGCTTGTACGAGTCTGTAGAAGCGAGGATTTCGCTCTGATGTGCGACGCGATAAGGAGCTTGCCCCTTCAGTGTCGACGGGCGCTCGTTCTTAAAAAAGTGTACGGGCACTCATACAAGGAGATTGCGGAGAAATTGCAGATCAGTGAGAAGACTGTGGAAAAGCATATTGCTAAGGGCGTTACGCGTTGCAAAGACTATTTGGCTGATCAAACCGCTCTTTCGAGAGGCAATGAGGATCAGAAAAACAGTGTGGGAGACATGACGTGAGCAATATCAGGGTGTTTCCTCAGCGACAGGACAGAGCAAGTAGAGCGGCGGGAGACTGGATAGCTGCAATGGGGCGCGGCTTAACGCAAAAAGAGGAAGAGCAATTGGGCGCCTGGCTATCCAGTGACAAAAAAAATTACCATGAACTTATGGAGCTGGCTCGGCTGTGGGATGAAATGGATGCTCTTGAGCGCCTAGCACAGCTTTTTCCCGAACCTCCGCAACAGCGACGTCAATTTGTTTCAAGGCGGTTGCTCGCAACAGCCGCCAGTCTTGTTGTGGTGTGCTTGGTGTTTTTTGTGCTGTCGACATCCGACTTCTCCCTGCAAACTGCTAGAGAGGTTCGCCTAGTCGCCATCTCTGAATCCTATGACACCGAAATTGGCGAGCAGGCTGAATATTCTTTGCCCGACGGTTCAATTATGACGCTAAACACTAATAGTGCTGTGCGGGCAGATTTTACGGTGTCCAATCGGGTGTTGATTCTGCAGCGTGGCGAGTTGCACATTGCGGTTGCTCATGACCCGAATAGACCGCTGAGTGTCATCGTGGGCAATAAGGTGGTTCAAGCGGTCGGCACTGAGTTCAATGTCGAAATCACAACAGATAACAGTATCGAACTCATAGTTACAGACGGGGTGGTAATGGTTGGGGTTGTAGAAATGCCAGATGCGGAAGTGTTGATGGATAAGCCACTTTTGCTGACCCAATCGTCAACGATTGTTGGCGCAGGCGAACGTGTTTTGGTGCGGACTGACGATCAAAACGCGGGAGCGGTTGATGCTGGAAGTGTTGCGAGCAAAGAGATCGCGGTCAAATTGTCCTGGCGGGAGGGAAATTTGATCTTCCGTGGGGAATCTTTAGAAGAAGCCGTCAGTGAAGTAGAGCGTTACACAGCGGTAGAGTTCATATTTCTCGACGAAGACGCCAAAAAGGTTCGAGTTGCAGGTTTGTTCAAAGCTGGCGATGTGGACGGGCTCCTCGCAGCGTTTCGCGACCATTTCAGGATTACTTACGAGTGGCAAGGCGATGATCGGATCCTGCTAAGCACACAGCAGTAGCGCATCAATTGGTGGCTCTCACCTCAACGATAATTTTTTTGCCTCATCGCAAAGATCTAGGGTGGGGGAAAAAGAGTTCTGGCTTGTCTGACGTAAAGGGGCGAGTGCCGCTCTTGGTTGGGAAATGGCGAGGCATAGTTTTATTGCTAGCTACCGTATTACTGTTTCCATTCTGGGCAATGGCAACAGTGGCGGCTGCTCAAAGCAATGCAGAAACAAAGCATTTCGACATTCCTCGGCAGCGAGCGGATAAGTCGCTCATAGAGTTCGCTGAGCAGGCCGATATTACGTTGGTTTTCACGTTCGATATGGCGCGTGATAAGACAACAAATCGGTTGGTTGGTTTGTACGATCCAAAAGAGGCTATCGAGTTGCTCCTCGACGGAACGGGTCTTAAGCCAGTCTTTAGCGATGAAGGTCACATAAATCTCGTACCGGCGGAATTACCGGTTGCTGAGGGGGACGAAGTGAAAAATAGAACTAAAGCAGGGCTGCTGGCTTTATTAGCGGGCGTCTTTAATGGTGCAGATGCTGTGTATGCACAGTCAGATAGTGCGGCACTGGAGGAGGTCGTGGTCACGGCCTCACGGCGGGCAGAATCTGCCCAAGATGTTGCCGTGGCGTTGACCGCACTGTCTGCGAACACGCTAGAGGACGCCAACGTGGTTGACATCACAGATATTGGTTTTCTGGCGCCGAATGTGCAGCTGCAACCGGTGAGCACATTTCCCGGCTTTGCGACTTTTTCGATGCGCGGTATCGGCACCGGTGCCAACAGTATCCGCACTCTGGATCCCACGGTAAACGTCATGATCGATGGCATGGTGGTGGCAACCCAGATCGCAGGCCAGCTTGACGCTTTTGATTATGAAGCCGTCGAGGTCTTGAGAGGACCTCAGGGTATTTTCTTTGGCCGTAACTCGATCGCCGGTGCGATACAAATGCGAACCGGCAAGCCTTCTGAGGAGTTCTCGGGCCGGGTTAAAGTCGGTGTCGGTTCTCAGTCACTGCTGCAGTTAGAGGGGGTTGTTCAAGGCGGTTTGTCAGACACAGTTCGGGCGAAACTCGCGGTCCAGTATCGCAACTTTGATGGGTACTTTGAGGACAACAATGGCGGCACATTTATCCCCGCAACCTACAACCCCTCAGGCACTGAGCCGGGCACCCCGACTCAAACCCAAAACGAGCAAGACAGTATCTTTATCAAGCCCACTATCACTTGGGAGCCCAGCGAGAACTTTGACCTTACGGTTTACGGGCAGTATTTCGAAGATGATGGTGGGTCGGGTGCGACACAGGCCTTCGTTGAGCCCTCTTCGGCGCCTTCGACCATGTTCAGGCTATACGGATACACACCACCCACTGATCAGTTTGAGGTAAATCATGATCTGGTGGGAAAGAGTGACACCGAAATTGAGCAACTGGTCGTCGAGGCCAACTGGACCGTAGGTAACGGTGTTTTGACGTCGGTCTCTGGCTGGAGAGACCTGACTTTTTCCTCCAGTAACGACATCGATGGCACGCCCTTCCTGTTGATCCATTTCCCGGATAACGAGGAGGAGGCGAGCCAGTTCTCTCAAGAAATACGCTACGCAGGTGAGATCAGTGATCGACTGGATTTCATCATCGGTGGGTTCTACCTCGACGCTGAGCAGAGTGTTATTGAGCGTCGCGAATTTTCTGGACTCACAGCGGGCAGAGATCACTTTGACTACAACTACATTCAGTCTGACTGGACGCAGGATGTAAAAAGCCAGGCAGTATTCGGCAATGTGCGTTGGGGCTTTACCGATTCGCTCACCTTGAATGCAGGCGTTCGTTATAGCCGCGAGGAAAAAGATCTGAACGTGACGCTGCTGACGCCTTGTGCTGGCCCCGGGTTTACGGGCTGCTCTAACGACAAAAACGCGGTAGGGGAGGAGTGGAGCAATACTTCGCCGCGGGTAGCTTTGGAGTTCAGGCCAAATAACGATTTGATGTTTTGGGGTAGTTGGACCCGCGGGTTCCGCAGCGGGAACTACAACGCCAGAGCGCCCAGCGTCGCTGCGTTGGGCCCGGCCGATCCAGAGCAGGCGGACCAGTATGAGATCGGAATGAAAGGTGACTTTGCCGATGGTCGACTGCGCGCGAATTTGACCGGGTTTTTCACGGTTTATGATGAGATTCAGCGCACAACAAATGGCGAGGACGACCTGGGTAACCCCCTGCAGCTTCTGCGAAACGCTGCCGAGGCAGAAATCCCCGGGATCGAAGCCGAGCTGACTTGGCTGCCCACCGATCGACTGACGCTGATGGCCTCGGTCGGTTGGATAGATCCTGAATTCACCGAGTTCACGGGATTGAATCTCGGTGCGGCCACAGATGCGGAGAATGAAGCGCTTGCCAAAGAGCTCGAGTTCGAGAGGGTGCCTGATTTTGAATACACCCTGATGGGCGAGTACAGCGTGCCAGTTGCTGGTAAAGGTGAAATTGCCGTTCGCGCGCAGTATGCCTGGAGAGAGGGCTTTTACACCGATGTGACCAACAATGAGCTTCGGACTATCGACGATTACGGTATCCTTGATGCCAGTATCAGATTCGTCAATGACAATTGGCGTGTGTCTCTCTGGGGCAGAAACCTGACCGAGGAGAACTACGCAGATATCATCAGCGCCGCGTTCAATTACCAGCGCTTTGGCGGTCAGGCACGGACCTATGGTATTGAGGTGGGGTACTCTTTTTAAACACTAGAGCATTGTAAAGGCCGGTTTATCCGGCCTTTTTTTTGCTCGGTCACTCGGTTGGTCAGCGTGAGCATCCACCCGACTGACCGCCCTAATGCTTCTATTATTTAGGCCAAACATTAGGAGTTATGGTGGCCGGTGAGCGGCCGTGCAGTACTAAGGCCGACTGATAAAGAAGACCAATTCATTTGTGCGCCGCCTCATTTAGCGCGCTTTTTCATTGTTGGACTGGGTTGATAGTGCGGCGAAATAAAACTTGTATTGAAAGGGAAGGCTGTCGCCTTTCCTTTTTTTTGATCTCAGTGTTCACTCTTTGTGTTGCTTTTAGTGGCTGACGCTCTCAGCTGACGTTAAGGGAGAGATTTGTGACGAATGAACATCGTGTTGGCAGCAGCGCGGCGTGGTGGGCGTTGTTGCTGTTAACGGCAACGTATACGTTTTCGTTTATCGATCGACAGATCATTAACCTCCTGGTTGATCCGATTCGCACGGATCTGTCGCTGTCTGATTCTCAAGTCAGCTTCCTCCAAGGGCTGGCCTTCGTGTTGCCCTATGTCATTCTGAGTATTCCGTTAGGTCGTATTGTCGATCGCGCTAACCGTATTCGTGTGCTGGTATTCGGGATTCTGATTTGGACGGTCAGTTGTGTGACCTGTGGTTTGGCCAAGAACTTCTGGCAGCTGGGTGTGGCCCGTATGGGTGTGGGGGCGGGTGAGGCGAGCGTGACACCGGCCTCGTGGTCACTGCTGGCCGATTACTTTCCCGAGGATCGGCGTGCGCTGCCGGTGAGCATCTTTTTGATGGGCCCTTATCTCGGCGCCGGTTTGTCACTGATCTTAGGCGCGGAAGTGGTTGGGTGGGCCAGTGGATTGGGCGCCATTGAATTGCCCATGGTCGGTGCGTTGGCGCCCTGGCAGCTCACCTTCATGCTGGTCGCGCTTCCCGGGCTACTCATGGTGTTTTTGTTGCCGCTGCTGCGAGAGCCTCCTCGCACGCAGCGGCTGACCCAGACGGCTGAGCCGCTCAGCTGGGGCGATGTCGCAAATTATGTCTGGCCACGGCGCGGTGTGTTTGGTGCCTATTTGTTGGGTGCGCCGTTCATTGTGCTGGTGCTCTACGCGTTGCAGGCCTGGGTACCCAGCTTGTTGATTCGCGTGCATGGGCTTGAGATTGTCGACGCCGGCCGTTACTACGGCACCATTGCGCTATTAGCAGGCTCAGCAGGGGTGCTGAGTGGGCCGGTGGCAGCGCGCTGGCTGGCAACCCGCATGGATCCTGACCGTGCTCCGCTCATCACATCTATTTGGTCCACGTCTCTTCTCATTCCCGTTCTCGTTGGCGCGGGTCTGGCTGAGTCATTGAGTTGGGCGTTGGTCTTGATTACGGGTGCGAGCTACCTCGTGACGTTCCCGCTGGCGTTGTTTGCAACGGGGTTGCAGAGTGCGTCGCCCAACGAGATGCGTGGCTTGATGGCGGGATGTTTTGTGCTCAGTACAAATCTCATTGGTCTGGCGCTTGGCCCAACCAGCGTCGCATTGGCGAGCGACTACATTTTTGAGAGCACGCAGGCGGTCGGCAGCTCGCTGGCACTGGTTGGAGCGACGGTGCTGCCGATGGCGGTTTTGCTTTTGTGGAGAGGCTTGTCTGCAATCAAGCCAGGCGCCGAAAGCTGAGATCGACCGATAGTCTTTAGGCAGCATGCACATAGTGCATTGAAATAAAGCTTGTAATGTAAGCATGCCCCCGCATACTGCGCGCCATCCATTGAGGGATGCGCTGCGTAACACCACCCTCAAGTCCCTCGTGTCACGTTGCACCTAAACGCGATACTCAACATAGAGCATACGATGACCGCATTTAACGAGCTGGGCCTGAACGCCAAGCTCATACAAAACATTACGGCCAAGGGTTACGACACGCCCTCGCCGATTCAGGCCAAGGCCATCCCGCAAGTGCTGTCGGGTTGCGACCTGATGGCGGCAGCGCAAACGGGAACGGGCAAAACAGCTGCTTTTACGCTGCCTGTGCTTCACATGCTCAAGGGGGGCGCGCGCCCGGGGCCGAAAGACGTCAGTTGCCTAATTTTGACCCCCACCCGGGAGCTCGCAGCGCAGATCGCTGACGGCATCCGTGGCTACGGTGCGGGACTCAAACTGCACAGCCAGATGGTGTGTGGCGGCGTCAACATCCGACCCCAGATCCGCCATCTCGCGCGTGGCACCGATATCTTGGTCGCCACCCCCGGCCGCCTCTTAGATTTGCTGGGGCAGGGTGCGGTGCGACTCGACCACGTGAGGATGTGGGTGCTGGATGAGGCCGACAGGATGCTCGATATGGGCTTTATCCCCGCGATGCGTCGCATCCACGCGGAGTTGCCCAAAAAGCGCCAGACGCTGATGTTTTCGGCAACGTTTTCCCGTGAGATCGAGTCCTTGGCAGGTGAGTTCCTGCATCAGCCACAAAAAATTCAGGTCACGCCGGCCAATACCACGGTGAGCCGTATCGATCAGACTGTTTACCCCGTCGACAAAACGCGGAAAACAGATCTGTTGAAGCACTTGGTGACCAGCGAACGATGGGGCCAGGTACTGGTCTTCTCGCGGACCAAACATGGCGCTGACAAGATATCTCGCAAGTTATGCAAGGCCGGCATCAGTAGCGACTCGATTCATGGCGATAAAACACAGGGTTCGCGCACCCGTTCGCTCAAGCAGTTCAAGGATGGTCGACTACAAGTATTAGTGGCGACCGACATTGCTGCGCGGGGCATTGATATTCAACAGCTACCCCGGGTCGTGAACTTTGATTTACCCCATGTGGCGGAAGATTATGTGCACCGGATCGGGCGAACAGGTCGCGCGGGAGAGGCGGGCATTGCGCTCTCGCTAGTGAGCGCAGACGAAGTGTCCCAGCTTCAGAAAATCGAGAGGCTGATCAAAAAGTCTATCCCGCGGGAAGAGATCGAGGGTTTTGAGCCTGAGCATCGGCTGCCGACCAAGCCAGTCAAATCTAGTGGTAAGCGGCCCCCCAACAAAACCAGCGGTAAGCGCCCTCCAAATAAAACCGGCGGTAAGCGCCCCTCTAATAAGGCAAAGGCTGGTGCCAAAAAGCATCGCGGTAGTCATGCAGACAAACGTCAAGGTGGACAGTCGGCAAAGCAGGGCGGCCAGGCAGCCAATCGCGGCGGCCGCAACCGGAAACCCGCTCGCGCCAGCGCCTAAAACCTCCCACTCAAGACACGCTCGTGATACAACGCGGTTGGCAACCAATCCGCGGATATAAACCGAGCGTGCTATGACTCCCGATACCTCAACACCCGCCGCTGAAACCCTGCAATACCTTAAGCAGCCTTATGGCGAACTGGGCTGGCTCATCAACGCTCATGCCGTAAACCAGCGGGAGCGCATTGCGCTGGATGATGGCGAGGAGCAGCTGACCTGGGCGGAGACCGCCGCGCTGGTGAATCGTATTGCCGCGCAGCTTCAAGCCGAGGGCCTGCAAAAAGGTCAAGCAGTCTCCATACTCGGCACCACCACCATTCGCTACGCGCTGGTGTATCTCGGTGCCATTGCCGCGGGCGGCTGTGCCGCACCGCTAACCACCTCGGCAACCCCACAACAACTTGCCGCCATGATGACCGACAGTGGCGCAGGGCACCTGTTTATCGATCACATTAAGCGCGCGGAGCTCGCCGACAGTGGCGTCGCGTTGCCTTCCCTCAAGCACGTGATGATGGATGCACAGGACGACTCTGATGGCGCGCCGTTCTTGTTCGATTGGATGGCCGATGAGGGTGCGACACCTGTTGATGTCGAGACCGGCCCCCAAGACCCCTACAACATCATTTATTCCAGCGGCACGACAGGCACCCCAAAAGGCATCGTGCACAGTCGCCAGATGCGCTGGTATCAGATGGCGGTGGGGGAAGAGAGCGGGCTAGGTCTGCCGGGTCAGGTGACCCTGCTGTCGACGCCGATGTACTCCAATACCACGCTGGGCATTTTTGTGGCCACCGTGGCCTATGGCGGTACCGCAGTGGTGATGCGCAAGTTCGATTGCGCGCGGTGGCTGGAGCTGGCTCAGCAGCATCGGGCAACGCACACCATTCTGGTGCCGGTGCAGTACCAGCGGTTGATGGATTTCCCGCAGTTTGATGAGTACGACCTGTCGAGCATGGCGCTGAAGTACTGCACCAGCGCGCCGTTTTCGGCAGAGCTCAAGGCAGAAGTGGTGCGCCGTATGCCCGGGGCACTTATCGAGATTTACTCCATGACCGAAGGCGGCGTGGTGTGCCTGCTCCGCGCCGATACCAACCCCGACAAGCTCCACACCGTGGGTATCCCCTGGGCCGGTAGCGAGGTCTTT
>Ga0181604_10003707_pt1 | contig 12739 bp, 15 predicted proteins | sample 041ome_12_FD_148663 | JGI IMG/M metagenome (GOLD analysis project Ga0181604, IMG submission 148663) | Coastal salt marsh microbial communities from the Groves Creek Marsh, Skidaway Island, Georgia - 041410US metaG (spades assembly) | ecosystem: Environmental > Aquatic > Marine > Intertidal zone...
AGGGGAAACCGAGGCCGTGGACTGGGCGATCCAGTGGTTGCCCGAGGGTGGCGAGGTCGTGGCGGAGTCTTATGTCAATCTGATTCCTACGCCGCAGGGAGGAACCCATGTGAACGGGCTGCGCTCAGGCCTGCTGGATGCCATGCGCGAGTTCTGTGAGCTGCGGAATCTGCTGCCCCGAGGCGTCAAGCTGACTGCAGAAGATGTGTGGGATCGCTGTTGCTTTGTTTTATCTTCTAAGCTCCAAGATCCGCAGTTCTCGGGTCAAACCAAAGAGCGCTTGTCTTCCCGTGAGGCGGCTGGCTTTGTGTCGGGAGTTGCCAAAGATGCCTTCGGGCTGTGGCTCAATCAGCATACCGCCGATGCAGAGCGATTAGCCGAGCTGTGCATCGAGCGTGCGCAGAGCCGATTGCGCTCGGCAAAGAAGGTCGTGCGCAAAAAGGTCGCCTCTGGACCCGCGCTGCCGGGCAAGCTGGCCGACTGCTCGAGTGAAGATCCTGCGCGCGGCGAACTTTTTCTGGTTGAGGGGGATTCCGCGGGTGGTTCCGCTAAGCAGGCTAGAGACCGCGAGTATCAGGCCATCCTGCCGCTGAGAGGCAAGATCCTGAATACCTGGGAGGTCGATGCCATGGAGATTCTGGCCTCTCAGGAGGTCAATAATATTTCTGTCGCTTTGGGAATTGATCCGGGCAGCGCTGATCTCAGTCAGTTGCGGTATCACAAGGTGTGCATTCTGGCGGATGCCGATTCAGATGGGTTGCATATCGCAACGTTGATCTGTGCGCTGTTTTTGCGTCACTTCCGGCCATTAGTGCGGGCTGGGCACGTGTTCGTCGCCATGCCGCCTCTTTACCGAATCGATGTCGGTAAAGAGGTTTACTACGCGCTGGATGAATCAGAGAAGACAGGCATTCTCGACCGACTCGAGGCCGAGAACAAACGTGCTAAGCCTGCAGTGCAACGCTTCAAAGGTCTGGGCGAGATGAACCCCCCGCAACTGCGTGAAACCACCATGGATCCGGACACCCGTCGTTTGGTGCAGCTGGTGCTCGATGAGGATGGTGATACCGACAGCATGTTTGATTTACTGCTGGCGAAAAAGCGTGCTGGTGATCGCAAGACGTGGCTCGAGGCCAAAGGGGATCTCGCCGACATCGCCAGCTGACGCGATATTTGCTTTCACTCGTCGTTCGCCCCCGCTTTTTACTACAGTGCGATGGAGGATATTGGAGTTTTGGAGCCACTCTGGCTGCGGTGCGGTGTCGCTGAGTCCAGAGCGTTCTGAACCTCGTATAGTGAGCAATCTACGCCGAGCGCTGCATACGCGCACGAAGGAGCACACATCATGAAAACGCCTTTTGCATTGGCCTGCGCCGCGGCAGCATTGTTATCCCAACCCGCGCTAGCAGATTGGCAGATCGGGCCTGGCTCGCAGGTGCAGTTTGTGTCGATCAAGAACAATACGATTGGCGAAGCCAGTCACTTTGAGACCATTGCCGGTACGGTGACCGACGCAGGAGAAGTTGAGGTGCGGGTGGCGCTGGACTCGGTTGAAACCAACATCGGTATCCGCAACGAGCGCATGAAGAAGATGCTGTTCGAAGTGGGGCTATACCCCGAAGCAGTGATCACCGCACAGCTGGATGCTGATGCAGTCGCTGCCTTATCCAGCGGCGGCTTGACCAATGTGGCGTTAAAAATCGATTTGCATGGCCAGACCGTGACCAAGGAAGCGCAATTAAACGTTTCGGTTACGGATCAAGGTGCGAGCGCGACGACCACTCAGCCCATTTTGTTGAATGCTGCGGAATTCGGATTAGAGGGAGGTGTGGCCGCGCTGCAAGAAGTCGCGGGTCTTAACGCCATCAGCCGGGTCATCCCCGTCACGGTGGCACTGCAATTGCTCGCTGCAAACTGACGCCTACCTATTGCAGTCCCGCTGCCTGAGCCAGATTGCGCAGCTCAGTTTGATAGCGCTGAGCTGCCTGCATGTCGCCGGCTAGCTGGCTGTATTGCATGAGGGCCGCGAGCACATTCGGTTGACCCGGCGCAGCACGATTGGTGGCTTTAAGCGTAGTAAGAGCCGCGGTGGGGCTTCCTTGGTCGTGCTGTGCCACGGCGTAAACGTAGTGGTAGTAGCTCGGTGTCTCTTCCAGTGAGGCGGCTTTTTCCAAAGCTCCCAGAGCGGCCTCGCCATTGCCTTCCCGTACCTCCAATAACGCTAGGCTGAACCAGAGTGACGCGTCCTCTTTGTTCAGCTGTATCCCGCTCTCCAGCGTTGCCCGCGCGGCTCCTTCTTTGCCTTGAGCGCGATAGAGGTCCGCAAGATTCACTCGACTGGCACTTGCCTGAGGGTTTTTCTCAAGGGCTGAAACCAGAAGTGCCTCGGCCGCCGCGGTGTCGCCGCGAGCCTGCTGGAAGGCACTCAACTGGGTAAGCACCGACGGCATGTCGAGATGCTGGGACTGCACATGAACGTATTCGTCAAAGAGGGCGTCCAGTCGGCCAGCTGTTTGCGGCTGCTCCTCGGCGGAGGGTTGTTGTGAGGATAGGTCTGGCGCGCCGGCCGTTGGCGGCACCAACCCCGCTAATTGTTCTGCTGCCACCATTCTTACTGCCAGCACAGGGTCTTTGCTCAGCGGCATGAGCCGCTCAAGCTGTTGTTCTGGTGGCAGTTGCCCTACCGCCTCTGCCGCCGCCAAGCGAATCAGGGGGTCGTCACTTTCCAACCACAAGGGAAGGGAGGGCACGAGTCTCTCGGGAAGCAGGCGACCCAGCTGGGTAATAGCTGAGGCGCGCAGCATCGCGGTGTTCTTTGCGTCGTTGGCCGTCTCCAGCAGTACCGGCGCGGCGCGCACATCGCCGCGCTCAGCGGTATGAAAGGCGCGCGCGGGGTGGTTCCTAAGGTCTGCAAATCGCACGCCCCAATCCACCAAGGCCGAATAGGCCCAGTCTGCACTCTGATCGCTATGGCATTGGTTGCAGGCATTGGGCGCGCCCGTGCTCACAGAAAGATCCGGCCGCGGGATGCGCATGCTGTGATCGCGCCGCGAATCGACCCCCATGTATAGCTGGCTCGGCATGTGGCAGTCCACGCAGGCGCTGCCGGCCGAAGCGAGCTGATGCCGGTGATGTGTGGGGTTGTCGTAGGTACTGGCCAGATGGCACTGGGCACACACGCCATTGCCTTCCAACACTAATTGGTTGCTGTGCGGGTTGTGGCAGTTGGTGCAGGCGACCCCAGCCTGATGCATCTTGCTCTGGATGAACGAACCGTAGACGTAAACCTCGTCGCGGATCTGCCCGTCGGGCCAGTAAAGCGGCTCCTCGATGACGGCCAGGCGATGGGTATCTAATAGGGGCTTACCCGGGTGGTACTCGCCTAATGTCCCGCGCCGGGCGTGACAGCGCGCGCAGCTATCAATCTGGTGATTTGAGGTCAGAGTCTCAGAGCGATGTGCGATATCGGCGCCTTCTGCCCATTGCCATGCGCCCCTCGCTCCAAGGCTCATTTTGAATCCGGTTTGAGCGGGTGACAGTGTGCCTGTGTTGGCGAGCGCAATGTGCTCGCTTCCCGGTCCATGACACGCCTCACAGCCCACATCAATTTGTTCGTAGTGGGTATCGAACCGATCGTTCACCGCGTCGTAGCGTTTCTCGACGTCGGTGCTATGGCATTCCGCACAGCTGGTATTCCAGTTGAAGAAACCGCCCGTCCAATGCAGCGGGTCGCCGGCCGCGATGTGCTCGCCGGGATAGAGGTGGTACCACCGTTGCCCGCCCTCGCTTTCGGGCCGGGCATCCCAGGCGACCGAGAGTGCCTGCAGCCGACCGTTACCAAGGGGTAATAAATATTGCTGCAGGGGCTCAACCCCAAATACATACTCGACCGGATAAGTCTCCAGCTCGCCCGTGGCGTTATCGGTCTCGATGAAAAAGGCGTCGCCTTTTTGGCTGAAGGTGGTGGTGATGCCGAAATAATCAAAGGTCGCGTTGTTAAAGTCTCCCAGTACTGTCTCGGGCGTGGCTTTTTGCATTGCCAAATCATGATGGGAGTCTGTCCAGTCGGTAGCGGCCTGCTCGTGGCAGCCAGCACAGGCGGCATTCCCGACATAGCGCGTTTCAGCGTTGACCGCGGTGGCGGTCAGGGTGCCGAGCAGTATTAGCGCTGCCAGCTTTAGACGGCGTCGGGTTTCCCCCATAACGCCGCCCCTAGCGTGGCGACGGGAGCCTTTGCGCCATCGGCGAGCCAGTTTGCCAGCGCTGCGCTGACATCGGGAAAAGACAGGTTCGGCGCTGTGGGGGGCGCCGCTAACCAGCGTGCGGTCAGCTCGTTGTCGATCTGGCGCATAACGGTCGCATAGCGCAGGGTCTCCAATGCCACGCCATTGGAGAGCTGCTCCATCTGTTTTGCCAGCGGCCTTGTGAGAACCGGCTTGCGCCAATGCAAACACTCCGAGATCAGTTCGAAGCCGCAATTACAGACAACCCCACGGGCACTTGCAAGGTCTGACTTGAATCCGGCGATATTCGCAGTACGACGCCCAACATTTCCCTGTTCGTCATTGGGGAGTGTGCTCGCGTACTGCAGGAAGCGATGTTCCGAAAATCCATTGAGCCACTTCGTGACCACAGACTGATCTTCGAAGGGCAAGTAGACAAGGACATGATCCTGGGCCGCGGTTGGCGGCGCGGGTGGCAGATCCAGAATCGGTGGCAGGACGTTGGCGCCAAAGTTGGACCAGTGCAGCCCTACACGGCGGGTCACAGGTGCGAATAGAGACATCACGGCATGCTGGGCGAGCGATCGCCCTTCGACAGGCGTGTTTTTGCCAAAGGCGTACTGATGTCCGATTCCCAGTACTGACTGCCCTTTGAGTTTTCCAGCCCAGGCGGTGACCGGTTCGTAGTCGGTGACAACCAGGTCGTAGGCTTTAACGTCGAGTCGCTGCACATCGCGAATGAACTGCCAGTAGCGGTTGGCCATGATGGTCTTTCGGTATCGAAGCCGGCCGGCTTCTGTGACAAAAGTGAGCCCGGCGCGGTGTTGGAATTCCCCGAACGGCTCCATGTCAAACAGGCGCTCTCTTGGTCGACCTGAAAACAACCACGTGACGTCAACATCAGGATGTTGCTTGAAGGCATGAGCCATGGCGCGAGCTCTGCTGATGTGACCCTGCCCCGTCGCCTGGACCCCATAGAGAATGCGCAACTGGCTTGTCCTATAACAAGCCGAGGTGCGAGGCGACTATCATGGCAATCGCACTGCCTATGGTCGCGCCTGCAATGGTGTCGCCCGGAAAATGTGCGCCCAATAAAATCCGCGACAGCCCAACCCCGCATGCCCACCCATAGAGGGTCAGGAAGGGGCCGCCAAAGACAATGCCCGTCATGGTCGCTAGGCAGAATGCCGCTGAGGTGTGCCCCGAGGGAAAGCTGAATCGATCCGATGGTACTACCAGCGCTCTAAAGCTAGGCATGATTTCCTGCGGTCGCCGCCGTTGAAGCCCGTTCTTGAGTATGAGGTAGACCGCCCGCTCGATGGTGAAGGCTAGCGTCAGCGCGGCGGTATAGGCAGAGGCCGCGGGTGAGGCGATCAACCAGGCGGTAACGGGGAAGGCGACTTGCAGATACCCATCGCCACTTCGTGACACGATTCTTGAGACCTGTATCAGTGAGCGACGCTGTTGCCCCTGTTGAAAAAGCCGTTTCAACAGTCGCGTGTCCCACTGGTGCAGCGTCGACAGTATCGCCATATCGCCTACGGTAGGTGTGACATGTGGCGTTTTCGTGACGACACTGTGTCAGTTTGATGACTTTGTCAGAATTGCCAAGTTGGCGTACGCTGGCGCGCCTTAGCGCATTGCGCGCGGGCGAGCAGTTGTAGCGGAGCAGATGAGTATGCACATCGGTATTTTGCGCACCGATTCCGTCAGGCCAGAGTGGGTGCCCACCTATGGTGAGTACCCGGATATGTTCGAACGCCTCTTATTGGCCGAGGACGACGCTCTGACGTTTACCACCTGGAATGTGGAAGCAGGTGAACTGCCTGAAAGCGTAGAGGCGGCCGACGGCTTCTTGATTACCGGGAGTAAGAGCAGCGTTTACGACGACAAGGATTGGATCCGCGCATTGGAAGGCTTCGTGTGCGAGTGCCACGCCGCACGGCGCAAAGTGATCGGTATTTGCTTTGGCCACCAGCTCGTGGCGCAGGCGCTCGGCGGGACAGTCGGCAAGTCAGATAAAGGCTGGGGCGTGGGTGTAAATTGCTACAACGTTGACCAGGCGGCATTCGATCTGGCCGATAGCAATCAATTCTGCCTGCTGGCGTCACATCAGGATCAGGTGATGGCGATGCCGCCCGGCGCCCAACGGATCGCCACCAATGACCACTGTGAGGTGGCGGGCATGACGTTGGGCGACCACATCCTGACCTTCCAGGGCCATCCTGAATTCATTCCTGAATACTCGCGCGAGATCATGAATTTTCGCCACGATATGATCGGTGCGGAACGAGTAGCAGAAGGCATGGCGAGCTTTGAGGCACGCCAGCACGAGGGAGATCGTGTTGCCCGCTGGATATTGGCCTTTCTTAGTCGTTAGGGGCTACCACTCCCCGATATTTTCCATCGACTGCCACGGCTCCTGGCGCGGCAGGGCGTCGCCGGACTGTAATAACTCGATCGAGATCCCGTCGGGTGAGCGGATAAACGCCATGCGTCCATCGCGCGGCGGGCGGTTCAGCGTCACGCCTTTATCCAAGAGCTGCTGGCAGGTCGCATAGATATCGTCGACCTGATAAGCGAGGTGCCCGAAATTGCGCCCGCCGTCGTAGGTCTCGGAGTCCCAGTTGTAGGTGATCTCTACCAGTGGTGCCTGCCGGGATTTGGCGCCTTCCAGATCGTCCGGCGCGCTGAGAAAGACCAGTGTGAAGCGGCCGGCGTCATTGTCATACCGATAGGCCTCGACCAGCCCCAGCTTGTCGACAAAGAAGTCGAGGGTGTCATCGAGGTTGGCGGCGCGGATCATTGTGTGGAGGTATCGCATGAGGTGCTCCCGGTGTAGATAGGACGATTTTAGGCCAAGTCCCACCTGCTGGCGAAGACTGCGATACACTGCGCGGCCCCCGATCATGACACCCTCTGGATATTTGCTTTATGTGGTTCCGCGCGCTTCGACCTTACCGCTTACCCAGCCGTCTCGGCATCGACGCCGAGGAGCTGGAACGCCGCCTGCAGTCTCGTACTTTCTCAAACTGCACGCCGGCGCAGGCGAGTAGCTTGGGGTGGGTGCCGGCGCTGGATGATGCGGCTTCGGCACTGGTCCATGCGGCAGGGCCGTACTGGATGGTGCGCCTGAAGCGCGAGGAGAAGCTCCTGCCTGCGACGGTAGTGCGTGAGCAGGCCAATGAGCGCTGTGCGCAAATTGCCAAGGCGCAAGGGCGCAAGGTCAGCCGCCGTGAGCGATTGGCGGTGACCGATGAGGTCACGCAAGATCTGTTGCCCCGGGCTTTTTCTCGCTCCAGCACGATCCGCGCAATCATTGCTGATCAGGCCGGCTGGATTTGGATCGACAGTAGCAGCGCCGGGCGCTCGGAAGAGGTGCTCAACCACCTCCGCGAGGCACTGGGTAACTTGCCTGCTGTCTTGCCTGACACCCAGAAAGCCCCTGCCCACATGATGACCCAGTGGCTGATGCAGGGTGGCATTCCCGAGGCGATTGAGTTGGGTGATGAGGCCGATTTTGCGGACCAGCGTGAAGAGGGCAGTTCCGTGAAGGTGCGTGGCGTGCCGCTCGATAGTGAAGAGGTGTTGGCACACTTAGCCTCCGGCCATCAGGTTGAGAAACTGGCATTGGAGTGGGGCGCGCGGGTGGCGGCCGTGGTCGACAAAGACCTGTCTCTGCGCCGCTTGAAGTTCAGCGATGCGATTCGTGAGGCAAACGATGAATTGGTTGAAGATCCGCTCGCTCGTGCCGATGCGGACTTTCTGATTCTCTGTGAGATTTTGTCAGGCCTGCAGGCTGAGCTGATCAAAGCGTTTGGCGGGATCGCTGAGTGAGTGACCTCGTGCTGGGCCGATACCGCCATTACAAGGGTGGTGAGTACACCGTGATGGGTGTGGCCCAGCACTCAGAAACCGGTGAGGCGCTGGTGGTATACCGACCCGAATACGGCGAACGCGGTCTGTGGGTGCGGCCGCTGTCGATGTTTCAGGAAAGCGTTGAGACGCCGGGCGGCACGATACCGCGGTTTGCGTTGATCGACGCCGGCTAGACCCTCAGGGCTGTTGTCTCCACAGCCGGTTCATCTCCAGATACAGAAACGACGCCGTCCAGGTGATCAGCACAAAGCCCGTCAAAGCTTCCATGCCCGCTAATAGTCGCAGAGGCCCTGTCGGCACGATGTCGCCAAAGCCCACGGTGGTGAAGGCCGCATATGAGAAGTAGAGGTGGTCGGCAACTGAGCCCGTGAAGTTGCCCTCGAGCGTGCCAAAGCCGGAGGCGATCGAGGCCCTGTACGCCAGAGCGAACAACGTGATTTCAATAGAGTGGGCGATCAGCGAGACGATCACGCCATAGCCCAGCCGAATCTGGGGGAACTTATCAGTCAGCCACGCGCCACGGTTCAAATGTTTTAGAAACAGGTAATGCACCGAGGTGGAGAGCAGTACGGCAAGCAGTACGACACCCAGATTGCCCAAGTGCTCAAGAACGGTATGTTCATCCATTCGGTTGTTTCCTCGGTGTGCTTCTCTGGCTCACGGGCCCCTTAAGTTGGGCCTAGACGCTCTGGCCATCAGCCAAGATCAGATGAATGGGCAAAGTTTCGCAGAAGATGATGGATTCGTCTAAGCTGACACCTCTAATCAATTGGGGGCACAGCGTGTTACGTAGCCTGTTTTTTATTCTGACCTTGGTGGTGGCCGGGTTGTCCTTAGTGGTGCAGGCTCAGAACGCCTTGCCTGCTGGGCCATCTGCTTTTGTCCTGATTGCGCGATTGCATGCATTGCCCGGTCAGGCTGATCAAGTGGTGGCGCTGTCTGCGGCTGTCGACAAGAAAGTAGAGGCCGGGGAGCCAGGTATGTTGTTGCATACCTTCGATCAGGATCCGTCCGACCCTCAGGGCTTTATCTGGACCGAGGTCTACGAAAACAGTGAGGCGCTCATCTTCCACCTCAACAATGCTGATTTGGGCAAGTACCTCGAGGAGGTCTCGCCACTCTTGGATGTCTTTACCGTTGAGCTGTACGGTGCTGTATCCGATGAGGCTGTCGCAGCCCTGAGAGCCACTGGTACCCCCACTACGCACTACCCCAATGTGCTCGGCTATATTCGGGACCTCACCCCTTAAGGGTGCGACCCGCTTAGGGTGCAGCAGATAAACGAGATCGGTTTGTCAGCAACAGTAAAAAGGTGACACAGAGGGCGCCAGCATGAGCGAAGTCCCCACAGACCCAGCGCCGCAGAGCGGCATTGATTTCGGCGCGCTGGCCCACGCCATTGCGGGTATCTCTGCGGTAGTGCTGGGAGGCCTGATGTACACCCGTCCGTGGGCTCAGGATGTTTTCTCGATGCTCATGATTGTTGCAGCGGTCAGCGCGGTCTATTTCTCCTGGAAGCATTCGGCGTGGGTAACCGGTCACTGGTTGGCCATGGTGCCGGTAACGGGTGTGATGCTGGGCTATCTGGGATGGCAGTGGGGCTTTACCCTCGCTTACGTGACCTTGTGGATCGCTTTTATTCATTTTGTCATTCGAGGCGTGCAGTCGCTGCGGGCAGGTGATAAGCCCGACAGTGAGACTTGAGGATCGGCACCATTACTTCAACGGGTGCCTAAAACGGCATTGGCTAGCAATCGCCCCACCAGATAACACGATAGATTAATAGCCGCAGGGAGGCCCAGTGAGCCACATTGTTGACCAGTTTTATGAAGCGATACGAACCGGCGACACGGCGCTGTTGGACAGCGTTATTGCTGAAGCGTTTTGTCTGATATGCCCGACCCAGGATCATGTTTTATCCGGCATCTATGAGGGTAAGCAGCGCTTTTTTGAGGAGGTGACACCGCGCGTGTTCGGCTGCGTTAACCCTGAGGAAATCACTTTTTGTGCCGATCACCGGGTGGTGTTTGACGGCGGCGAAGTGGTGGTGGCCATGGCGCAGAACAATGGGGTGGCGTTAACCGGTAAGCGTTACGATCAGACTTACGTCCATATTTTCAAAGTCCGGGACGGTCAGATTCACGCGATCATCGAATGTTTCGACAGCGCACTCGCTAATAAGGCTTTATGGGATGGTTGCGATCCGGTCATCCCAGACACGCCCGCTGGACTCTCCAATCTGTCTCGCTTTAACGCGGCATAGAACTGACCAGTTGAGGCTACAAAAACACTGACGCATGTTCGTCAGCGGGGTTGGCACCGATCCTCGCTCCGTTTCGGCTTTGAGCTTAGGGTGCCGCCAGTGGATAAAAATTGTGGTGAATTACCCCTGTGCAACGGCAATTCTCCTCAATTCATCTAAACGTCACAGTGTCGTCATCGAATTTTCTGATTACCCCTGCAGGCTCACGGCTGAGCGCAACTTACGCTGGCTGATGAGGGGAAATCGCTATGTTGACAGGGGAAACAGGTGCCATCGTCCTTTTTGCTGTGGTTGTGGCGTGGTTGGTCGGACTGATGATAATCAGTGTGACAGTGTAAGCCAGACGGCGTCAGGCTTATGCCGAGCCCTGCTCACGCGGTGGGTCGGAAACGGAAGGCCCTTGTTTCGCTCGCAGATGCCGCTGGGTCGGGTCTGCCGCATGGGTTGTTGGTCTTTTTAGCTTGATCTGATTATGGCGAGGGTCACCGTCAGCCAGTCGCCGGCGGGTTGTGTCTCGCCGTCACAGATCATTTCATAGGGCTTTCCGCTCCAGGAACTTTTGCTCGCTAGGCGCTCAATAAACGCTTCGGCGGAGTCGGCGTAGGGTTTGCCCCGGGAGTACTTGAGTTCAAGGTGCTCCGCCGCCGCTTCGGCTGAATGTAGCGAGCCGTTGCGATTAAAGTCGCAGCCGCTCTCGCGAACGGCCTCAATTAGAGATGTGATCTCTGCCTCGGCATCGGTCTGTGCGTGCGTCGATGACATCAGCGGGGCAAATAAAAGCACTGGGAGCAGGACACGTTTCATGGCGCTTCGAGCCCCAAAGTGGCGGTTAAAGGGTTGTGATCCGAGGTGTCGACCTGCACTGTTTCAGATGACTGTTGGATCAAACCACGCACAAAAAGGTGATCAAGCGGTCGTCCAAACTGGCTGGTGCGATGGTCGGGTGAAAACGTTATGGGAGTGAGGTGGAGATCCTCAGTGAGGTTATTGAGTGCGCTTTGCCGCCGCTCACTCCAGGTATTCAAGTCGCCGCCAAAGATGACGGGGCCGTCATGAGCTCGAATCAGTTCAAATGCTGCTTCCAGTTGAGCGAGATACGCTTTCACTCCGAAGCTGAAGTTCACGGCGTGGAGATTGATGGTGAGTAGCGAGGCATCGCTCCCAGCCACCGGATAGAGGGTGACGCTGGTGGCTTTCGGAGTCCGCAGCCAGGGCTCCGTTGCTAGCAGCTGGCAGTGCACTCGGTGCGGAGTGCGCGCGAGGGTGAGTACGCCCGTGTCAATTTCCTTCTGCACGTATCCCCGCACGAACGCGTCGTACAGCGACTGCGCGATCACCGTCTCGTTTTTTTTGAGCGGCACGGCTTCTTGAAGAAAAATGAGATCGGAGCGCTCGGCGTAGGTCGCAAACGCGGCAACTAAGCCCGGATGCTGTGCTTTCTCCACATTCCAGTTAAGTACTGAGAAAGGCGCTATCAGACCGTCGGAGCCGGTCTCTTGCCGGCCCTCAGAGAGTGCTTGTGCGCACTGGTCACGGTGATCCGCAGTGACAACGATTGGCCATTTCTCGTCTGCTTGCGAGACACCACACGATAGGGCGAGTAGTGCGGCGGCAAGAGGCCAAATCAAGCGTTGTCGCGCTGGGCGCAGGCTGGCCGAGCAGAGAGGAGACACCTCTGTCAAAGTCAGGATGTCTGCTGGGTGGCCCGGATGACCAGCTCATGGCGGGCAATTTTCCAGCCGTCGGCAGTGCGGATAAAGTTGGTCAAATAGGTCGCCCACAGGGTGAACATGGCACCGTCGCCGTCTTTCAGCACATGCAGCGCCTGCACATCGGTCCGGGCAGAGGCGGCATCATCCGATACCGTCGCCAGCTGCGGGCTCATCAGGTGCTGGGTCGCCGAAAAAGCCTCAAGCTGACTTTCCACCGATGCAGTCCAGGTATCGGCGCCTTTCACGACGGCCTCGCCAAAACCCACAATCTCCACGTCATCGGCAAAGCAGGCGCGGTAGCGGGCCATATCCCGATCATCCACGGCAGCTGCATAGGAAAGCATCACGTCTTGGAGCTGTCTGCGATCGTCGGCTTCACTCATTATCCTGCTCCCGCTATTTCTCTACAAATTGCCATCAATATAGTCGTCGATGCGCTCGTGGTATCGGCTGATGCGCTTCTCCTGGCCTGACAGGTAGGCACCTTTGAACCCTCGCGAGCGCACGCCGCGCTGCTGGGTGATAAACACGGCCACGTCGTCTTCTATTGCGGGGCCAATCGAGTCCTCGCCGCAAGTGAGCCATTTGACCGGTACATCACCCGATCCATCGCCTGTCAGCGATTCGGTAGCGCTGGTGCCGTCATCGAGTTCGGCCGCTAC
>Ga0181604_10003715_pt1 | contig 12727 bp, 11 predicted proteins | sample 041ome_12_FD_148663 | JGI IMG/M metagenome (GOLD analysis project Ga0181604, IMG submission 148663) | Coastal salt marsh microbial communities from the Groves Creek Marsh, Skidaway Island, Georgia - 041410US metaG (spades assembly) | ecosystem: Environmental > Aquatic > Marine > Intertidal zone...
GAGATGCGGTGCCTGAGGCGGGTTACGAAGTACCGCTTGATAAAGCGATGGTCAGGCGCGAGGGGTCAGACATCACACTGATTGGCATTTCCTACATGACGCTCGAATGCCTCCGCGCGGCCGAATTACTGGCGGAGCACGGCATCAATGCTGAAGTAGTTGATTTGCGCAGTGTGCGGCCCATTGATTACGAGACCCTGATCGTATCTGCCAGTAAAACACGGCTGGTGCTGATCGCAGACCATGCTGCGCCAGTTTCGGGGGTAGCCAGCGAGCTGGCGGCAAATATCAACGAGCAACTTTTTGACACGTTACTCACAGCGCCCGTCAGGGTGAACCTCCCGGACTATCCGGCACCTACATCGCATGCCTTGGCTAAAGGCTATTACCCCAACGCCCACAAGATCGCTAACGCGGTGCTGGGCGCCCTGAACAAGCCCACTCTCAATACTGAAGTCCCAGAACACATAAGTGCGCATGATCAGCCAGACGCCACATTTACTGGCCCTTTCTGAAGTTCGCGTTATGCTAAGAGGCTAACGCATTGGGCGCTACCTTATGAAAATGACCGCGGCCGTTCTGGAGCAGTGTGGGCAACCGCTCCAGCTTATGGAGCTCGATATCCCTCCATTACAGCGCGGTCAGGTACTCGTGAAAATTGCTTACAGCGCTATTTGCCGTAGCCAGCTGATGGAGATTGGTGGTCACCGAGGGCAAGATAAATGGCTCCCTCATCTACTTGGCCATGAAGCCTCGGGCACTGTAGTCGACGTTGGGGCAGACGTGACGAAAGTTGCCCCTGGTGACGATGTCATCCTAACTTGGATCAAATCTGCAGGCATCGAGTCCGCCACGCCTCAGTATTGCCATAACGGCAGGACGATTAACGCGGGGCCTGTCACCACCTTTAGTAACTACTCGATTGTCTCTGAAAATCGCGCTGTACTGAAGCCTGATCAACTAGACATGGATGTTGCGGTGCTGTTTGGTTGTGCGCTTGCGACCGGCTCGGGAATGGTACTGAACGAGTTAAAGCCTGAGGCGAATGATTCCGTGATCGTGCTAGGACTGGGTGGCGTCGGCATGGCGGCTTTGCTCACTTTAATAGCGATGAAAGCCAAAAATTTAATCGCGGTGGATACCGACCCCTCGAAATGCGAAATGGCGAGATCATTTGGAGTTAACGCAATCTTATGTAAAAGCATGAAGGAGTTACATGCGTCACTGAGGAAGTTTTTGAGGAATGGCGCTGATTATTGCATTGAAGCAGGAGGTTCTACAGAAAGTATAGAATTAGGATTTTCACTTCTTAACCCCGCAGGTGGAACCTTACTATTCGCCTCCCATCCAGCGACGGGCGAAAAAATTCGATTAGATCCACATGAATTAATAAGGGGCAAACAAATTAAAGGTAGCTCGGGGGGAGGTCTGAAACCTGACATTGACATACCCACCGTAGCGAACCTCTTCTATGATAATAAATTGTCTATTTCGCGGTTTATTGAAAATAAGTTTAGCTTGAGCGATATAAATGAAGCGGTCCGTATGTTCGCGACTGGAAAAATATTCAGACCAATTTTGGTTATGAATTAGGTTAAAACGAGATCATGCAGCCCCAATCCTCCGATAGCTTAGTATTTGTGTCAGGAAACTTTAACGTTCTTCATGCAGGTCATATTAGACTTTTCGCATTCGCACGTAATTTCGGGTCAAGACTAATTATCGGAGTCAACAGCGACAGAATCGCAGGAGCCGATGCTTATGTGGAGGAGTCGCTACGTATCGAAGCTGTGACGACCAATAGCTGGGTAGACGATGTAATTTTAGTAGACGAGAATATTGAAGATGTACTTCGACGATTAAAACCCAAAGCAGTCATTAAGGGTCGTGAGTTTGAACAGCAAATAAATATTGAGGCAAATGTTATTTCCGAATGGGGAGGCAGATTAATCTTTGGCGCATCTGAATTACCTCTCTCATCAGTAACGATGATACGCCAGGAACTTACTGCGCGGGCATCAGCGTGCTTCTCTTTGCCACAGTCCTATCTCCAGAGACACTCGATAACGGCTAAGCAGCTTCGGAATATCGTCCAGCGATTTAAAAATTTAAAAATTTGTGTTTTAGGAGATCTCATAGTTGACGAATATATTAGCTGTGAAAGCCTAGGAATGTCCCAAGAGGATCCCTCTTTGGTAGTAACACCAATTGATACGAGAAGGTTTTTGGGAGGAGCTGGCATCGTAGCTGCCCATGCCGCGGTAATGGGTGCTGATTCATCATTGATTGCAATAATTGGTGATGATGAGTGTGGCGAATTCGCGAGAGAAAAATTGAGAACGTATGAAGTGAACGATCTTACGGTGCTAGACGATAGCCGACCAACCACATTAAAGCAGCGATACAGGTCCCAGGGAAAAACTCTTCTTAAAGTGAGTCACTTGGCGCAAAACTCAATTGCTCCCATTCTTCAGGAGGAGATCTTTCAAAAACTACTCGCAAGAATCGGAGAATATGATTTGATAGTTTTTTCGGATTTCAATTACGGTTGCTTGCCTACACCTTTAGTAGAGAGATGCGTCCATGAATCCCGCTCCCGAAATGTGGCTTGCGTGGCAGATAGCCAGTCTTCATCCCAAGTCGGAGATATCTCTCGCTTCAGATCAATGTCTTTAATTTCGGCCACAGAAAGAGAGGTGCGGGTTAGCTTACGAGACAATGACGATGGATTGACAGTTTTGGCTGAGCGACTGCGAGTCGATACAGAGGCAAAATATGTACTCGTTAAGCTGGGTGCAGACGGGGTGCTTGTCCACATCGAGTCAAAAAGCGGAAGGGTAGAAACCAATCAGCTTCCGGCTTTAAATAAGAGCCCAGTAGACGTTGCAGGCGCGGGGGACTCAATGTTAATTGCAGCAAGTATGGCGCTCGCGGCGGGAGGAACACCGTGGGAAGGTGCCGCTATCGGTAGTATCGCGGCCGCTCTGCAGGTAAGCCGTCTTGGCAATCAACCTCTGACAACGCCAGAAATTCTTGATTCTATTAATCTGTCTGCTGTGAAATGATAATCGCGGAAACGTCAAACCCGAAGGACTGGAGAGCTTTACAAAAAGAGGGTTCGACAATCAGCAGCGTTAATCTAGAGGCCTCAGGTTACAGAGTATGGTAAAGAGCCACATAAGCGGAGGTGAGCCGCAGTATGATTACCTTTGGGGAGATGATCGTGCCGACGACCCCGTTAATCTCGGCGTTATGTCCTCCGAGACTTGGCGCAAAGACCCCAAGAGGTTGGGTTTCGTATTGGCTCGCTATAAGTTCGTATCAAAGATGCTCCGCGGCAAGCAGACAGTGCTAGAGGTTGGTTGTGGGGATGGTTGGGCGTCGGCAATAGTCCGCAAAGAAGTACAAGAGCTTCATTTGTCGGACTTTGATCCACGATTTGTGAGGGCTGCCATCGCTAATGGCCACTCAGAAAATTTAGTTCACCTGCATGACTTCACAAAATTAGCGATGAGTGGCCGCAAATTTGACGGGATATACCTATTGGATGTTTTCGAGCACATCAGTAGCTCGAATGAGAATGACCTATTAACAAATCTCAAACTTTCTCTTAATTTAAACGGCGTACTGATAATTGGAGCGCCAACCGCGGAGAGCCAAGCTTATATACCCGTTGAAAAAAGAGATGCCGGGCATGTAAACTGTAAAAATGGTGAAGTTTTTCATGCGCTTTTGTCCGATCACTTTCATAATGTTTTTCTCTTTTCGATGAACGACGAGGTTGTGCAAACTTCGCCCTCGCATTTGGCGTTTTATAATTTGCTCGTGTGTACATCTCCAAAGTAAAGTAATGTCGCACCTTGCAAAAACGTTCGCTGACTCAACCTATCAATACGAAATTGTAAGGGGCGAGCACTTCTATCTTCATACTAAATGTGGCAAGCGCTTCATTGATTTCACTTCTGGAGTTACAGCCCATTCAATACTCGGCTATTCTCAAGCGAGCATCGTAGAAGGCATAAAGCGTCAAGCAGAGCGAATTGGCCACATCGACTTCAAAACATACCGAGATCCTATCAGAGAAGAATTAGCCGAGCTCCTATTGTCCCGTAAGAAGCACGATTTGGATGTATTTTATCCAGTGGGTTCGTCTGGCGGTGAGGCTTGCGAAGCAGCAATGAAGCTTTCGTACGCATATCATCTGCAAAGAGGCCTATCTGAAAAGAACCATTTCATAAGTAGAAGGCAAGGCTATCACGGATCAACCTCCGATAGCCTTGCAATCGGTGATCGGCCAAATCTAGATATTTTTAGAAGTTTTCATCCCAGCAATAGGCATAAAATCCCCGAGCACAACTTTTCTAGGCATGCGTTGCCTGACGAGTCAGAGGATGAATATCTCTCGCGCTGTCTAGAAGATTTAAAAAATGAAATCGAGCGAGTAGGGCCCGAGAAAGTTGCGGCGTTTATAGGCGAGACTACATTAGGGGGCTTAGTCGGCGATGTCGAACCACACAGGAATTATTGGAGGGAAATTCGAAAAATCTGCGACGAATTCGGCGTTCACCTTATTATTGATGAGGTATGGTGTGGAACTGGGACCTCTGGTTTGATTTACAGCATAGATTGGGATGATGTGACCCCTGACTTTATCTTTATGGGGAAGACCCTCGGGGCTGGATATGGCGCGGTGAGCGGGCTTGTTACAAAAAGAGTGTTTATAGAAGAAATCAAAGATGCTTTTGGCATTATCCCGCATTCAATAACACACCAAGGGCACACTTTGTCATGCGCTGCAGCGGTGGAAGCTCAAAAAATAATCCATAATGACGCTTTACTCAGAAATGTGTTAGACCGATCTGATCAATTAAAAAATATTTTTTCTGGTCGGTTACAGGGTCACCAATTTTTTAAGGAGATTCGCGGGAGAGGACTTAGACTGTCGTTGGAGTACAAAACTCCAGATAATCATTGGTTTGGGACCACGGTAGCAGGCTTAGCAAGAGAACGACATGGTATTTTGATAAGCGGTAAATGGCACAGATTAGGTTTTATGCCGCCACTTATCGTTGACAAAGACATCTGTGATTTTGTTGCCCACACAATATGCGACGTTTTTATTGAGGTAGCTGATAATTTTAATAGTTTTAAAAAGAGTATGACATTCAATGCCGCCGTGTTCTAAGGCTCATAAAAAAGACGTCGTGGTAATCGGGTGTGGATTTCCGGATATCGTTAGATCCCTGTTTCCATTAGAGCAAAGGGGTGACATTCAGTGGCGAGGATGGGTAGACGACAACCCAAATTTGGCCGGCAAAGTCGTATTTGATCGGCCCGTGCTGGGCGGCATTGTCGAGGTTTTCCAATCTTTTCCGCAGTATGAATACATTAATACAGTAGGTTTATCTGCGAAACGAAGGCATGCAGTTCATCAGAAGCTAATTCAACTTGGGTGTCGTGCAGTAAAAATTGTCCATCCGTCAGTCGACACTAAATTTTGTGAGATAGGAGACGGCGCTCTGATCAGTTCAGGCGTGCATATCGAGCCCAACACTTCGATAGGCTTTGGAACAATGGTCCTGCCCAATACAACTATAGGTCATGACTGTGTAATCGGGGAAAATTGCTTTATCGCGTCTGGCGTGAATATAGGGGGAAACGTTGAAATTGGTGATTTTAGTTGGATAGGGGCCGCCACGGTAATTCACCCCCGCAGCCGGTTGGGTCCATGGTCAGCAACCTCACAAGGAGCTAATGTTATTTGCAAAAGCAATGCTGTTCGCGATACGTTTTTTGAGTCGCCCACCAAGCGGACGGGGCAAAAATCCCGTTTCTCTGATTTCAATTGAGCCGGCACAGTCACACATTACCAGAGCCTAGACGCCCTATATTGCTATCGTGCTCAGCTGTCGCAGAACCGGTGAGTTACTAGATGTGAGTTACCTCCCAAAGCATATTGCCATACATACTCCCCCTAACTGTCGTACAATTCAGGTGTCTATTTCAATTACTGGCTTTGCTTTCATGGATTTGCTCAGGTCCGCAACGCTTTCTGCAAGTAAAAGAGCGCGTGAGTGCTTCCACGAGTCTGATGCGGACCCCTTGCAAGCCATGCATGTTGTAGCCAAGCGTGAAAGCATAATAGCGCCGCATTTCCATGAGATAGAACGCAGAGAGTTCTACTACATCCTGGAGGGTGAAGCCCGCCTCATTTGGTTCAGCGCGGATTCACCTGCGATTACTCAATCAATTCTGCTTTGCCCCTCAAATCCGGCTCACTTCAATTCCCTAGCGCATTTCCCTCATACATTTTTGATTTACTCTCCTTATTTGTCGTTTCTGGAGTGTTCCAATGGTCCCTTTCATGGGACGCCATCATCACCAAATTGGTACACGGATTTCACAGAGCGCGAGTCTACTGCTTTTTGGCGAGAACTCAGTGTGTATGCTGAACACAAAGATTAGAGAAGAGATAGTTCAAGCTTTTAGATCCATTCTGGATGAGGATCTCACAGACCGACAGGTTGAAATGGCGCCCATATCAGGCTTCGATTGCACATACGAAAGCGTTTTGGTAGTGACGTTTTTGCTGGAGGTGCAATCGATTCTAGAGAAAAACGGCCTCGATGCCGATATCTTCGACGCGTTCTTCAGAGTAGCTGGAAACGACTATGCGATCTCCGATCTGTTTTCGCTACTGGACCGGGATCAGGCGGGCAGGCAATGAAGCTTGACCTTATTTTTCAGGGAGAGCCCACGCTGCTGTCCCAGAAATTGCAAAAGTGGGCAACAACCACAACGCAGCACGACGTTGAGGTCGGCTGGGGCGTACCTCCAGTCAGATCAAAAAGGAAAACTGATACAAGCTGCTTATATTTCTGCGAATTAATCAGCCAAGTTATGATGCCCCTTATTAGGCTAGATAAAATTGATTTGTTCGAAACAGAGTCGGTAGTAAGAGCTATTTTTCAGGAAATCAGCAGCGTAACGGAGCATTATCAACATATTTATGTATTCGACTTCGTTGAGCTTATAAATTGGAAATTTCTTGGTTACGCAGACGCTACCTCCGCTACAGGTAAAAGAAATATTCTGCAACGGGCAAACTCAACTCTTAGGAAAATTACCGCTAACGATCCAAGAATAACGGTACTCCCACAAGATTTCTTCTGGGATGATCAGGTGCCAAAGATAAGTTTAGAGTTTTTTTTTAGAACGCATAGTGTGCTAACACCAAGCGGAATAGACCGCTTCATCGGACATTTGAATAATTTTCTGATTAGTTTAAGTGCCACCCGGATAAAGTGTATATGCGTAGATCTAGATGATACGCTCTGGGGCGGCGTCGCTGGAGAGGTGGAGCATGTTAATGAGTTAGATATTGGCGGGATTTCTGCTGCAGGTCGCTCATTTCAAACTCTTCAATACGCTCTTCGCGCACTTAGGCAATCCGGTATTTACCTAGCAATAGTTTCAAAAAACCCGATATCGGCGGTCAAAAAGGTTTTTGAAACTCACGAGGAAATGGTGCTCAAAATTTCAGATGTGCGTATTTTCGATCTTGGGTATGAGAGTAAAAGTGATAGGATTAGAAAGATAGCTACTGAACTAAACATTGGGGAAGACGCTATTCTGTTCTTAGACGATAATCCATCTGAGAGGGCTGAAGTACTTCAGCACCTGCCTGGCGTTTTGGTCCCTGATCTTCCCTCATCACCAGTAAAGGTACCCGATTTTTTAGCGAACTGCCCTGATATTAAGGCGTTCACCCTCACACAAGAGGATTACGCACGATGCATAAGCAGCCAAAATTCGCTCGCCAAATTTAGATCTTCAGGGGGCACAGCGAACCTTAAAATTCAATCTAATATTGAGATCAAGCTAGCGGAATCAGCGCACCTCCCTCGCATTCATCAGCTCATCAATAAAACCAATCAATTCACTACGAGGACAACGAGGTTAACTCGGGGGGAGCTCAACATACTTTTTTTACACCCGAGCTCTTTTTTTCTGGTCGCGTACGTGAATGACGACTTTCATATGTTAGGCCTCGTTGGATTTATCTCTGGGTTCATATCTGATACTGAGTGCGTGGTCACAGACCTGATTATCAGCTGCAGGGCATTCGGAAGAGGTGTTGAAAACGCTTTATTCAATCGACTGTTCACTGATATTTGTCCGTCTAAACCGGTGAACGTTTTACTTTGCAGAAGCAGCAAAAACGCACTGGCTCAGCGTTTCGTTGAAGCGCTAGCGGATGATCGGGATTTAGTTACAGTAATTGAACAGTGATCGGAGACATTGCATGTTAGTTGCAGGCCTTATAATAGCGACGCGAGAAGTGTAGAGTTTTTCCTCGAATTTGCTGCTCAACCTATCGGCGTCGCCGGCAACAGCGAGGAGTCTCAATGGAAACCGATAAAGCTAATGCAGGTAATTCAGTAGTCTATGACCTGTCTAGAAGTCCCATCACTTTTGATTTCGTTCATTTTTTGGCGTATGCGCGTCTCAGCGTCGCAAGCGCAACAGGCGATGCAACGTTTTTTCTTTCGATTATCGCTGACCGTTGGAGAAACATCACTCCTAGGGAAGTACAATACAGCCTTAATGATAGGCTATGGAGACTACACAACTTAATTATACCTATATGTGGTGTAACGCCTGCCTTGTTAGGATTTGAGGTCATACTTTCAAATCATTTAAGGGCCACTCCTAATGACAGCAGAGTTGTGGTTCATTGCGAGAATGCAAACTATATGATGCGCTCTCTACTTGACATGTTTCACAGATCCGGGTTCGACCCACACCTTTTTGCAGCCCCAGAGATAGCTATACAGCGTGCAAAAAGTTTGTTTTGCGGTGCTGCCAAGCCGTTGATTCTCGCTTTGCGCAATTCAACATTCGAAAAAGAACGCAACACTCCCACCCAATTGATCCGGAGTATCACTAGGGAGCTCACAAGCGCAGGGTTCAAGGTTTTTTTGATCCCTGACCAAGAGAGTTACCTCTCAAAGGAAGAGTTGGATCTAGATGCGACAGTTCTTTACGAGGCGGCATATAATCTGCCACTTAGGCTCGCACTTCATGAACAGGCGGCGGTCTCTATTTGCTCTGGAGGCGGTCCCACCATGTTTGTTTCGCTGGCTGTTACGAAACCCAACATTATAGTTGTAAATCCCATGCAACCAGATATTCGCATATCTAGCCCAGAGTTTTTGATGGCGCAAGGTTATGATGTCGGGCATGAGCAGCCTCTACCTTGGATTCCAAAAAATCAGATGTGGCTGTGGAACCCCGATAGCTCCGCAGAAACCATTTGCCAAGCTGCATTAAGCCTGTAAGCCCTCTCAATCAGTAAAAGAGACATTGCTTTGAAAGCGCTTGACGTCATGCTAACTGTTAAGATTTGTGTTCCAGAAAGTAAGGCCGCTGAGAACTAAAATGAAATTTTTTGTTGGCTGGAGAGTAATCAGCTTTTCTTATCACCTGAAAATCAACGCTGAATCTTATCTTAGAATCTAGGTTGATAGCCGCGCCATGAATGAGGTTCCCACTAAATATGGCACTACTTTTCTCTGGCACCACCAGTGTTTGGGCATTTTCCAGATCAACGCCACTGTATATTACCTTCGGGTCATAATTGAATCCTAGTTTATGACCTGTTGAGTAACGAGGCGTAACTGAGCAACCTTCATTGTAAGTGATGATTTGGTCATCCGGGATCGCATGGCTCCTTGGGATGTATCTGAGACTGTTTTTGGGGGTCACACCTTGAATCGGCGTCCATATGTTGACTGATTTCTCGAGGTTAGGCCCATAAAACGACTCTCTATGCCAATCGATATTTTCATAGTGCCTTGGCATGCCTGGTCTGGATGCCCGTAAGTAAAGATTACTCTGCACCAAAAACTGAGAGGTTCCTAGGTACTCCACTAAGGTCGACCTAATACTATTTACTATCAGCAACATGAAGTCTCTCTCTACCAGAGACATCTGTGCTTGTAGCATCAACGCGCGGTATGCCTCCAAATTCATATTGAGATAGTCGCTTTCGGGCAGAGGAAAGTACTCTGTAATGACATCGGTTAGCGCTGCATGCACATCATCCTGGTGGCACGCAATTTTGATGGTCGATTCGGCCAGTAGTTTATGATTTAGATTTTTCAAAAGAGACTCGGTGGAGCTTTGTCTACATCCCTACAGATCTGACCATTACGTTAAAAGAAATAAAGCTTCCCAAAGCAGACCTCACTTGTATACAAAGCGTTGCGAAAGATCACACTTAGGGTTGCCAGCTGCACATTAATAGTGGGTCACCCTCACTTCACTTCACAATAGCATCGGATATGTCTTAATGGTGATGAAATCTTAAGAGAAATGCTGGCAGCCACACCCGTGATCGGAAATGCCAGAAGAGTGCGGAATTGACTACCAGCCGAGATCAAAACTTAGCTCACTAGGGCTAAAGATATCCACAGATTGACCGATACCCCCAGATGAAGCTCGAAATCTAACACTGCAAAGCTTGTTTGGAGGGTCACATGGCAGTAGTTAACACCAACGTAAACGCATCGATCGCTCAGAATGCCTTGGTGCGCAATGAGCGCTCCATGAATACCGCAATGGAGCGGCTTTCTACTGGCCAGCGGATCAATTCGGCCAAGGACGACGCGGCAGGGCTAGCGATAGCGTCGAGAATGACGTCGCAAATCAAGGGATTAGAAGTCGGCGTGCGAAACGCCAACGATGCGATCAGCATGATCAGCGTGGCAGACGGTGCGCTGATTGAGGTAGGCAACATGCTCCAGCGCATGCGGGAGCTTGCTCTGCAAGCCTCTAACGGCACCGCGACGTCTGCAGATCGAGATTATCTCAACATGGAGTACGAGAATCTCATCACGGAGATTGAGCGGATCGCTCAGAATACCCAGTGGAATGGCAAGACCATCCTTACCGGTGATGCCAATGACACAGACGACGATACCGTTGCGTTTCAGGTAGGGGCGAACGGCGGGCAGACCATCACGGTCGACTTCGGCGATATATCACAGTCTGGTGCGACGACCTTTCAGGAGTTCGAACTCAGCGCTCACACAGGCACAGAGTCACACATTTCAGGCTCAACAACTGCAAACGCCCAAGACCATATCTCCGGAGTGCTAATTTACGTTGATTCGGCGATTACTGCAGTCAACAGTCAGCGTGCTACCTATGGAGCAGCGATTAACCAGCTGACCTATGCCGTAGATAACCTGTCTAATGTGAAGGTGAATTCAGAGGCAGCCAGAAGCCGTATCGCTGATACTGACTATGCAAAGGAGACATCTGAGTTGGCTCGCACACAGATCATCCAGCAGGCCGGTACGGCAATGCTCGCCCAGGCCAACCAGCTACCGCAGACAGTACTGTCTCTGCTGCAGTAGTTGCTCAATCAATGTGGCAAAAGAAAGCGCCTTCGGGCGCTTTCTTATTTCCTAAAGTTTTTTTCGGATCAACCGATACCTTAAATACGAAAGGTTAGAGGCTCGCTAAAAAGGGGAAGATCATGGCAGTCGTTAATACCAATGTGAATGCTTCAGTTGCTCAAAACGCCTTAGTGCGCAATGAGCGCTCTATGAATACCGCTATGGAGCGATTGTCGACTGGACAACGAATCAACAGTGCCGCTGATGACGCGGCGGGGCTGGCGATTTCATCCAGGATGACTTCACAGATCCGAGGCCTCGAAGTAGGCATTCGTAATGCCAATGATGCGATCAGCATGATCAGCACGGCAGACGGCGCACTGGTGGAAGTCACCAACATGTTGCAGCGCATGCGCGAGCTGGCGCTTCAGGCCTCTAATGGCACCACCACGGCTGCAGACCGGAACTACCTGAGTTCTGAATACACCAATCTACTCTCTGAGATTGAGCGAATCGCGCAAAACACCCAGTGGAATGGTGCCGACATTCTGGATGGTAACGCGAATGGCACCAGCGGCACAGTCTCTTACCAAGTCGGCGCTAATGGTGGGCAGACAGTATCGGTAAATTTCGGAAACCTCACCAGCGCGGTGCACGCGAACACCGGTTCTGGGATGATGGAGACGGTGCATTCTGCAGCCGACGATTTGGTCGCAGGCACAACCGCTTCTGCCATCACCAAAGGCACCTCGGCGGTCAACGCGATCGATAGCGCGATCACCGCAGTGAACTCACAACGCGCGACCTTCGGTGCAGCAGTCAACCAGCTGACGTATGCGGTCGATAATCTCGCCAACGTAAAAGTGAATTCTGAGGCGGCACGAAGCCGCGTGCTGGACACCGACTATGCGCGTGAGACGTCAGAACTCGCTCGCACGCAGATTATTCAGCAAGCCGGTACGGCGATGTTGGCCCAGGCTAACCAGTTGCCGCAGACAGTGCTGTCGCTGCTGCAGTAATTGTGTAACGGATATCGTTCACAGAAAGCGCTCCTCGGAGCGCTTTTTTTATCTGAGCGCATTGAGTACGGAGATACGGTGGACCCTGCGCTGGCGAGGAGTCTGAGAACAAAATCACTCCACACTAAAGAAAAAAACAAGTAGGCCGATATTACTAAATAGAGAATTTATTTTTCTAGTCGATGCCAAAGGCAGAGACTTTTGGAGGAAAACATGGCCGTAGTAAACACCAATGTAAACGCGTCAATCGCGCAAAACGCGCTGACTAAAAACGAGCGTAGTATGAATACCGCCATGGAGCGG
>Ga0181604_10003717_pt1 | contig 12724 bp, 8 predicted proteins | sample 041ome_12_FD_148663 | JGI IMG/M metagenome (GOLD analysis project Ga0181604, IMG submission 148663) | Coastal salt marsh microbial communities from the Groves Creek Marsh, Skidaway Island, Georgia - 041410US metaG (spades assembly) | ecosystem: Environmental > Aquatic > Marine > Intertidal zone...
AGTACTACCTCTTCAAAAGTTGCGTCTGTTATTTCTAGTGCCATAATCTTGAATTAAAATACAAATTTAGGGATTTAAAATGAGTTCAATTAGTGTAGTTGATAGGGTATTTTTTGATCGTCAAGGAAGTGAAGAAACTCTTTGGTAATTGCTACTTTTTCCTTCCGGCTTTTTAAGGTGAGCTGAAAGTCTTTGTCATGTAGTGTAATATTAACTGGTTTGTTGCCCTTGTGCTCCGTAAGTCTTTGTTTTAATAATTCTATGAATTCGTTGCTTACTTCTTCTGCCTTTAGATGAAGGTTTATTTTTTTAGATAGATTTTCCATCACATCTGGAAGTAGTCGTACTTCGTTAAATTGCAGCCTCGGTTCTCCTTTTGCACTACCATCCCCAATAGGATAGCCTTCTTTGACGATGAGTCGGATATACAAGAAGTTCGGTTCCTTAAAGAAGTGTTCGAATTTTAAAAATTCCTCTGAAAAAACTCTGAATTGGTAAGACCCGCTATAATCTTCTAGGGTAAAGATTCCCCAACGTTTGCCATTTTTAGAAATTCTTGCTTCTGCTGATGTTACGACACCACCTACAGTTACTTCGCGTCCGACAAAGGGGGTGAGGTCTTTATTAAGACTTGCTAATTCGTTTTTAGTAAAATGTTGTAGCGTTTTTTTGAAATCATCAAGTGGATGCCCAGTTAAATAAAGTCCAACAACCTCTTTCTCTTTTCTAAGAAGCTCCATGGTTGGCCACGGTTCGCAAGGTGGGATCTCGGGCTCGCTAATTTGAGCGACTGGATCATCTGCGAATAAGCTCACTTGGGAGGCGTTTTCGTTTTCTTTGAAACGGGTGGCTGACTTTATGATCTTCTCCAAATAGTTGATTCCGTCATTAGATTCTTGAAAGTATTGACTTCGTAGTGCTCCGAAAGAATCAAAAGCACCAGCGATAGCAAGATTCTCAAAGGTTCTTTTATTCGCAGCTCGTAAGTCTATTCGTTTAGCTAATTCGAATACTGAATTGTAGGGTCCAGATTCTTTTCTTTCATCTACAATAGTATCCACTGCGCTTTTTCCTACACCTTTAATCGCACCCATTCCGAAACGAATTGCATTTTGTGTATTAACCCCAAATTTGTAGAAAGACTCATTGACATCAGGCCCGAGCACCTCAATTCCCATGCGTTTGGCCTCTTCCATAAATAGAGTAACCTGTTCTAACTGGTTCATGTTGTTAGATAGCACGGCGGCCATATATTCTGAAGGGTAGTGTGCCTTTAAATAGGCGGTTTGATAAGCGATGTAAGCGTAGCAAGTAGAGTGACTCTTATTGAATGCATAACTCGCGAATGCCTCCCAATCTTTATAGATTTTTTCTAAAACCTCTTTAGGGTGTCCTAATGAAATCCCTCCATTGATAAACTTAGGACGTAGTTCGTCGATAAGATCTTTCTTTTTCTTACCCATCGCCTTTCTGAGAACGTCGGCTTCACCTTTGGTAAAACCTCCTAGCTTCTGTGATAAAAGCATCACCTGTTCTTGATAAACCGTAATTCCATAGGTGTTTTCTAAATACTCCTTCATTTCTGGAAGGTCGTAGGTGATAGGTTCTTTACCGTGTTTTCTAGCGATAAAGCTCGGGATATATTCAAGTGGGCCTGGGCGATAAAGAGCGTTCATGGCGATCAAGTCGTCAAAGGTGCTCGGTTTTAGCTCTTTTAGATACTTCTGCATTCCACGAGATTCATATTGGAAAATTCCGATCGTTTCTCCTCTTTGAAAAAGCTCGTAGGTTTTTTCGTCTTCTAGCGAAAATTCGTCAGGATTTAGTTCAACTCCGGTTCTCGCCTTTATGATCTTTAAAGTATCCTTAATTAAAGTCAGAGTTTTTAATCCTAAGAAGTCCATCTTCAACAGACCAGCACTCTCTACTACAGAATTGTCAAATTGGGTTACCCACATCTCTGCATCTTTAGCCGTAGCTACAGGGACAAAGTCGGTGATATCCCCAGGAGTGATAATTACACCACAGGCGTGAATTCCTGTATTTCGAACGGTTCCTTCTAACCTTTTTGCGACTTGAAGAGTGTTTCCGAGATCGTCCTTACTCTGAGAAATTTGTTGTAGTTCTGCTATCTTTTGGGCTTCCTCACTGCGAAAATTCTGTTGAAGCGACTTTGAATCAAGTCCTAACACCTTTGCCAGTTTGGTCATGTCAGGCAGAAGCTTAGCGAGTCGATCTGCTTCGTTGAGTGGCAAGTCAAGTACTCTAGCGGTATCTCGAATCGATGACTTGCCGGCCATGGTGCCATAGGTTATAATCTGAGCTACTTGATTAGATCCGTATTTTCCAATGACATAATCGATGACCTTCTGCCTCCCCTCATCGTCAAAATCAATATCGATATCGGGCATAGATACTCGATCTGGATTTAGAAAACGCTCAAAAAGGAGGTCGTATTTAATAGGATCAATATTGGTAATACCTAAACAGTAGGCCACTGCCGAACCTGCCGCCGACCCTCTTCCAGGGCCCACCGAGACACTCATTTCTCTCGCTTTTCGAATAAAGTCTTCTACAATTAAGAAATATCCTGGATAGCCTGATTGCTCAATAGTGTTCAGTTCGAATCGCAAGCGCTCTTCGACTTCTGGGGTTACCTCTCCATAACGCTCTTTGGCTCCTTCGAAGGTTAGATGTTTGAGGTAAGCGTTTTCCCCTCTTTTACCTCCGTCAATCTGATCTTCTGAAGATGCAAATTCTTGCGGAATATCGAATTCAGGAAGTAAGACATCTCGATATAAGACGTAATTCTCTACTTTATGTAATATGCGAGTTGTATTTTCAATAGCGTCAGGTAGATCAGCGAAAAGTTTTTTCATCTCCTCGCTGTCTTTAAAATAGTACTCGCTGTTTGGGAGGCCGTAGCGATAACCTCTTCCTCTACCGATCGGAGTCTCCTTCAGTTCTCCTTCTTTTACGCAGAGGAGTATGTCTTGTAGTTCCTGATCTTCTTTAGACCGATAAAAGTTATTATTAGTCGCAACTAAATGGACTCCATGCTTCTTGGCTAGTGCTACGATCTGAGAATTAACTCTATTTTCTTCTTCTTGATTGTGACGTTCGAGTTGTAAGTAAAAGTCATCGTCAAAATTTTCCTTAAACCATTCTAACGCTTCTTTAGCTTGTCTTTCACCTATATTCAGGGCTTTGGCGGACACTTCACCTCTAGTACCCCCCGACAAAATAATTAGCCCTTCTTTATGTGCTACGAGCAATTCTTTGTCAATTCGAGGGATGTAGTAAAAACCCTCAGTATATGCCTTAGAGCTTAGTTTAGTCAAGTTGTGATATCCTGTTTTGTTTTTGGCTAGTAGCACAACGGGATATCCTAGGTCTTTTACCTCTTTATTGTGTCTGTTTTCGACCATCGCCAGCTCACAACCGACGATTCCTTTAATGGGCTTTTCTGGGTTTGACTTATTATGAGCAGCAACGGCACTAACAAAGCTGAAAGCTCCCATCATGTTGCCTGTATCGGTGAGGGCAACCCCTGGCATTTCTAATTCAGCGGCAGTCTCGACAAGCTCAGCAGGCTTCATAGTCGCTTGTAAAATAGAGAACTGTGAATGGTTGTGTAGGTGAGCAAAGGAGAGTTGATTAACCTCCTCAATGTCGATAGTTGTTTTCTTAGATTCTTCAGGCTCAAGACTTTGTACGGCTAATTTTTCTGAAGCAGCCTTGAGGTTTTTATGCTTAAGGCCTATAGCCCGAATCGGATTGGGGTTCGAAACTTTAAAGTCTTGAAGAACTTCTTCTGAAATTCCTAAAGAGGCAGTGTCAAATTCACCGATTCGAACAAGTTCAAAAAAGCATCGCGCAGTTGCCTCTACATCTGCACTAGCGTTATGTGCTTCTGCAAATTCAGCTCCAAAGAGCTTACGGTGTAACTCTGAAAGGGTTGGTAATTTAAATCTTCCGCCACGACCACCGGGTAATTGGCAAAAATTAGCGGTCTGTTCGGTGCAAGTGTCGAGCACTTTTTTATCAAGAAGGGCAGTAGTTATCCCCATTCGGTAGAATTCTGCCCCCATGATATTGAGGTCAAAATCAATATTCTGTCCTACTACAAAATCGGTTTTAAGAACAACCTCCTCAAAAGCCTGAAGAACTTCATGCAGTTCGTGTCCTTCTTTTAAAGCGAGAGCAGTCGAGATGCCGTGCACCCTTTCTGATTGAAAAGGTATATCAAAACCATCGGGTTTGATTAGGAAGTCCTTTTGGTCGATTAGCGTTCCCTCATGATCGTGAAGCTGCCAAGATAATTGAACTGCTCTAGGCCAATTCTCTGAGTCACTAACCGGGGCTTTATAGTTTTTAGGCAGGCCGGTAGTCTCCGTATCAAAAATGAGGTATAACATCGAGTGAACTAACTTTTAAAACCCCTAAAAATAGCATAATAATGAGGCTTGGATAACTAAACATTTCGATTATCTTTGCACGACTTTTAAACAATGTATTAATAACCGAGGTCGAGAACCTCAAAAATTTAATGTGATATGCCTGTTAGAATTAGATTACAACGCCATGGTAAAAAAGGAAAACCCTTCTATTGGGTAGTTGCTGCCGATTCAAGATCGAAGCGCGATGGTAAATTCCTTGAAAAACTTGGTATCTACAACCCGAACACAAATCCTGCAACTGTTGAAATCGATGTTGATTCAGCGGTTAAATGGCTACAGAATGGTGCTCAACCAACTGACACAGCGCGTACACTGCTTTCAAGAAAGGGAGCCCTTCTTAAGCATCACCTGGTAAAAGGTGTAGCTAAAGGAGCTCTTACTGAGGAGCAAGTGGAAGAGCGTTTTGCAGCATGGTTAACTGAGAAAGATGCGGCAAATTCTGCTGAAATCTCTGCGCTAAATAAAGAAAAAGAAGCTGCAAAGGCTAAAGCTCTTGATGCTGAGAAAGAAGCTAACGAAAAGCGTGCTGCTGAGATTGCTGCCGCTAATGCTCCTGAGCCTGAAGTAGTTGAAGAGGCTGCTGAAGAAGTTTCTCAAGAAATAGCTGAGTCTTCTGATGAAGCATCTGAAGAAATAGCTGAGGCTCCTGTTGCTGAAGAGGCTGCTAGTGAAGAAGCTCCTTCAGAAGAGTCTTCTGAAGAAGAGAAACCAGCTGAATAATTGTTTGTATGCGACTCGAGTCCTGCTACCAACTAGGACATATCGCATCAAAATTTAGCTTCAAGGGTGAGGTGCTTCTAAAGCTAGACACCGATTACCCAGGTGAATATCTTGAAATGGAATCAGTTTTTGTTCAATTAGAACATGAATTGGTTCCATTTTTTATTGAGCGTTCTCGTTGGCACAACGGATCGCTCAGAGTTAAGTTTGAGGGAGTTGATTCTGAACTTCAAGCTACCGCACTTATTGGAAAATCGATTTATCGCCCGTTAGACGAGCTTCCTGAATTAGAAGAGGGACAGTATTATTATCACGAACTCATCGGGTTTGAAGTAATTGATACTTCTTTTGGTCATATTGGTGAATTAGTTGGGGTGAATGACAGTTCCACTCAAGCCATTTTTATTATCGATCATAAAGGGAAAGAAGTTTTATTACCGGCGGTAGACGAAATCATCAATTCTATAGATAAAGGCCAAAAACGTATCTTGGTATCAGCGCCAAATGGCCTGATTGAACTTTATTTAGAGCCCTGAGGGTGTTTCGATTCAAACAATTTTCGATAGATGATAGTAATGTTGCGATGAAAATCGGGACCGATGGTGTTTTGATCGGTGCTTGGTCTTCTGCACCTGATCCAAAAAAAATCTTGGATGTTGGTTGTGGTACTGGGCTTATAGCTCTTCAATTAGCGCAGCGTTTTTCTTCGAGTCAAATTAAGGCAATAGATATTGATGAGCGAGCCTGTGAGGCTACTCAAATGAATTTTCGTAATTCTCCCTGGTCTGAGCGACTAGGAGTAGTTATGGGTGACTTTTCAGATCCGTCTTCGATCATTGACTCTGACTTTGACTTGATTGTTTCGAACCCGCCTTATTTTCAAGGAGCTGAAACTGTAGAAGATTCTAGAACTCTCGCTAGAAATGCGAATCATTTACCCTTGCAGTTACTAATTCAGTCATCTTACCATCTATTGAAGGCTGAAGGGTTATTTTCTTTAATTCTCCCTTCAGATCGATTTTCTGAGGTGCAAAATGTTGCTTTGGAGGCAGGCTTTAAGATTCGAAGGTATTGTCTAGTCAAGGGTCGCTCAGATTTACCAGTTAAGCGGGTGATGTTAGAACTTCAAAAAACCACCTCTGCGATTGTAGCTGAGCGTGAAGAATTAGTGATCGAGATTGAAAGACATCTTTATACTGAAGAGTATCGTCATCTTACAGCGCCGTTTTATTTGAATTTTTAGCAGGAGGTATTACTTACATATTCGCAGCGCTCCTTTCTTTTTACTTCAATACTTTTGAACCCGAATTCCGTACAGACTAATCCTTCGATGAGGTAGATTCCTTTTGATAGTACGGGATATTTTTGAGCTATTTCAGGAAACGAAGTGGTGTCAAAAACGGCGCCGTTGACATCTAAATAGGTGGCAAACTGCATGATCTTTCCGTTCTTTGTTCTAGTATTTTTCACCGTAACCAGATACCCGAGTATTCGCACTGCCTTTCGATCGTAGTGCTCTAGTTGGTCGGCGGTAATGCCTTGAATCGGAGTTTTTAAAAGTTCAAAAGTCATTGAAAGTGGAAATCCTAAAAGTTCCCAAAGTTCATAGGTTCTTTCAACTGCTGATTCTTTGAGGTGTGTTAGGCTTACTCCCTTTTGCTCTGATGCGAAAAGTTTAGGTTGAAAGGTTCTTTGTTTACTATTTTTTAAACCTAACGCTTGCCATAATAGCGAGTGTTTATTTTCATTGGTGAAGCTGAAGGCTCCGGCCCGTATTAGAAGTTCTATTTGTGAACTGCCTACAGGTACTCGATCAATAAAGTCGAATAGACTTTTGAACTCTCCTCGAGTTCTAGCCTCTACTATTTTTACAATGCTTCGTTCCTCTAACTCTTTAAGAGATGTAAAACCTAGGTATAATTCGTTTTTGATGATCGTGTGTTGAATATGGCTCCTATTGATACAAGGGGTGTACACTCTTGCGCCTAGTCTAATCGCTTCTTTGAGATAGAATTCTATTCCGTAGAATCCCCCTCCATTATTGATTACAGCTGTGAGATATTCGAGCGGATAGTAGGCTCTAAGAAATAGGCTTTGATAACTCTCAACAGCATAAGAAGCGGAGTGCCCCTTGGCAAAGGCGTAGCCAGCGAAACTTTCGATTTGTCTCCATACTTCATTCACTTCTTCTTCGCGATACCCTTTTTGATTGCCATTTTCGAAGAATTGTACCTTGATACGATCAAACTCAGTCTTTGATCTTGATTTACCACTCATCCCTCGGCGAAGAACATCGGCTTCAGCAAGGCTCAACCCTCCGTAGTAGTGTGCGACTTTGATAACATCTTCCTGATAAACCATGACTCCATAGGTCTCGGGCATAATGCTTAGAAGTACAGGGTTGGCTCTTTGGTGTACTTTTTCAGGATTTTGATGCCTAAGAATGTATTCATTCATCATTCCGCTTTGAGAAACCCCGGGTCTAATAATCGAGCTAGCAGCAACAAGACTTAAGTAATTGCTTACTTTAAGTTTCTGCAAAAGCATTCGCATAGCGGGAGATTCAATGTAGAAGCAACCCATGCAATCTCCACGGGCTAATAGTTCATTGATATTAGTGTCATTTTTAAAGGTCTCGATTTGATGAATGTCTACCTGTTTATTTTGATTCTGCTCGATGAGTTTTAGGGCATCAGCAATTTTTGATAGACCTCGTTGAGACAGGATGTCAAATTTGTGAAGCCTAGCGTCTTCAGCGATGTGCATATCAAGATGTATGGTTCGAAACCCTTTGGGAGGGAAAAAGGTGGTTGCGTAGTAGTGTATAGGTTTTTCAGTAATAAGCATTCCTCCGGCATGTATGCTAAAGTGGTTGGGCAAGCCTTCAATAAACTGGGAATAGTGCAATACTAGTCTCTGCAGCTCATCACTCTCCTTGTTGCGACCTAGAGGTTTTGTATTAGCTACTAGTGCATCAATTTCTTCCTTAGAGAGTCCGAATACTTTTCCGATTTCTCTGATTACTGCTCTTTTTTGAAAGGTTACATACGCACCCAGCAAACACACATTGGGATACCTCTCAAATAAATATTGAATCATTTGGTCTCGCTCTCGCCAGGAAAAATCAATGTCAAAATCGGGAGGACTACTTCGGTATTTGTTAATGAAACGCTCAAAGTAGAGATTGAGCTCGATAGGATCGACATCGGTAATGCGTAAGAGATACGCCACAAGACTATTGGCTCCACTACCTCTTCCTACATAGAAAAACCCTCTTTTTCTAGCTTCTGTAGTGAGATCCCAGTTAATTAAGAAATAGGTGGTGAAGGATTTCTCACAGATCAATTGCAGTTCTTTAGCTAGTCGCACATACAGTTCTTTGGGTTTTTCGTTCGGATACCGATACTCTATGCCTTCGTGACATAAACGTCTGAGTAGCCATTCATCTTCTTCCTGGTTTTTCCCAAATAATTGTTGGTTTTCTGAAGGGAGTCTGGGGTCAAAGGGATACTCAAATGAGCATTGTTTACTGAGTTTCGTAGTTTGCTCTAATAAAAAGTCAAGATCGTTAACCGCTTTTTTTAATTCGCTTATATCGAGCATCTGATGATCGATATCCCCTTGTTCTTCGATGGCTAGTTTACTGAGTAATGTATTATTGTCAATGGCCCTTAGAAGACGATGGGTATTAAAGTCTCTTTTAGATCGAAAGCTAACGGGGCTAAGAAACACAAGTCGTTCTTTGTTCTCAATAAGTTTACTAAATCGTAAGCGGTTGAGATCTTTGATCGATACCCCTATGTAATGATTGGGGAGTGTGATTTGTAGATTTTCAATTTGCACCTGAGTAAAGGGATAGATAAAGCTTACCTCATCGAGATCTGGAGCATATTTTGGATACCCTTTTTTTGAGGCTTGAATCTCTGACACGAATTGATTGAGATTATAGAAGCCTTGTGTACTTCTCGCGATTCCTACATAACCCTCCGAGTTTCTTTCGCGGCAGTCAATACCTATGATAGGTGGTATGTTTTTTTTCTGACAGTATTTAACAAAGGATAAGACAGCAGCACTGTTGTTGATATCGGTTAGCGCGGCGAAAGAATGACCTTTAGCAATCGCCAGGTCGACGAGCTCTTCTTCTGAGATCGTTCCGTATCGTAGACTGTAATAACTGTGACATTGTAGATACATTATTGCTTGCGGTGAGCGAGTACGATAGGGGCGTTTCCGTTAAATGGGTTTTCAATTCGTCCGATAGTTTTAGCACCTAGACTCGAAGCTCTGATAATACTTCGATCACCAAATCGTAGTCTCATTCTGTCTATGGCTTGATAGAGCTGAATCGCTGATTCGTTATCGTCAAATAGGTTGATCTGATAGTTGCCTCCTGCCAGGTGACTGAATTTGACTCCTATTAGTCGAACTCTTAGTCGTCGATTATACAAAGCGTTGAATAGCTCTAATATTCTAGGAATTAACAAGTGATCTGCGCTAGTGTAGGGTATTTTTAATTGCCTGCTCTGAGTGTCGAAGTCGGCATATCTTATTTTAACGCTCACGCAAGAAGTTAATTTTTGACCTCTTCTGAGCTGATAGGCTAGGTTCTCGGTCATTGCGATAAGCAATTCTCTCAAGAGAGTCATATCTATGGTGTCGTAGTCAAAGGTTCTTTCAGTAGAAATAGATTTTCTTTCATTGTAAGTGATTACAGGGCTGTGATCTATTCCTTGAGCTCTTCGCCAAATGATTCCTCCTGTTTTACCTAGCGTTTGTAAAAGAAGTTCTTCGGGCAGCTTTTGAAGGTCGCTGACGATTCTAATGCCTAATCGCTGCAGCGTTAGCCCTGTTTTGTCGCCTACCATTGGGATTTTTCGAATAGGGAGTGGAGCTAAAAATTGCTTCTCGTACCCTTGATCGATTTTAATTTGATTGTTGGGTTTTGCCTCGCCGGTGGCTACCTTAGAAACTATTTTGTTTATTGATAGCCCAAGCGATATGGGTAACCCACTTTCTCTAATGACCTTAGTTCTTAATTCTGAGGCGAATTTATAAGTGCCGAAAAATTGATCCATTCCACTTAGATCTGCGTAGAATTCATCGATACTGGCTTTCTCGAAAGCAGGTACCTCTGATTTGATAATCTCAGTGATGAGGTCTGAATATTTGGTGTAGGTACCTGAATTACCTCTTAGTACAATAGCTTCTGGACAGAGTCTGCGAGCTAATTTCATAGGCATTCCTGAGTGCACGCCAAAAGCCCGTGTTTCATAGCTGCAAGCAGCTACTACTCCGCGGTCACTGATACCGCCGACTAGAAGAGGTCTTTTCTTAAGCTCGCTGTTAATGAGCCGCTCTACAGAGACGAAAAAACTGTCTAGATCTAGATGTAAGATACTTCGATTCACTATTCAAAATTATGGAATTATTCCAATTATTAGGAATTATTCCTTTAATGAAGTTTTCAACAATCGAATAAAAAAATTGCCCCTATATTTGCAATGTTGTGTTGTGCAGGTAAAACTGCATCAAGTGTGGTATCCACAGTGATACTGACCTTTGAAAGGCTTTCCTTAGGGGAGGCTTTTTTTGTTTCTAGCCCATTAGTACTTTTAGTACTTTAAAAAATATTGCTCATGGAATTAAGTGAATTAATACGCACTCGAAGAAGTGTATATCCAGGATCTTATAACGACCGTCCAATCGCTGACCAGCTTATCGAAGAGATGCTTGAAGCGGCTAGATGGGCACCAACGCATAAGAAAACTCAGCCTTGGCGATTTGTAGTTATTCGATCAGAGGCTCGCAGCCGACTTGCTGACGCTATTGGAGAAGCATATACTAAGACTGCACAAAAATTCAGTCAAATCACTCACGATAAGATGCGATCAAATGCGATAAAGTCTCAAATAGCAATAGCTATTTGTATGAAAAGAGATCCGAAAGAATCGCTTCCTGAGTGGGAAGAAGTTGCAGCAGTAGCGATGGCTGTTCAGAATCTATGGCTAAGTAGTCATGAAAAAGGAATTGGGGGTTACTGGAGTTCTCCAGGGGTTGTCCAGCATTTAGGAGATTTTCTTGAATTAGAAGAGGGAGAGCGTTGTTATGGACTGTTCTATATGGGCTACTACGATGAAAAACCTGAAGACTCTGAGCGTTTACCGCTTGCTGAGGTCGTTCGCTACTTCGATCGTTAAATCGTTACCTTAGTAGTATGTCCGCCTCGAAAATTATCTTGGGAGTAGATCCCGGAACCACCATTATGGGTTTTGGCCTTATTGAGGTGAATGGTTCTCAAATGAAATTCTTGCAGATGAACGAGTTACGCCTTCAAAAGGTAAGTGACCCCTATCTGAAACTGCGTATGATCTACGAAAGAACCATTGAACTTATTGATACTTATCACCCTGACGAGATGGCTCTAGAGGCGCCCTTCTTTGGTAAAAACGTACAGTCAATGCTCAAATTGGGTAGAGCTCAAGGTGTTGCGATGGCTGCTGGTCTTTCCCGCCAAATACCGGTTACCGAATATTTACCTAAGAAAATTAAGATGGCCATCACTGGTAACGGTAATGCTTCTAAGGAACAAGTGGCGAAGATGCTTCAGGGGATGTTCGCTCTAAAAGAACTTCCGAAAAATTTAGATGCCACCGATGGCTTAGCAGCTGCTGTTTGTCATTTTTATAACGCAGGTAAGCCTGAAGCGACAAATGCCTACCATTCTTGGTCAAGTTTTGTTAGTCAGAATAAAGATCGAACCAGCTAATGGCGAGTTTTTATCTCCACATTCCTTTTTGTCGACGTGCTTGTCACTATTGTGATTTTCACTTCTCGACAAAACTCAATTATATCGATCGAATGATTGTTGCGATGACCGAAGAAATGCGTTTGAGAAAAACAGACTGGCAAGAAGCTACTTTTAATACTTTTTACTTAGGAGGCGGAACCCCCTCGGTACTGAGTAAGCAGCAATTGTTATTATTGAAAAATACGGCTTTAACGCATTATTCTTTTACTTCTGATTTTGAATTTACCTTGGAAGTAAACCCTGAGGATGTGAATGAGGATCAAATAATGTCTTGGAAGGAGGCTGGTGTGAATAGATTGAGTATTGGTCTTCAGTCTTTTGAAGATCGAGACTTAAAATTGATGAATCGAGCGCATAGCTCAGAAGATTCTTTACGGTCACTACAGTTGGCTGTAAGTCATTTCGATAGAGTATCTGTAGATATTATTTATGGTATCCCAGGACAATCTGATGAATTGCTTCAAAAGGGTATAGGTAAGGTTGTAGATATTGGGGCAACTCACGTTTCGGCCTATGCATTGACTGTAGAGCCCAAGACTGCCCTTGCTAGTTATATTGAAAAGGAACTTATTCCAGATATCGATGAGGAACAGGCAGAAAGACAATTCCTTGTCGTACTCGATACCCTAACTAGTAGAGGGTTTGAGCATTATGAAATTTCGAATTTTGCACTTCCCGGTCACCACTCTGTTAATAACAGTTCTTACTGGAAGGGTGTTTCGTATGTCGGCATAGG